>JAEEGL016602792.1_pt1 | contig 19220 bp, 20 predicted proteins | sample 9134231 | NCBI WGS metagenome assembly JAEEGL01 (sample SAMN16246548, study PRJNA631951) | gut metagenome | biome: gut microbiome; feature: rumen; material: fiber-attached | host: Bos | place: Iran: Karaj | collected 2018-10 | reverse complement strand
ATAAAACAAGCATCTTTTGATGATGGTTTTATAAAGTTAGAGCTTGAGACAAAAATCATTACCTTACTTTATGATGCAGAAACAAAATGCGTAGAAGAAAAGGAAAGAGCAAGACGAGGTACAAAACAGAATAACTCAATAACTGGTGAACAAGGCACTGGAATGACATCAATGCTTAAAGCCACAACAGGGCATATTGATGAAAATGAGCTATCTCAAATAAAAGACGAATTAAAGCTAAAAGAAACATATCCTAATAAGACTATTGATATTTTTGAAAAGCCTAAAAGACATCGCAGAACCAAAGCAGAACTTATGGCTGCAAAAAGTGGGTTTACTCCTAATACAAACCCTGATGTACAAAAGTTATTAGATCAAGTCGAAGCGCATCAATATGAGCAGCTAGATATCACAGAGTTTCTTGATAGTAATAATGATGCAAATGCAGATGCAGATTTTAGTGTTAGAAAATATGAGAAGATACCCGAAGGTGCTATCGTAAAGACTTTATATTCTAGCAGGGAGTATAAGGTCGTAAAACCATCAGAAACGAATGTGCTTGAGGTTTTTGATAAAGACCATGGGTATTTAACACTAGCAAGGTCTGATATAGAGATACTGGTGAATATCCCAGGTATGAAAGAAAGGAATTAAGATTTGAAAAGAGTAATACTTGCATTAACTACAATTTTAATAATGTTTACGTTTGTAGCTTGTGGCTCTAGTCTATATGAAGGCGAAAAGAGTGGATATACAAAGGTTACGAATGTAACTGGTACAACATTTGAGGTATCAAGTTCATGGAACCAGTCGGCAACAGCTATCTTTACCATTAAAGAAGATGATGTTTATGATGGCCTTTATGTGAAGAAAACAGATGATTCATATTTATTATTTGATATGAACAATATCCTAATTGCAGTTGGAAGGACAAATTTTGACTTCGAGGAAAACGAAACTGTAGAAAATTTAAAAGCGCATGATATTAACAATGTTTGGCTTACGTCTGAAGAGAAGAGTTTAGATTATGAATCTGGAACTAAAGATGGAGTATATAAACTAATTGCTAGTGCAAAAGCTGATTATTCTGTTACTCCGACACAGTATGCTTCATTTCAGGGTTATATATCAAATGTTAAATCGGGCGACATGGAATATTCTATGTTTGTTGGTGCTATGACAAATGGTGGCACACCTACAAAAACACAGAATGAAATCTGTGAGCATATTGCAAAAACATTTAGAATAGTAGGCGAGGGTGCAGTTGAAGAAGTAGAAGAAGACACTGAAACAGCAGAAGTGCCTACAGAGGAAAACCTGCCAAACGAAGATGTTGTTGAAGAAAAGCCTGTAGAAGATGTTACCGAGGAAGTAGTAGAACCTACAGAGGAGGTTGTTGAAGAACAGACAGAGCAGGCCGAAACAGACGAAGATACTACAGAAGAGATTGTTGTCGAAAGTACAGAGGAAGAATCTGATAACGATAAAGAGAGCGAGGAAATTGTAGTGGAGTCCGAGGACGAAGAACCTACAGAAGAAGAAACAAAGGAAGAGCCTACAGAAGAAAAGCCTGTAGAACAGCAGGCTACATCAAACACAACCTTTACTTACGATAATGCTAAAAATTCTTCTACATATAAGCCTCTTAACACAGGAGAAGCAGGTAAGTTTTATATCTTTGAAAAAGACGATATGATTAGTGCTGCTGTAAGGGTAGACGCTATACATACTGGCTCAGAAGCTGAAAGATTGATTCTTACTTATAATGGCAGAAAGACATCACCTTCTGTTGGTACAGAGTTCGTAGTAGTGGAATATAGTTCTACCGCTGATCCTAGAGTAAATTATATTGATTGTAAATTCCTTGGAGCTGATGGTGAAAATCTCAATTATCTAGGAGTTGCATACCCATCTAAATGTTACGATATGTATGATAACATTAAAGTAACAGATGGTATTTATTCTAAGATATATGCTTATTACGAAGTTCCAATCGGTACAAGAGAATATCTTCTTAAGTTTGGATCAAGAGTAGCAGAGAAAACACTTGGCACTGAAAACTCACTTACAGCAAACTATATTGTAGATACAGGATACAGAGCTAAGTCTTCAAGAGAGCAGCTTAAAGAAAATAGAAAATAACAAAATTAGCGCATTACCAATTAAGGCGATGCGCTATTGTTATGCTAAGACATATTCAGTATAATAACTTACGGAGCTACCAAGATGGTAGGCGGTTAGCCCTTCAACAAGAAGGGTTAGAGGCCCTTCAGAAAGGATTGATAAAATCTAACATAGGAGGGCAAAAGATATGGTTACATATTCAGATTTGTTTCTAATATTAACTTTCATCGTTGCACTTGTAAGTTTAATCTTACAAATTTGCAAAAGAAAATAGCCGCCCCAGTCCAAAGGTTACGGCTATAATCAGTAACTATTAATTGGGCTAACCGTCTATCGGTAGCTCTTTTTGTATCTTTATAATAATATCACGATTCTAAAATGTCAAATCTATAAAGAACGTATCCCAAGGAAAGAGCTATTTGTGGCCACAAAATTATTTACTAAAAAGTGATACTATGCTATAATACAATAAACGAGTAATATACGAAAGAGGTTATTATGGCTTGTAGAAGCTTTGATTGTAAATATTTTAAATTAAATAGATGTCGTAAGGATAAAGACAATCCATGTTCTTGCACTCGCAATACAGAAGATGGTTGTGCCTACATAAATGAATTACTTAGAAATAACAGTGTTTTATGTATTGGATGCAAAAATTCAACATGCGAAGCAGGGTATCTTTATTTTTCTCAGCTTAATAAAGAGGAAAAAGAAAAGGTAGAAGCAGAACTTGCAGATGTCATGGCAGATAGTAATGAGCTTCCTCTTGAATTTGATGAAGAACCTATTGAAGAGCATGTTGAAGAAAAAGAAGAGCCAGTAGTCAATAATGAAAATGACATCAAAACTGCGCTGCCTGCGACTGCATATGTAGATGGTTCATTCAATCAAAACACAAACACATATGGTTACGGTCTTGTAATGATGGTTGGATTAGATACCTATGAATACTATGGCGCAAATAACAATTCAGAAGTAGCAAAGATCAGAAACGTAGCGGGTGAATTACTCGGAGCTATGACATCAGTTCAAAAGGCTAAATCCTTTGGATGCAATTCACTAATTATATGCTATGACTACGAGGGTATTGAAAAGTGGGTGACTGGTGCCTGGAAAGCAAATAATGAGTTTACCCAGAAGTACAAAGCATTTATGCAGGGATGTGGCCTCAAAATTAGATTCAAAAAAGTAAAAGCTCATTCAGGTGAATGTTTCAATGAGCAAGCAGATAGATTAGCAAAGAAAGCGGTAGGAGTTTAATGCTTAAGATATTATCGGAACAGGCAAAATTAAACAAAAGAACTACAAATACACTTGCTAAAAAAGGAATTGTAACAACTGATGATTTAGTAAGATTCGTTCCTAGAAGATACAAAAATTATTCTAAGGTAGTAACGCTTAAGGATGCAATTATTGGCAAAGAAAATGCTATACAAGCCCACTTTATGCGCTCAGAACTAGACTTTTCAAAAAAGCCTGGGCGATACACTATTTATCTTATGGATGAAGAGTCTGGCACAGAATTTAAAGCTGTATGGTTTGGCAATACATTTGTATCAAGATTTTACAAAGTGTTTGAAGGTCAAAATGTTGTAGTATGCGGGAAACTTGAGCATAGCGACAAGTTTGGTTATCAAATGACAGCTCCTGATCACGTAGAGCTTAGCGGTGATTTTATTCCTAAGTATATGACAGTTTATCCTAACATCAAGGGCGTATCAGAGCAGAATATAAAGACAATGCTTTATGACTATTTAAAAGAAGTTGATGAGCCACTTGAGGATGAAATATATAACAAGCTTAATTGCATTGGATATCAGGACGCTTTATATAAACTTCATTACCCAAAGTCAGAAGAGGATATTGTAAATGGGAAAAAGAGGTTATTAGCTGATGATCTTTTGTATTTTTCTATCATGCAAAAGAAGAACTCTGCAGCAAGACAAGAAGGTTTTGCGTTTGTTAACCAAAAGAAGTCCATTGAGTTTGTAAACAATCTTCCTTTTCCACTTACCCAGGGCCAGAAGAATGTATTAAACAAAGCATTTGTTAATGCAAAGCACGGAATTAGAAATAACATGCTTGTGCAAGGAGATGTGGGATGCGGTAAGACCGTAGTTGCATTTACTATGATGATTAATGCAGTAGAGAACGGATACCAGGCATGTCTTATTGCTCCAACTAAGATACTTGCTAGTCAGCATTACGAGGAGTTTATTGCTAAAACTGGTGAGCCAACAGCCTTTTTACATTCAGATTTAAAGGCATCCGAAAGAAAAGCGATACTAAAGCAAATTAAAAACGGTGAGGTTAAGTACATCATTGGAACCCATTCGGTATTCAATAAAGATGTGGAGTTTAACAACCTTGGAATCATTATTACTGATGAGGAGCATAAGTTTGGTGTTAAGCAAAAAGAAGCATTAAAAGAAAAAGCAGAAAACGGAGTCCATGTTATTGCAATGTCAGCAACTCCAATTCCACGTTCTTTAGCGGGAGTTTATTTTGGAGAGGACAAGGATATTTGTGTAATAGATACCCTGCCAGAAGGAAGAGTTCCTGTGCAGACAGCAATTCAAATAGGACACACCAATACATTCCCATTCCTTTACAAGCAAATTAGTGCAGGCCATCAGGCATATGTTGTTTGTCCTGCGATTGAGTCAACAGTTTCTGGAGACGAGGAGGAAGGTTCTGGATTAAAGAATGTAGAAGATGTACTAAAAGAGTATGAAGCGTACTTTAAACCTCTTGGAATAAAGATAGGTGCAGTACATGGAAAAATGAAAAAAGAAGATGTTGCTGCAACAATAGAAGCGTTTTCTAACAATGAAATTCAGATCCTTATTTCTACTACAGTTATTGAAGTAGGTGTTAATGTTCCAAATGCTACAGTTATGGTTATAGAGCAGGCTGAAAGATTTGGTCTGGCATCACTCCATCAGTTAAGAGGAAGAGTTGGAAGAGGTAAAGATAAGTCATATTGCATTTTAATATCAGATGATAAAACAAATGAAAGACTTATTACTATGACTAAAACTACTAATGGATTTGAAATAGCTGAGGCCGACTTGAATTTACGTGGTAGCGGTGACTTGATTGGAACAAGACAATCAGGAAATGATAAGTATATCCAGATGATAATAGCGAACCATGATTTTTATGAAAAGATTAAGGATATTGCAGATTACTGCGTCAAAAATAACCTTGGTAATAATTTATTAGAACTATATGGAGCATAATCGTGGGAACATAATATAATAAACGTGTTCCCACACAAGAGGAATCCAAATGAAAGATGAAATGATTAAGATCCGACTTACATCGGAAGAAAAAGTAGCCATTCAAAAAATAGCAGAAGAAAAAGATATGACTGTATCTAAGCTTATCTTAGAGAGCGTATTTAATAAATCTGAGACAGTAGCAAGACCTATTGAGCCTTTAAAGTTGTCTGTGTGCAGCTATAAGGGACTTAGATTTAAGTTTACATTAGAGCAGGGAGATGGTGAGTATCAGGTCATCGGCAGGGTATATGATAAAGAAGGCAAAACTATTAGTAACACATCATATGTATTCGGAAGAACAGCAGATGATATAGCCAAATACACCGATGAATTTAAAGCAACTGTTATGGCTGAGAGATTTATCCAAATGTTAGAAGCAAATGGAAACAATCCATACAAGGAATATATGGAGGCGTAATGGCAGGATATAAGGAAATATCAAGATGGGATGCAACAGTATTTGCTGATTACATCATCGATAAAATACAAATAAATATTTTAGAAGAATTTGATTTTTCTACTGTAGATGGAGCTAATTACTTGGGAACCATACTTATAGATATCTCAAGAGTGTATTCCGAATTATCAAGCCTGCTAACATATATAAGAGCTGTTAAAAGAATAATAGGCCGAACTGATAATAAAGATGAATACCAGGATTATATTGATAAAGAAAAAATGCTCGATGATTGTCTTAAGGCGTTAGAGCTTCAATATAAAGCAATAAATAGAAATCTATGTGTTAGAGATACAAACAATAAGGAGTTATTTTTGACTGGGGCTATGACCTAGAAAGGAAATGAGTTTATGAAAACAGAAAGTAATAAGAATTTAAAGCAAGTATATAGATATTGGATATCTAAAGCAGATGGAAAAATTCATAAAGATGTTGCCTATATAAAAACTATAAAGGCGCACGATAAAGAAAATGTTATTATTCTTGATTCTTCATATCATACGCTTGGCGATATGAGTAAATATGATTTCGATAATAATATGTTAAAGCGCACTGCAAATCAATTTGTAGTCTTCTACAAAGAAAATGACGAGCTTGCTTTAAAGCATTTCGTGTGGGCCGTAAAAGATAAAATCAAGCAGGCTAAAGAGCAAATGGAACACTATGAAGAGGCCCTTTTAAGAATCGAAAACGAGGATATCAGGGAGGATTATTAAAGTTGCAGTATCTGATAATTGATGATGAAACTTTTGCCAGAAATACCTTAAAAAGATTAATTACAGGCAAGGATGTAGAAATACTAGAAGCTGACAATGCTTATGACGGATACGCACTTGCACGAGACAATGCTCCAGACATTATTTTTTGCGATATTATGATGCATGAAGTAGGAGGAGATTGGCTCGTAGAAAAAATACTTTGTACCATGCCTCACGCAAATATCATTGTGGTTTCTGGAAAGCCTAAAGATGAATTGTTAAAGTATTTGCTTCTTGGAGCGAGAGCGGTAATAACAAAACCTATTAATTACAATCTATTGATGAAAGAAATAGATAAGATCTTAAACAACAAATAGACGCTTATTGATATAGAAAATGCGAGGATAAAATGAAAAGTTTTTTAGATTATAGACTTAACAAAACTAAGAAAAAACTAACTAAAATGTATGAAAAGGGATTCTGGTATATTAATACCTATAACGCTTTAGGTAGCAAATGGCTAATAGAAGCATTGAAAGAATTAAACCTTCCAATGAATTATAGACTAGGAAGTTTTGCAGCTAATTCTGGACTCTATGAAGCAGATGCATTTAAGGAAAGCGACAAGGAGCCAGTGTATTACTTAAGTGATATCCACGGAAGTAATCTGAAAAATAAAATAGCTATAGCAGGGGATGACTTTAACTACATCAGTGGCAATGTAAAAGCTCAAGATGTCACATTAAAGATGATTGGAAACAAACCTCTTGATGTGATTATGGATATTAAAGGAGCCCTATGGTATGCCCTTAATATCAAGGAAGGTACTTATGAGGATTTAGTTGGAATTCTTACTACATACAATAAACTATTAAGCAAAAACGGTTATTTACTCATAGATTGGTACGACTTTAAAGACTTCAAGTGGAAAAATGTGGTATTTCATTTAAAGAATAGCTTACATAAAAAAAGAAATCTTAAATACTTTGGCGAGCTATCTACGAAATATTATATAAACGCTCTCTTAGCTAATTTATCTGAAGAACAGCTAAATAATGATATAAGAAAATTGAATCTCGATTCAAAAGAAGCAGGGAAGCCTTTATCGGAAATAATGCAGGTCGCTGTAATCGACAAGAAGACACTCCAGAGTATTTTAAACTGCGTAAGAGCAAATAAAGAAACATTGGAGCCCCAATATGAGGAATATGCTAAAAAGCAATTTGGTAATAAAATATTAAAATATATTGCTTTTGTTCTCATAATAATTGCAGCAATACTTTTTGGGTTAATTTTTATCTTGTAAAAGTTTATATAAGAGCCATCACTTTGATGGTTCTTTTTTATTACAATATGTTCAATTGACTAAAAAGTGATACTATGCTATGATATATCCAAGAAGTGATATTTAGGAGGTATATAAAATAATATGAATAAGAGAAGAAAAGGTGAGAAGAGAGGTAAAGCAGCGTATAGAGCTGTTCATGATTTATATGGTGGTGGACTTAGAAAAGATATAAAGGAAACACCTACATGTCCATATTGCGGTGGAAAGATGGTACTTAAGTCTGGAGCTGAAATCGGAAGTGTATATACAGATCAGATGAGATATGTGTGTGAGAATTATCCAGATTGCGAGACATCAGCAAGAGCTGAACAGCATCATGGAGTATGGAGAATGATTTCTACCCCTGCAAATAAGAATTTACGAATTCTAAGAAATGAAGCTCATTTTTGGATGGAAAAACTTGTAGAGACTGGTTGTTTATCAAGTGATGAGCAGGTATCTTGGTACATTTCAGCACATTCAATTTTAGCGAACGGAAAGAGAATTCATATTGGTCAGTGTAGAGAGGCTGCCTGCCAGGACATTATTAAGATTTGCGTAGAGCTTTTATATGAAAAGAAGGATTCCTTTGAAAAATTTCCTGGCTTTTACTCTTCATCAACAAGATTCAACAAAGAGTTATGGGAGAAAGTAAAGGATATTGCATATAAGCCAGAATCAAAGTATGCGGTAGGAGTAAGCAAGTAGTTAGATGATATACGCAGTTAAATCAGTAGATGGAAAAGAACTAAATACTGTTTACTATACCTGGGACGAATGTAAAAAGGTTGTTTTAGGCCATAGAAGTATATATAAATCATTTACTTCTGAAGATGATGATGCCTGCAAAAAGTTTTTATCAGCAAAGATTAGCGAAGAAAGCTATGGAATGGGTTACGATCCAATAGATGAAAACAAGACAGCATTCAATGCTAGATTCTTATTTACTAGATTTACAAGCGACAATTATAGCATTGCTATTTATCAGACTAAGCAGGGAAAGCGAGTTACCTGTAAAGGATATAACCTTCCTACAAATAAAAACCTTTTATATTCATTTGTAGGTGAATATAGAAGAAATAAGAAGTATGGAATGGATTTTATAGTAGAAAGCTATGACACCGTTATAGAGGATTCTAAGGATGGTATAATCGCCTACCTATCGTCAGGGCTCTTTAAGGGCGTAGGAAAGAAGAAAGCGGAAGCCATTTATAAAGAATTTGGTCCACGCACAATGTATGTCATTGAGAATGAACCAATTAGATTAAAGTATGTAAAAGGTTTTTCTGAGTCGTCAGCTCTTGCTTTAGGTGAAGCTTATAAGGATTCAATGGACAGTAAAGAGATTACGCAGTATTTGCTTAAGTTTGGTGTATCTCAGAAATACGCTATCGATTTCTATAAAAGACATGGTGGAAAGAAAGCCTTAGTTTATATAAAGAAAAACCCTTATCAACTCTGCAGAATTTATAGAGCAATAACTTTTGATATTGCAGATGATATAGCAAAAGATTGCGGAATTCCACTTAATGATCCAAATAGAATCGAATTCGCAGCAATGCATGTATTAAATGCAAATAAAGTAACTGGCGATATTGGAATGGAGTACCAGAGTTTTTGCAGAAAAGTATTTCTTATGTTAGGGCAGGGAAATGTTACTAAACAGGAATTACTTGATGTAATAACACATTTAGTACATACAAATAGTGCCGTAATAAAGAAGATTGAATACAAAGGACAAATTTTGCCCTTCATATTCAACAAAGAACTGTTTGATGCAGAAGTCGGTATGGCTCATGACATACTAAGAATTAACAGTGGCACTCCAAAGCTTACTTTACATAATACAAAAGAGCTTATAAGAGAAATAGAAAAGCAACGAGGAGTAGAATTAGATTCCCTGCAAGTAAAAGCTATTATCTCAGGACTTGAGACATCAGCCTTTTCGGTAATTACTGGTGGCCCTGGCATGGGTAAAACATTCATTTCTAAATTTATAGTAGACACATACGAACAAAATGGCGGTAATGCTATTTTAGTATCACCTACTGGTTGTGCTGCTAGAAGAATGGAAGAGTCTACAGAACATAAGGCAAGTACAATTCACTCATATATAGGCATTAAAGAATCAGATGATCTTAACTGGATGCAAGAACTTTTAAACGATGATGAAGTTGTAATTGAAGACAGCCTTATTGTTGTAGATGAGGTTTCTATGCTAGATACACCTACAGGAAGCCGTTTATTTAATGCCATTGGTAAAGGATGCAGAGTGGTTCTTATAGGTGACATCGATCAGCTTCCATCGGTAGGCCCTGGAGCTGTTTTAAGAGACATTATTAACTCTGGAGTTATTACAGTTACTGTCCTTGAAAAAATCTATAGACAAAAGGAAAATGCGAAGATTTCAGAGAATGCTCATATTATTAACTCTGGAAAAGGCAAAATAGAAGAAGGCAGCGATTTTCATATTCATGAGTATTCAAATATGGAAGATGTAAAAAATGTCGTTGCTAGTCTATATCGAGAAAAGATTGAGAAGTACGGATTTGGTAATGTAATGTGCCTATGCCCATATAAGGAGCACACAGCGGGTGTATTTGATATGAATAAAACTTTGCAGGATTTAGTTAATCCTGTATCTAATAGTAAGCACGAACTGAAATATAAAGGCCAGAATTTTAGAGAAGGTGATTTGGTAATGCATATTAACTGCAATACTGAAGATACTTCAAATGGCGATGTTGGAATTATTAAATACATTAATGAAGATGAAAAGACTATAGATGTAGATATTAACAATCGCATCGTTGTATACGAGGAAGAAGACTTAAAGAATCTGATGCTTGCTTATGCCAGAACAGTACATAAGGCACAGGGACAACAAGCTAAGGCAGTTATCTTTATGCTAACAAAGTTTCATAGAGGAATGCTTTATAGGAATATTCCATATGTGGCTATTAGTAGAGCAGAAGAAGACGCAGATTTTGTTGGCCAAATGGATGCTTTGTATGAAGCAATGGCAAATGAAGTTAAAAATGAAAGAGTTACCGTTATGGGAAGATACCTAACAATGTATGGCGGTGGCTTCTTAAGAGTAGGTTAGGAAGGAATACTGATGTTTACGAAGATAGGATTATATTTAGATGCATTAATAAACAATTTTGTTCAGGTAAATACACTAGGGTTTTCAAATATACTACATAATCCACTTGGACTAATACTTGGAGTACTTGCAATTATCATGGTTGTGCTTTTTGTAAAAACCAAAATAAATCAATTAATCTATTTAGCGTTTTTCCTTAGTGTTTGCGGATACGGAAGTGTTGTCACACAAGGATTGAAAATATTTGTTGAAGCTTTAGGTAAGATAATTTCGGGATAGAAAGGAAGAAAATATATGCCAAAGGTAAAAGAAAAGAAGATAGCGGGCGATGTGATCTTATACAAAGATTGTCAGGTTCTTCCTTCGGAAGGACTGGTTTTTTCAAGATGGGGAACAGAACTGGGTCGAGGTAAAGGCAAGTTTCAATATATAGATGTTAACGGAAGGAAGCATCAAGTACTTAAACTTAAATTTGTTTATGAGGCTGTAAACGGTGAGCTCTCACGAGATCTTGTGGTTCAGCCGAAGGATGGAAATGAGCTTAACAGCAGAATCGATAATGCCCAGGTTATATCACGTAAAGAATATTTCAAAGACTATGATTATTCTTATGCAGCAGCTGCTGATCAGGAAACAATAGATGCAATTAAATATGATAGAGAAAGAGGCTTTTCTTTCAATCAGTTAGCGTCTAAATACAGAATCAGTAGCGGAACTATAATGAAAATTGTGAAAGGTGAATACTACAATGATGCCAATAAAAAAACTGGTGCTAATCGCTAGTGTAGCTGTAATGGCTATATCTACTGTTGGATGTGGAGCAAAGCCAATATTTAAAAAAGAAGGTGAAGATTACGAGCTTAAAGCACTAACAGATAGTGGGCTCGAAGAAGATCAATACTATGTAAAGGATAATACTACTTTTTATCTTACGCATGAGTGTGAGGGCAATAGTATTGGTAACAACAAAACCACAGATGCTCGTCGTGTAGCCTGGACAATGCTTGATGATACATTAATACCCACAATGTATTCAGATGGCCTCATTGCGTACAAATCTAAGGGCAGTGAGTTGTCTAACATTAATATCGAAAGATTCAAGGATTTAGGCTATTCTATAGGCTTACATGATGCGCAGGTAGATAATGATGGCTATATAAAGTTTAAAGTCTCAAGCAATGTAATTGATGAAACATCATTAGCCGAAGCATTAAAAGACTACAGTTCTTATGATATTAGAATAACTGCTATTAATGACGAGCCAGTAAAAGAGCTCCTTAACATGGCAGGCGTTATTGAAGGATTAGAGCAGGGCGAAACTTACAATATCAGTTTCTATGCAGGGACAGAGTTTTTAACTACAGAAGTAAAAGCTGATGTACGATTTTATCAGTCATTTGAAATGTACTATATCGAAAACGGTATGGATACGAAGAATGGCTATATTGCTGTTCAGATGCCAGATGATGCAAAGAGCGGTTACTATTATGTAAATGGTAAGGGAATGTTCAAGTATTATGGCAAGATCAAGTCTGAAGTAACTGGTGAAGAGGATATGAATGAAGCATATTACGATACTGCTTCAGAACAGATCAGTGCTAATTCACAAGCATATGTAGTTGGAATATCTCAGGCTACTACAGATGTAACATTTATGGTAGAATATGACACAACGGTATATAACGATGAAGATGTATTAGCATATTTGACTGCTCCAAACAATGAAAGCTATCAGATGGCAGCAAGCGGAGGCGTTGCACAGGTAGGAATAGAAGAAGCCATTGCAGGTAAATGGACTATTAATATTGTGCCAAAGGATCTGAAGATCATAAATGTAACAGCCGAGTCAAATGCGGTTGCAGATGATGCTTCAAAAGAAGAGTATAAGTACACATTCGAAGAAGAGACAAACTTAAAGATTACAGTTCCATTTACAGGCGAAGGTGATGTCTGGGGAACAATTACAAGTCTTTCCGATAATACATCATATGAATTTACATTAAATAAAACACAGCTTGAGTGCACAATCAGCTATGTCGCACCTGGAGATTATGTAATTGACGTATACCATTATGCAGACACTCAGATTAATGAGCCTGTGATTAGCTATAATGAAGACTCCGAGACAGAGGATGTTATAATCGTTGAAAGCGATTAAGAAGGATCTAGTTAATTAACAGATATAATTTCTATGATATTAGATGATAAACAGCCAGTATATAAGAAGGTATATAAGATTCAAAGAATTTAAACTATAAAACAAAATATGTCTTATATAAAAAATAAGCGGTCACTCAAGAAGTGGCCGCTATTGTTATATATAGGCATATTCAGTATAATAATTCACGGAGCTACCAAGATGGTAGGCGGTTCAGCCCTCACCGAAAGCCAAAACTTTCGTGTATAGAGGGAGGTGATAATAGTGGTTACATATAGTGACTTGTTTACATTTACTCTAGTGCTTATAGCACTTGCCACATATATTAACACACGAAAATAGCCGCCCTACCCTGAGAAAGTAAGCGGCTAGATTCAACAATCTTGTAGTTTATTAACCAGGGCTAACCGTCTATCGGTAGCTCTTTTTCTATACTTATAATAATGTCCAGTGCCTTGATTGTCAAATCGTCTTACAAATCGTTACAAAATATTCAAATTGATGATAAAAAATCAATTATTGTAATAAAAGTGATGTTATGCTATAATATACCTATAAATAAATATAAATTGATTTATAGGAAGGTTAACATAGATGAGAAAAATCAAGTTTGTAGTGCTAGTCATAGTACTTTTAGCATTAGTATTGGTTCATAAGAATCCAATAACAACTCAAGACATTGAAAAGATGACTCCTTATGGAGAAAGAGTAGAACAAAGCGTCACTAAGTCGCAAAATGCTTTTGATTACATAAAAGAAAAGCTAAATATAGCCTGGCAATCTATAAAGGATAATTTAGGTTACAATTCAGACGTTATTGAAGGAGAGCTAGACGACTCTGCAGTAATTGAAAATGGAGATATTGAGGCATTTAAGCTTCTAAGCGTTATAGATGGAGATACAATCGTTATTGATAACCAGGGTGTAAATACAAAGGTAAGAATGATTGGAATAGACACACCTGAATCTGTACATGAAGATGAAAGCAAAAATACAGTGTATGGTACATATGCGAGCGATTATACAAAAGAGCTATTAAAAAATATTGATACAGTGTATTTGACTTACGATGAGGAGCTAACTGATCAGTATAATAGGCTGCTTGCTTATGTATGGCTAGAAGAGCCAACAGATGTAGATGATATTAATGAGATTGAAACCAAAATGGTAAATTATAATCTTTTAGCCAACGGATATGCTGTTAACAAGGTGTATATGCCAAATAATAAGTACGCAGAACAGTTTGATATTGCAAGATGTGATGCGCAAAAGCAAGAAATAGGCCTGTGGCAATACGATGAATATGTTGCTATGGTCCAGTAGAAAGGATTTAAAATATGAAGGTAATGATTAGACATATATTAAGTGAATATAATAGGCTTGGATATAGAACAGAAGAGTACGATGAAATGTCACATGCTACTCTTATTAAAACAGATGTATCAGGAGAGGAATCGAAGAATAAAGCGGTAGTTATTTTACTTGGCCATGCGTATAATCTTAGAAATTCAAAAGACGCATTACAGGTGGCTGAAAGACTTGTAAAAATGTCTTATACAGAAGTGGACAATGCAAACATCTTCGTTGTCGTTTATGCGTCTGGGGGAAAGGCTCACCATTTTGCATCAAATAGAATTGCTTATTTTAACTGGGACAAAAGAACTGTTTCAAACAAGTTCTACGCAGGGACTTTTGCTGAAGAAGCTAATGTATTAAAGAACGTTTTTAAATACGAAAGAGTAAATGCCAGTCTTAATGAGGCTAAGCATCCAGAAAGACGACTACATTTTACAGTCCTGGTATTTGCGCTAATAGCTGTAACAGTGCTTGCGTATATCAAGACATTCTTAAGCGGTTATTCAGAATATGGCTATTATGCAAGTACTTTAATGTCTGGGGAAACATATAGATATATTACATATATGTTTATGCATGCATCTCTTAGACATTTGATTGGAAATATGATTGCTTTATATGCATTTGGTCGTGCGTATATGAAGTACGAAGGTGCAATGTCATTTAGCATTGTATATTTTGTAGGTGGAATATTTGCAGCTGCTTTTGACTCTTTTTATTGCTTACTTACAAATACGCATACTGATGTTATAACAGTTGGAGCTTCAGGTGCTATCATGGCAATCATTGGAGCTATAGCTTCAGAGTGTTTTACACATCCAGATTTTGAAGCAAAAAGAACTAGCATATTATTAGCTATACTAGCAGTTTTTATTATGAACAACATTGGCATTGGAATAAATGCTAGATGCCACGTATTTGGATTTTTAGCAGGTGTAATGCTTGGATTTTTAACACACATTCTAAGTATGATTGAAAATGATGGAAGGATCAAAAGCCTTGAAAAGAAAAAGAGTAAGATTAATTTACGTAGCACTTATTTTAATAGTTAGTTTTATTGGATGTGGAAGTAAACCAGATTATTCCCTGCCTAAACAAGAAATCGTGCTTCCCGATGAAGAAATCTCTGAAGATGTAGAAGAGGAAGACAATAAGGAAGAATTTGATTCAAAGAATGCATCCGAATATGCAAGACTAGAACGTATTTTACAGGAGCTTAAACGGCAGACTGATGATTCGGAGTAGCTTATGATCAAACATCGAGAAATTAATCGCATTAGGCGAAGTATTATCATTGGCTTATTGCAAATTGTACTTGTGACAGCATCTCTTTTGATTACAACATATTCAAGTAACAAGTTGGAAAGAGAGCTTACAGCATACAATAAGCTTATATATTATGTTGCTGATCTGAAAGTTGAAAGCTATATTTTCAGCAACGTATATTATGAGTACCAGGCTGTCAAATCAGAGAATGAAGATTATGAAACAAGGTTGGCCACCATATCCGATGCTATGCTTGAAGATATGGAAAAGATCAATAAGTATGCAGATACCTCTGGAGGCTATTATAGTAAGCTCCTTAAGGTAGAAGATTATATATTAGATCTTTCAAATGCTGTTGGGTTAAATATGTCATATGATGACCTGGCCAAAAAGAGGCAGTTACTAGCAAGCGTTATTTCAGACGTAGAAACTACGTTAAATACAGAATCTACAAACGAGATAACAAAATTCAAGGAACTTGCCATAATTTCGCAGGGACTAACTATATTTGCTATTTTATCCTTAATAAGCCTTTTTGCAATCAACGTCAAAAACCTATTCAACTATAAGAAAGAAATGCAAGAGCAAAGCATGCTAGACAGTTGTATTGATGAGCTGACAAGACTCTGGAATAGAAAGTACGTAGATAAGATATTACCAGATATGGCTATTCGATCTAATAGAGGATACCTATTCATGGTAGACATGGATCATTTTAAAACCATAAATGATACCCTTGGCCATAACATAGGTGATGAAGTATTAAGAGATTTTGCTAATGTAGCAAAAAACTGCTTAAGACCGACTGATATCATATGCCGTCTCGGAGGAGATGAGTTTATGATATTTTCTCCAAATATATCAAAAGATGAACAAGCAACAGCTATATATAGGCGATTAAGAAAAGCGGTAAAAGAAAGATTTGAAGGAACGCCAAAAGATATTGTCACGTTAAGTTGTGGTGCTATTGCCTACGATAAGACCCTTGATTTCAATAAAAACTACGTAAGGGCTGATGAAGCTTTGTATTATGTAAAGGAGCATGGAAGGAATAATTTCCACATAGGACGGTAGTTGGCGAAATTGTTATTTATTTTTTTATTGATTTAAAAGTGATACTAAGATATAATACAACTATCGAGTGATAATAGAGTGCAAACTGTTATTGCGTCGAGGTCTTCATTAACATTTAGTTTGTACAGTTTTGCTCTACTAACAGAGCTACGCTGAGTCGCACTAGCAGTCCAGGCATAAGGCGACTCTCTCCTTGGACAATAGCAAAGTGGTGCCTTGATGGTTCGATACCAATATTGTCCACTAACGGATTATATTCCGTTAATTAATATTCTCCCTTTTTTGCTACGGTAAAATCCGTAGCTTAATGGATTGGTAAGAGAATTATAGATGTTCGCTCGACTTGCTATCGTAAATAGCTAGGAAACTATTAACACAGAAAAAATTATTAAAGTATATTTAACAACTTGTTACAAAACAGCGTAAATACATCTATCGAGTTCGTTGCTCGGCTGATCCTCTCACATCAAAAGTAAAACACTAAAATAAGTTATAACACATATCGGAGGTCTTATGTTTTTTAGAAAAAATAATAGAAAAAAGAATCGTAAAGAAAAGAAGCAGGCAGCTAAAAAGCAGGTTTTAAGTAACGAAATCGATGATGAATTTTTTGTTTCTGAAGAGGAAAAAGAAGAATCCACAAATGAAGCTGTTTTAGCAGATCTGGATAATGATGAAGAATATTATATTCCAGAGGATGATGAAGATGAGTATTATCAGCCTGAAGATGAGGATGATGAAGAAGATACAGAAGACAATGAGGATGGCGAAGATATTGAAGACCTCTTCACTCAAGCCGAGTCAAATCAGGATGTAGAAAATACTGAAGGGGAAGAAGAAGGATTCCTCAATATTGATGAATCAGACGATGAAGCTAGGTTAGAAAAAGCTGAACAAGAAGAGCCTGAATATCAAGAAACGGATTTTGAAGCAAGTATGTCTGAATACTTAGATCAGTTAGAGCAGAGTAACGAAGAAAAGCCTGAAGCATCAGACGAAGATGTGACTGGTGAAGATATGCCAGAGGGTACATCAAGTGATGAAGAGGAAGATGTAGAGGCTTCTAATACAAATAATGAAGAAGAGGTTAGTGCAATGGATAAGGAAATTGAAAAGAACTTGGTAGCTACTGTGGAGCATGATACAAGAGTCTCAACAAATACAGCTCCTAGCAGATTAGAAAAGATGATTAATAGACACAGCGATGACTTTACAGATGAGCTTTCAAAGCTCTTTAAGAATTTGATTGATAAAGATCCAAATGCTGCATCTATTATCTACATGGCTGCTACAGTAGCATCGCTCAATTCATATGAGAGCGATATTGATAAGATGGCAGAAGAGCTTAATATCGACGATAGAGATATTGCTATGGCTGAATATGAGTTCAACAGCAGATACTTGTCAAAGTAGGCAGGATAAGAAATCAATATAATTAAAAGCTTAATGTCCCTGCGATAACTTGTGTGAAATGAGTTTCAGCAGGGATATTTCTATGAAAGGAAACATAAGAAATGTTTGAAGTACCAGAAAATCTAAAAGACTATATAAATGTAGTAGATTGTAGCGACTTTGATACAAATACCTACTTTATTACATCACAGGTAGATGACATTAAAGAGAGTATAAAAAAGACTAAAGAAAAGTCAGCCGTAATGCAAAATATATTAGGACTTTCTTATCCTAATACGACGCTTTTGTACGGCCCACCAGGAACAGGTAAAACTTCATTATGTAAATATCTTGCTCACGAATTTAATGTGCCGTTTGTATATCTGGATTTCGCTAGGATATTTAATGGAGTATTTGGAAAAACAACAGCTATTATTCACGACGCATTTGAGTTTATTTCTGGACAGGAATGTATTTTTTGCCTGGATGAGGTAGATGCAATATCACAAAGAAGAGGAACAGAAAGTGATGTTACTGGTGGCGAGATTAGCCGTGTTACAATTACTCTCATGCAGTCTATCGATAGTCTTGTTAATAAAAAAAGTAGTGCCATTATTATTGGATGTACAAATAGAGTAGACATTATGGATGAGGCTTTGCGAAGTCGTTTTTCCGTAGAGCTATGCATTAGAGGCCTTACAAACGAGGAAGAGTTTACATACATTACAAACTATCTTAATGCAGTAAATAAAAAGCTTAGTAAAGCTAAAATGACTACTCTTTCAAAAAAAGTGCGACAGGAAAATATAAAAGAGTATTGTAATAGAGCTGCATCATTATCTCAAAGAGATGTAGAAATGGATCTGAAAAGATGTATTTCTATATGGTTAGATAACCCAAAGCAGTATTTCATGCTTAATCATATTAGAAGGCAGGAATAATGTAGGCTTGTAATGTATTGAATAGGAGCTTATTATT
>JAEEGL015606081.1_pt1 | contig 19220 bp, 25 predicted proteins | sample 9134231 | NCBI WGS metagenome assembly JAEEGL01 (sample SAMN16246548, study PRJNA631951) | gut metagenome | biome: gut microbiome; feature: rumen; material: fiber-attached | host: Bos | place: Iran: Karaj | collected 2018-10 | reverse complement strand
TGGAGAAAATTTCTGGGGCTTCATATCATATAAATTAACTTTTATCCCCCTATTTGCTAGCTGCCATGCAGCCTCACAGCCCGCCAAACCGGCGCCAATTACATTTACAATCTTATCCATAGTACTTCCTTTCAACTTGACTTTTTAAAAAACAGTATCATAATTAAATTAACAAACAATTATTTAGAGGATGAATTAAATGAGCAATAAAGTTAAATATTCTTTATTAACTGTGCTAACAGTTGCAATTTCTTTAATTGCAGTTAATGAAATATACAGTTATGTAATTAATAAAAAAGGAATGGAAAAAGCAAATAAATACCAACGCGATTATTTTGGTAATTCACTTTAAATAAACAAAATATACACTAGCATTCTTAAAAATTACTTTCATAACCACAATCTTTGTTTGGGCAATAAATTTTTACTTTTTTGGTATTCTTTTTAAATAAAATATCGCCACATTTTGGACATTTTTCTGCAGTCGGTTCGTCCCAAGAAATAAAATCACACTTAGGATAATTATCGCACCCATAAAAAACACGGCCGCGCTTACTCTTGCGCATTATTACCTCGCCATCACATTTGGGGCATTTAACTCCTATTTTATTAACAATCTTTTTAATATTTTTACAATCAGGATATCCCGAACAAGCAATAAATTTACCAAATCTACCATACTTTACTACCATCGGTTTACCACATTTATCGCAAATTTCGTTCGTTTCGTCTTCTTTTAGAGTAATTTTAACGCCTTCCATATCTTTTTTTGCTTTATCGAGAACTTTTATAAAATCTCCGTAAAACTCCTCAAGCGTTTTTACCCAATTATTTTTGCCTTCTTCTATTTCGTCAAGGTTATTTTCCATTTGTGCAGTAAATTTAAGGTTTACTATCTTAGAAAAATGGTCTTTCATTAATTTAGTAACCACTTCTCCAAGTTCAGTCGGGTGAAGCGCTTTTTCTTTTTTGTTTACATATTCTCTGGAAGTAATTGTGGAAATAATAGAAGCATACGTAGAAGGCCTACCAATACCGTATTCTTCCAGTGCTTTAATTAGTGATGCTTCTGTATATCTTGCAGGGGGCTCTGTAAAGTGTTGGTTAGGATTTATATCTTTTAGTTTAAGAGCCATTTTTTCCTCAAGTTCCGGCAAAGCTTTTGCTTTTTCTTCTTTTGTGTCTTGCCCCTCAGTATAAAGAACGGTAAAGCCATCAAAATCAACTGTATAGCCAGAAGCTTTAAAAATATATCCTTCTTTATTTTTAGATATTATATCCACCTGAGTTGTATTTTGAACACAATTTGCCATTTGACTGGCAATAAATCTATCCCAAATCAATTTGTAAAGTTTATATTGGTCACTGCTAAGTGATTTTTTTAAATCTTCGGGGTTCATATTTGGCATAGTTGGTCTAATTGCCTCATGGCCATCTTGAGCATTCTTTTTGGTTTTAAAAACCTTTGGTTTGTCAGGCAAATATTTTTCGCCCCATCTATTTAAAATATAATCTCTGGCATCAAATATCGCACTTTCAGAAACTCTTAAAGAATCCGTTCTCATGTATGTTATCAAACCTACAGCCCCAGTGCCAGGTATTTCCACACCTTCGTAAAGTTCTTGCGCCACTTTCATTGTGCGTTTTGCTGCAAAATTAAGCTTCCGCGAAGCCTCTTGCTGCATTGTGGACGTTATAAACGGCGGAGCAGAAGATTTTCTTCTTTTTCCTTTTTTTAGTTTATAAATTTCATAATCTGCGTCTTTCGTTTTTTCTAAAATTTTATTTGCTTGGCTTTCATTTTCTATTTCAATCTTACCGTCTTTATTACCATAAAATGCAGCAGAAAAACTTTTTCTGGACCCTTTTGGAGTAAACTGCGCATCAATACTCCAATATTCTTTTGGAGTAAAACTGCGTATTTCTTCTTCTCTGTCAACAATCATTCTAAGCGCAACAGATTGCACTCTTCCCCCAGAAAGGCCTTTATGTATTTTTTGAGACAAAAACGGACTAAGTTTATATCCCACAAGCCTATCTAAAATTCTTCTGGCTTGTTGAGCATCAACAAGATTAATATCCACCACACGCGGCTCTTTTATTCCTAACTGCACACCAGTTTTTGTAATTTCATTAAATGTCACTCTGTTTTTTTCACCAAGGTTTAGTTTTAAAATGTACGCTAAATGCCATGAAATTGCTTCTCCTTCACGGTCAGGGTCTGTTGCTAAAAGGACATTATCTGCCTTTTTTGCTTTTTCTTTAAGCTCTTTTACGAGTTTATCTTTCCCTTTAATTATCGAATATTTAGGTTCAAAATTATTCTTCACATCAACGCTCAAACGTTTTTCAGGCAAATCTCTAACGTGACCCATTGAGGCAACTACTTCATAATTTTTTCCTAAATATTTTTTTATTGTTTTAGCTTTTGCCGGTGATTCTACAATTAATAAATTTTTCATAGTCATCCATCCAAAATAAAAATTTTTTCAAAATAATTATATACGCTAGACAAAAACAAATAAATACCTATTTTTTAATCACTTCATATATTTTCCCCGAATTTGCCGCCACTAAGCCTAAAAGTTCCATTTCAATTAGTTTTAAATTTAAATCTTTTATTGGCAAATTCAAAATTTCGCTTAGTTTATCTATGTGCATTTTTCCATCAAGAAGTGCGTTATAAATCAGCCTGTATTCTTCCGGCACTTCTATTTCTTTGTGTTTTTCTTGAATTTTTTTATCTTCTTTTATTTTATGTATTTTTAAATTTTTTATATTACACAAATTTATCAGGGGCAAATTACTTTCAAAACGGCTATTATACTCTTTTAAAATATCTTCGGCGCAAGAAACTACTGTCGCACCATCCTCAATTAAAGCCAAAGAGCCTTTAAATTTTTCTTCATATCCATTTTTAATGGGGGTTACAAAAACGTCTCTATTTTGATCGTTTGCCAAATTAGCAGTTATCAGGGAACCGCTTTTTTCGCCTGCTTCTATAATCAAAGTCCCCTTAGACAAGCCCGAAATTATTCGGTTTCTTATAGGGAAAGTATACGCAGTTGGTTCAAATCCTGGTGGATACTCAGATATTAAAGTACCGTTTTCTGAAATTTTATTTCTAAGCCCTTTTTGAATCATAAGATAAGGATAATCAATCCCACAACCTAACACTGCAACGGTTTTCCCACCAGCATCCATTGCCCCTTTATGCGCCGCAGAATCCACACCAAGCGCACCGCCACTTATTACCACAGCGCCACTTTTCGCAAGACCGTAAGAAATATCATAAGCAATTTTAAGACCGTTTTCCGTAGCTTTTCGGGTACCTACTATTGCAATTGTAAGAGAATCTTTCAAGCAAGATATATCTCCACAAGCATAAATAACGCATGGTGGATTTTGAATATTTTGTAGCAGTTTCGGATATCTTTCATCTTCAATTGAAATAACATCATAACCCAAGTTATAAGACTTTTTGAGTATGATTTCCGCTTCTTCTAAAGTAAAACTACTCATACTGTATATTTGCGAATTTGTAAAACAGCCGCAAAGTCGCCAACCCATTTCTCCTGCACTATAAAACTCTTTTATATCGTCATATGAAGTTCTTACATTTTCTATCCTATTATTTCCATGCTTTAAAGCCTGTTGCAGCCAAATCCAATAAATTAAATTGCTTTCCATTTTATTTATTACCTCTTTTTATCATTTCCCATATTACAATTCCCGCCGCTACTGAAACATTTAAAGACTCTGTTTCTTTATTCATCGGTATTGTTATATTACAATCACAAGCCTTTATTGTTTCTTCTTTTATACCGTTACCTTCGTTGCCAAAAATAATACCACACTTTCCTGAAAAATCAATTTTATTTAGAGGTGTAGCATTATTTTTAGGAACCGTAGCATAAATTTTATACTTCAAATTTTTAAGGCTTTTTATACACTCTACGGAATCATTTTTCAAAAACAAATTAAGCCTAAAAATTGAGCCCATACTTCCACGCAAAACTTTTGGATTATAAATATCACAACTATCACCCAAAATAAAAACATCCTTTATTCCTAAAGCATCACAAACTCTAAAAATACTGCCCAAATTCGATGGATTTTGCACATTTTCCAACAGTACAATATCTTTTCCTAAATCTTTATTTTCCCAGCCTTTTTGCTCGCAAACTAAAACCACTCCTTGTGGAGTTTGTGAATCTGAAATTACTTTAATTAAGCTTTCGGTAACCAAAAAAGTTTGATCGGAATTATTTGCAATCTCGTCAATAAGTCTCGGGTATTTTTCTGTGCATTTTTCTGTATAAAAAGCTTTTAAAATTTTACTTTTACTTTTTAATGCTTCCTCGCACATACGAACGCCTTCTATAACAAACGACTTAGTTTCTGCGCGAAATTTAGATAATGAAATTAATTTTTTTACGTATTTTATATTAGAGTTATCTTTACTTAAAATAATATTATTCATTAAAATTCCTCTTTAAATTCACTTTTTAAAATTGAATAAATTGCCATATCACGAAGCCGTCCTTTATTATTTCGGTAAGCTTCGCGTAAAATGCCTTCTTTCTTTAAACCATTTTTTATCATAACTTTTCCGGAAGCTAAGTTATCTACATCATGCTTCAGCTGTATGCGATTAACCCCAACTTTGCAAAACAAATATTTTATAACTCCACCCAGCGCCTCAGTCATAATACCTTTGTCCCAATGCTTTTTAGAAATAACATAGCCAATTTCTACGCAATCAATATCTTCAAAAAGCTTTACAACAGTTATACTGCCGATAATTTCATTTGTATCATTAATGGTAATACACCAATTGTACGTTTTTTTGCTTTTATATTCTTCATTCCACATTTTAATTATACTTCTTGTTTCATTAGCATCTTTATGCGCATTCCATTCAAGAAATTTTACATTTTCAGGATCCTTTGCCCAATTATCGAACATTTCCTGAGCGTCCTCTACTCTAAACTTTCTAAGCAAAAGTCTTTCTGTTTTTATATTTTTCGTTCCGATGTGATTTAACATAAATAATTACTCCGATTTTATAAGTTTATAAATTTTGGTACTTGCCTCTCAAATACAGTATAGGATTTAAAACTCAACTCTCTCAACAATTTGAGTATATCTTGAAATCTATATCCAACATGTTCGGATAAATGCGCATCACTTCCGATTGTGATTATTTTTCCACCCAAATCCTTGTACATTTTTAAAATTTCTCTGTGTGGATGAGGATATCCCAAGTTCTTGCGAAGCCCAGCCGTATTTATTTCTATACCTTTTCCGTTTTGGATAATAATCTTTAAAATTTCTTCAAAAACATCTTTGTAATCGGAAAATTTAAAATATTTATTCTTATTTGGGCCGTATCTAACTACATAATCCAAGTGCCCATAAATATTGTAATTATCAAAAGTTTTTACGTTTTCCAAAATAGATTCAAAATATTCTCTGTACGCTTCTTTTTCGCTCTTGCCGTTAAAATATTTATCAGGATTATAGCCAATATCTATATTATTTACTGCATGTGATGAACCAATTATAAAGTCAAAATTATATCCATTGATATTATCACTTATAGCTTCTTTTAAACTTGGCTGCAAACCTATTTCAATACCGCAAAGAATATTTATTCTATCTTTGTATTTTTCTTTAAGACTATTAATTTTATTAATGTAAACACCTATATCTAAAACATACTTTTTATCTGAATATAAGTGCATATCACAGTGGTCAGTAATACAAATAAATTTTAGCCCTAAGTTTATAGCACTTTCTATCTGTTCTTCCGCTCTCACAGAGCAATCATTTGAAAAATTTGTATGTACGTGAAAATCTGCTTTAATCATATTATCCATTAAAAATCCTCTTTAAACTCACTTTTTAAAATTGAATAAATTGCTATATTACGAAGTTTTCCTTGATTATTTCTGTAAGCCTCACGTAAAACACCTTCTTTCTTTAAACCATTTTTTATCATAACAAATTCAATTTAATAAAATAAAATTTACGTCCGGGGGCAAAATCCGGGCGTAATTATATATTACTTATTTTACTTGATCTACGAGTTTCTTAAATCCTTCAGGATCAGCAATTGCTATCTCGGAAAGCATTTTTCTATTAAGTGTAATTCCTGCTTTTTTTATTCCATTCATAAATGAAGAATAATTAATGCCATTCATACGACAAGCAGCAGAAATTCTGGTAATCCATAATTTTCTGAAATCACGCTTTTTCTGACGTCTGCCAATATATGCATAATTTCTTGATTTCATTACTGCTTGTTTCGCCATCTTAAAGTGCTTGCTTTTTGCTCCCCAATATCCTTTTGCAAGTTTAAGCACTTTTTTTCTTCTATTTCTCGTAACTACTGCACCTTTTATACGTGCCATTTTTATTTACCTCCGGTTTATATATTTTTATTTTTGTTTATTTGTATGGAACTAATGCTTTTACTTGTGCTACGTTTGTTTTATCCACAACCGTTATGCTTCTAAGATTTCTTTTTCTTTTTCTGGTTTTTTTATTAAGAATATGACTTTTGTTTGCATGTGCTCTAAGTACTTTTCCAGTACCTGTAATTTTAAAGCGTTTTTTTGCTCCACTATGAGTTTTTACTTTATACATACTTTTTGGAATCTTGACGCATTTATAATGCGATATTCCATGTCACTACCTTTCTTTAAAATTTTTGTTTTATAATTTTAAACTTACTTTTTGGGCTTAAACTTAGGAACCAAAAACATCAACATAACGCGTCCTTCTAATTTTGCTGGGTTTCCTATATCAGCAAATTCTGCGCAAGCATCAGCAAATTTTTTCATAATATCGTATCCTATTTCACTATGACCAAATTCCCTGCCTCTAAACCTAATGGACACCTTTATTTTTGCACCTTTATTTGCAAACTTTCTTGCATGACCAACTTTAGTTTCAAAATCGTGAGTATCGATATTCACAGAAAGTCTAACTTCTTTAATATCTATCACGCGCTGGTTTTTACGAGACTCTTTCTCCTTTTTTGCCATTTCAAATTTATACTTCCCATAATTCATAATTTTGCAAACTGGCGGATTAGCTTTATCTGCTATTTTAACTAAATCCATTTCACTTTCTTTTGCCATAGACATCGCCTTAGAAAGTGGTACAACCCCCACTTGCGAACCATCAGAATTAATAAGTCTTACTTCGGCATCTTTTATCTCGCTGTTGATTTGAAGTTCTTTGTTGCTAATATTTAAGCACCTCCTAAAAATATTAAAAAATATTGTACGAGCTAAATTTAACTCATACAATAATATAACTAAGCTAAACCGAAACGGATTTACTTACACATTATTGACCAAGGCAATTAATTTTGCCTAAGGTGAGAACAAATTTGCTCTACTTTATTTTTCACATTTTTTATTTTACAATACTTTACGTTTTTTGTCAATCCTCAATTTAATTTTTTTATTATACCTTATAAGTTTGCTTGATTTCCTCGTAAAAATCAGTTTTTGCTGCATACTCCCACCACAAATCCGCAAGATAAACATTTCTGTTTTTCCATGGTTTGTCAACACAATGAAGTATACATAAATCATTCGAAGCTTCTACCATTTCTTCTGGAGTATATTTTTCATCGCCAATTAAAATACCAGCATACTGCTTAGCTTTATCTTTCTGCGCATGTATATTAAACATACCAAATTTTGGTGGCAAAACTCCTATTTTATCTGCACAAACAACATTTATAACCGTTTGATCGTGCTGAACTAGTAAAACATTATTTTCTTCAATAAATGAATTAAATTTATTTGCCATATCATTTTTTCTAAGCTCTTTTAAATTAATAAGCATTACTCCCGCACAAATATAATGCTCTGATTTTACGCCAAATGAACTTGTCCCATCTACGTTGTTATCCAAATACCCCCTATAGTAAAGTCCATCCATATCAATATCATACATTTGGGCTAAATCTTGAAATGTAAGTGTATCACCATCAAGCCAAATTATTTTATTTAAATTTACAAGAAGCTCCGAAAGCGCCAATCTATAATATGTTGGCGTTGTTATGTGGCCTTTATCATTTGCGGTTTTAAATTGCTCACCCATATTTATTAAATGAATATGGCATTTACCATATTTTTTTTCTAAAGACTTAATTTTTTCCTTGCTTTCGTCTTTAAATTCATTTGGATGCATTAAATAAAAACTATATTCAGTTGCCACATTTTTATTTTCCATTGCTGAAGTAATTGCCACTATTGTTGGATAAACATAATTATCATCCAAAGCCATGGCAATTGGAATACCTTTATTTACTATATTTTGCGGAGTAACATCTTCTTGCTGAAACTTTTTATAATTAACATCATTAAGTATAAACAACACTGCTGAAACCACAAAAAGTGTCAAAACTATAATTACACCAATAAATTTAGTCCTTTTTTTGTCTTCCATAAATCAACTTATCCTTTCAAATAATTAATTAGAATATAGGATATGTTTCCCTTATTTCATGGTAAAAATTCGTTTTACGTGCATAATACCACCAAAGATCTCCTAACTTTGCATCTGGATTTTTCCATGGCTTACCTATACAGTGTAGTATACAAAGATTACTCAAAGCATTTATCATATCTTCATATGTGTATTTATTTTTAGCAATTAACATATCAGAATAACGCTTACAAAGTTCTTTTGTTGCAAAATCATTAAACATTCCAAATTTTGGTGGCAAAATGCCTATTCTATCTGCACAAACAACATTTATAACCGTCTGGTCATGCTGAATAAGTCGACTATTATTTTCTTTTATGAAATCATTAAATTTTTTGACCATACCATTTTTCCTAAGATCTCTCAAATTAACAAGCATTACTCCAGAACATATGTAGTGGTCTGTATCCACTCCAAAATCCGCAGCACCATACACAGTACAATCTAAATATCCCCTATAATAAAGACCTTCCATATCCATATCGTACATTTGGTTTAAATCTTGAAGTGTAAGTGTATCGCCATCAAGCCAAATTATTTTATCTATATTTACAAGAATTTCAGAAAGTGCCAACCTATAATACGCCGGCGTTGTTATATGACCTTTATCGTTTGCATTTTTAAATTGGTCCCCCATATTTATTAAATGAATATGACATTTATCATAGGTTTTTTCTAAAGATTTAATTTTTTCCTTGCTTTCGTCTTTAAATTCATTTGGATGCATTAAATAAAAACTATATTCAGTTGCTGCATTTTTATTTTCCATTGCTGAAGTAATTGCCACTATTGTTGGATAAACATAATTATCATCCAGAGCCATAGCAATTGGAATACCTTTATTTACTACATTTTTAAGAACTGGCAAATCAAATGAATTCTTTTTATATCTATTATAAAAAAACACACAGGCTCCAAGCAAAAGAATTATGCTAATAACTATAAAAATCAAATTGGTTTTTTTTAATTCAGGTTTTTTAAATTTCAAAACAAACTTTCTCCCCTTTAAAATAATACAAAAAATATACAAATTTATATAACATTCGACAAATTAACCATACCAAAAAAAAATATGTATGTCAACGATCAAAAGCGCTTATAATTTTAATTTTAAAAAGCAAAAAATATAAATTTACCACTATTTTTAACAATTAATATTTTTTTTCATAGTATATTTTAAAGGAGTGACTACACTATGAATAATAATTTTTCTGCTGAATTTTTTCTTGCTTCACACAGCACAAATGGATTTTATTCTATTTTTAATAAGCTTTATTTTCCAGACAAAAAATGGTTTTGCTATATTCTAAAAGGAGGCCCTGGAACCGGTAAATCTACACTAATGAAAGAAATTGCAAAATCAGCTAAAAAAGCAAAAATCAAATATGAATTAATCCACTGCTCTTCCGACCCAAAATCACTTGATGGGGTGATTTTTCCAGAACTAAAAAAATGTATAGCAGATGGAACCGCTCCACACATAATTGAACCAACATATCCTGGCATAAGCGACGAAATAATAAACCTTGGTGAATTTTGGAATAAAAAAGCACTAAAAAAATCATCCCAAGAAATGATAAATCTTTACAATAAAAACTCTTTATATCACAAAAAAGCTGCTAGTTACTTGAAGGCTTATGGAGAAATTGAAAAGCAAAATAATCTTTTTAATTTTATAGACCAAGAAAAACTAAATAAATATTCACTGAACCTCACAAAAAAGTTATTCGGATTAAAATCTTCTTTACAAAGTGGCAAAGAAAAGCCAAGGTTAATTAGCGCCATAACACCTGAAGGAGAAATATTTTTAGAAAAAACTCTTTACTACTATGCAAATCAAATTTATATAATAGGCCCCAAATTTAGAAAAATAAGTAATTATATTTTAAATAAAATCAAAAAAAGAGCAAAAGAAAAAGGTCTTGACATAATACTTTGTCCATCTTCAATCTTAGGAAAAGAATATTTAGATGCAGTTATAATTCCTAAATTAAATCTTGCTTTTGCTGCAACTGACAAAATAGACTTTCAAAAAACGCCCAAAAATATAGCAATTAAAAAAATAAACGAAAAAAGATTTTTGAAAAAAAATGAAATTTCAGCTCACAAAAATATGATTAAATTTAATTTTAAATTGCAAAAAACATTTTTAGAGGAAGCTATAAACAACTTAAAAAAAGCATTAACAGTTCACGATGAAATTGAAAAAAAATACATAAAAGCTATGGACTTTAAAAAAACAAAAAAAATAACCGATAAATTAATATCGGCCATTTTTCTAAAAATTAATTAGATGATTTAAGTTCTTGTTCTTGACCTGGTTTTGGACCTGTATACTTTTTCCAATGAAAAATAGAACAGTCCCACTCCTTTATATCCCAAGCCAAAACCCCAATAGAAGATAATAATCCAACCACAGATAAACCAAATTTTGATACTGTTACAATATCCTTCCATATTGATTTTGCATCATCTGACAATTTGTACTCTTCCCTTCATTTAAATATATTTAAGGACTCTTCTTTCAACAACATCCCAAAAAGCACCCGCATCATTAATTAAATGATCAATACTCGTTATTAACACTGCGGTTGCCCCTATAATATACAACATAAATAACTCTCCCAAATATTATTTCTTACAAAGCTATTGTACCATGTATTTCATATGTTTACAATAATTAATTTATATTTTTATTTTACATATTAATTCAGCCAATCTTTTTTCTTCACCAGCAAGATATAAATACCCAAACAAAGCTTCTATTCCCGTGGCCCTATGATACTCCACGCGAGAAGCTTTTTTTGGTGTGTTATTAACATGAGCATTCCTGCCGCGTTTATATATATTCAATTCTTCTTCAGTCAGAATATCTTTAATATCATCAAAAAAATCTGATTGCGATTTACAACACACACTTTTATTTTTAAGTATATTAAGTTCACCAATGTGCCCAGCTTTTTCAAAAATAATTCTTTTTCTCATCATAAGTTCGAAAACAGCGTCACCAAAAAATGCAAGTTTTTGCGGACTCATGCTCTTTATTAATTTTATATCGTCACAAGCCATATCACTTCACACCTATTCAAAAAAATCAAATTCTATTTCGCCGATTTTTACTGTGCTACCTTCTTTTACGCCTGCTTTTTTTAAGGCATCAGTTAAACCTGCTTTTGTAATGGCGTCTTGAAAATAATGCATCGAATCGTAATCATTAAAATTAACAGAATTTATAAGTTTGTCAAGCCACATAGAATTTACATGGTAAACTCCATTTATATTTTTTATTTCCAGCTTATCTTCTTTATAAGATAAAATTTCAGGGGTTGTATCTGGCTCAAAAAATTTTGCTGGCGGAAGTTCGCTCAGTTTTTCAGCTATTTTATTAACCATTTCTTTTATGCCCTTATTTTGGCAAGCAATCACTTCGATAAATTCGTAACCTTTTTTATTAACATAATTTTTAAAAGTTTCTATATCTTTTTTTGACGCAATATCACACTTATTTCCAACAACTATCATCGGCCGATTTGAAAGCTGCTCATTAAATTTTTTAAGTTCATTATTTATAACATCAAAATCATCGCAAGGATTTCGCCCTTCGCTGCCTGAAACATCAACCACATGAAGCAAAAGTCTACATCTTTCAACGTGGCGTAAAAATTCATGACCTAAACCAATGCCCTTCCATGCGCCTTCAATAAGGCCCGGTATATCTGCCATAACAAAAGAGTTTTCCTCGTCATATTTCACAACGCCCAAAATAGGCGAAAGTGTAGTAAAATGGTAATTTGCAACTTGCGGTTTAGCCTGACTTACAATTGAAATAATAGTTGATTTCCCCACATTTGGATACCCTAAAAGGCCAACATCGGCTAAAAGCTTTAGCTCAAGCTTAACTTCCAATTCTATACCTTTTTCTCCGGGTTTAGAAAATCTGGGGCTTTGTTTAATTGGGCCAGCAAAATTCATATTTCCCGCTCCACCCCTGCCGCCTTTTATCACAACCACAGGTTCCGAGGAAGAAATATCGGCAATAATTTTACCGCTATCAATGTCTTTAATCAGCGTGCCATACGGTACTTTTATGATTAAATCTTCACCACTTTTACCGGCTTTTTTGCCGGATGCACCATTTTGCCCATTCTGAGCAAAAAACTTCTTTTTATATCTAAAATTAGAAAGTGTAGACAAATTACTATCCGCTTTAAAAATTACAGATCCGCCTCGTCCGCCGTTACCTCCATCCGGGCCGCCAGTCGCAGTAAAAATATCTCTATGAAACGAAACCGCTCCGTCCCCTCCGTTACCAGCTTTTATTTTTATATTTGCTACATCAACAAACATTTTTTCACCTTCTTTAACTTTAAAAATAAAAAAGCGGATCATACACTCGATCCGCCCAATATGCACCACAAATTAACTTATGGGATAAACGCTAGCTTGTTTACGATCGCGTCCAACACGTTCAAACTTCACTTTACCGTCAATTAATGCAAATAAAGTATCGTCTTTGCCTTTACCAACATTAACCCCCGGATGAATTTTTGTTCCGCGTTGTTTTACAATAATATTTCCCGCTAAAACATTTTGCCCGTCACCGCGTTTAACACCTAAACGTTTAGATTCGGAATCACGTCCGTTACTACTTGAACCTTGACCTTTTTTATGTGCAAAAAGTTGGATATTAATTCTAAGCATTTATAACTACACCTCCGTATAACTTACATTTATGTTTTTTAAATAAATTTCTTCTAAAAGCAATAAGTGATTTTTAAACCCATTTAAAATATCTTTACACAGCACAGCATCTTTTGAGTTTACAAGCATTTTCATATAACCGGCGTCTTCTATAACACTTACATCCGCAGAAATTCCCATAACATCTGTAATAGTATTAGCCGTCATATACGCTGCGGAAGACACCGCTGCACAAACAATATCTTTACCTGACTTGGCATATCCGGAATGCCCGAGTATTTCAAAACCTACAATCATTCCAGATTCTAACACAAAAAACTTAGCACTTAGCATAGCATTTATCCGTCACTTAAAATTTAATAGATTCTATTTCGACTTTTGTGTAAAACTGTCTATGACCCATTTTACGTTTACAACTCTTCTTCGGTTTATAGGTAAACACAGTAATCTTCTTGGCTTTGTCAGTTTTAATCACTTTTCCAGTAACTTTTGCGGAAGCTACTTCTGAACCAACATGGAACCCTTTTTCATCTTGACCTGCAATAACTTTAAAGTCAACTGCATCGCCTTCCATACCGTCAAGTTTTTCAACGTAAATCACATCACCTTGACTTACTTTGTATTGCTTACCACCGGTTTCAATAATTGCGTACATCTTTTTACGCACCTACCTTTTTATCATCTCGCTATTGTTTCAGGCGGCCTTTAAAAGCTCTTATGTGCCTGCAATATGCGGCCTTATTATTTTACCACAATAAACTACCTATGTCAAATAAAATTTTTAATATTTACTTCCCCTTTTTTATATCTTCAATCTTCTCAATTCAGCTTCAATACACCTGTGAACACTATTAATTTCATCAAGGTGCTGCCTATATACTCCGGATTTCCAATTAGTATATCGAAGGCCATCCGGTCTTTCCACAATGATTATGCCTGTATCTTTATACAAATCAAAATTATAATCAATACATTGATCCAAACAATCTAGCAAACCATTTAATCCTTCACGTTTAGGTAAGTAATGAGCACAAGTACCCTCAAAATCTCCGTAAAGCTCAGACTGCATTTTATGGTTTTCTACTTGATTAACATCATAACTTATGTACTCCGGATAAAAAAACACAGCCAAAGACGCAATCGCCGTAACCGCCATTAAGCCATAGCGCAAATATTTATTTTTAATTTTGGATTCCGCCCATAGCATTAATGCGCCCGCCGCAGCTGATGCGGCTTTTACGCCTACGTTTTTTCCTGTGCTAAATTTTCTTGACCTGTTTTTTTCAATTCTATCTAGTAAAGATTTGTGTGCTTCCTTAATCCTGTCGGTTGACACATATCTCAGTACAGTTCCGTCAGATAAAACTTCTTCTTTATTAATTCCGGCTGCTAAAAACTTTGGGCAATTACTAAAAAACATTATAAAGCTCAAAAACAGCGCTATAAATCTTTTCATTTTCATATAGATAATCCTTCCTCAAATAATTATTTAACAATATTATATCATATATAATATATTTTCGCAATAAAAAAGCCACACCAAAATAGGTGCGGTTATGAATAAAATTAAGAAAGATTAGTTACTTCGCAAATATAATTTACTACATCGCCCACTGTACTAACTGAACTTATAACATCATCTGTGGCTTCTATATCAAATTCATCTTCAAGTGATGAAAGCAAATCTGCCAAATCTAAAGAATCCGCCTCTAAATCATCAAATAAATTTGTATCAAGTGTTATTTCGTCCTCGCTTTTATCAAATTGCTCACTTAAAATTGCTCTTACTTTTTCAAATACCATTACAAAATTCTCCTATCAATAATTAATTTCAAAAAAATTTATTTTTTAGATGGAATTTCTTGCTGAGTTTCACCTTTATCTTCTAAAAGTACTACATTTACATCAAACGTTTCTGAGCTCATACGTGTTCTTGATGACCTAAATACCGAAAGAGAAATACTTTCACCTGCCTTATGATTATAAAGCTCACCATAAAAAGTGTCCAAACTCGTTACATTCACGCCATTAATTTTTGTAATAATATCGCCAACTTGAACTCCGCTCGTACCAAGGTTACTATCTGAACTTATTTCAGAAACTATAAAACCTACTGGAACATTATAAATTTGCGCTTGATAATTACTTATCATTTTTCCGGATACGCCAAGCCTTACCCTGCCGGAAACATAACCTTTATCTATTATATCATCCACTATAGTTTTAACTGTGTTGCTCGGAATTGCGAATCCCATACCTTCACAGTGTGCAACGGCAATTTTAGTGGAATTTATTCCAATAACTTGCCCATGCATATTTATAAGTGGTCCACCAGAATTTCCGGGGTTTATTGCAGCATCGGTTTGTATGTATTTAACCAAACTCTTTGGTCCACCGCTTGCCGGACGATTTATTGCCGAAACAATTCCGCGTGTAAGCGAACTTGCAAAATCAAGTCCCAGAGGATTGCCGAGTGCAAGTGCGGAAGCACCAACTTTAACTTCATCAGAATTCCCAAATGTTGCAGCTTTCAGACCTGTTTTATCTGTTTTTATAACAGCCAAATCCGTTTTACTGTCATATCCAAGAACTTTTCCGGAAAACTCTTCGCCAGTATTAAGGACAATTTTAATATTATTTTGTTTTGAATTTCCAACAACATGCGAATTTGTCACTATATAACCTTTATCACTCACAATAATTCCCGAACCCTCGCTGGCAGGATCAGAAATAATATCTGCGTGAGAGTCATAAACCACAACACCCACAACCGATGGCGAAACCATTTCATAAATTGACTCCGCAGATAATTCGCCTTCTGGAACAGATTTTTCAAATTTTATTTCTGATTCCCCAGTAGTATGAGGATTTTCTTCTGAATTATTTATTAGCGAAACAGGATTTTGAAGGCCCTTGAAACTGTCAAAATTATAAACAATATAAGCTACCAAAAATACAACTAAAAGCGACAAAACCACAAGAGATGAAACAAGAATCATCTTCGTTCTTTTGCCTATTACCGTAGAAAAAACCTCACTTTTTTCTTGAATATAATCATCTTCGTTTAATATTTCATTTTCTGAGCTTTCGCTACTATGCTCTAAGACCTCGGAAGGATATTCATATCTTTCTTCCTCATTGATACCGTTTTCTTCGTTAAAATTTTCTTCCATTTAAAATCCTCCTTACTTAGTTGCTTCAGGTTTTAAATCTTGATCTTCAGGATCAGTATTATTTTCAGTTTTCCCGCTCATAATTTCTTCAAATTTTTCGCCGCTCATTTTTTCATTTTCAATCAAATAACTAGCTATTTCATGAAGTTTATCTATATTTTCCGTAAGAATACTTTTTGCCGATTCACAAGCAGTAAAAATAATATTTTTCACTTGCTCATCTATTTTTGAAGCCGTAGTAGTAGAGCAATTTTGGAATATTCCTTTACCAACATCTTCATTTGAATAATCATAATGCGTAAAATACACAACCGGTCCTACTTCGTCACTCATGCCATATTTAGCAACCATATCACGTGCAATTTTTGTAGCACGTTTTAAATCACTAGCAACACCCGTCGTAGTATCATTACAAATTAATTTTTCGGAAACCATACCACCTACCAGGGTTTTAATCTCTTCAGTTAATTTCGTCTTAGATACAAAATCATCGTCTCTTTCAGGCAAATATCTGGTATATCCACCAGCGTTACCACGTGGAATAATTGAAATTTCATGAACTTTATCATGATTTTTGCAAAAATATGAAACTATTGCATGGCCACCTTCGTGGTACGCTGTTAATTTTTTACTTTCTGGTGTAACAACATGTCTTTTCTTCTCTAAACCTATTGTCACTTTTAAAGTTGCTTCTTCAATTTCTTTCATAGTTATTGCTTTAACACTATTTCGCACTGTTAAAATCGCAGCTTCATTAATAAGGTTCGCCAGATCCGCTCCTGTAAATCCCGCAGTTGATTTGGCTATGGTTTTAAGTTTTACGTCGGGCCCAAACAATTTATTTTTAGCATGAACCCTAAGTATTTCTTCCCTTTCATTTATATCAGGATAATTTACATAAATTTGTCTATCAAATCGACCCGGGCGCATTAAAGCAGAATCCAAAACATCAGGTCTATTTGTTGCGGCCATTATTATAATATCATCTCTGTCGTTAAAGCCATCCATTTCAACTAAAAGCTGATTAAGCGTATTATCTTTTTCCGCGCCGTTAATTCCAGAATCTCTTCTTCTACCTACGGCATCTATTTCATCAATAAAAATTATACACGGGGTTTGCTTTTTGGCCTGTTCAAAAAGATCTCTCACGCGCGCTGCACCCAATCCAACATACATTTCAATAAAATCTGAACCTGAAGTTGAAAAAAACGGAACCCCAGCTTCTCCTGCCACAGCTTTTGCTAAAAGAGTTTTACCTGTTCCGGGAGGGCCCATAAGTATTACTCCACGAGGTATCTTAGCTCCGGCCGAACGATATTTTTCTGGCTTTTTTAAAAAATCCACAATCTCATAAAGCTCTTCTTTTTCTTCCTTAGCTCCGGCAACATCTTCAAAGGTAACTTTTTTACCTGTGGTAACCACAGCTTTAGATTTACCCATAGACATAGCACCACCCGGCCCCATTCCTATGGAAGCTATTCTTCTGGTAAAAAGCCAACCCAAAAACAGCATCGCAATGATAGGCAAAACTATAAAAGATATAATACTAATTAGACCTGACGTATCTTTAGCTTTAATCAAATCATATTCCATTGGCGTATCAGGATTATTTACATTATATTTTTCGATGTAATCTTTAATATCTGCATACATTAAATTTGTGCTCGGGGCAGTATAATAAATTATATTTCCGTCTTTTAAAGTTATTTCCATTTCGCCCGAACCTAAGTTCATGCTATATTTAGTTACTTGCTCATTTTTAAAACTATCAATAATTTCAGAATAATTATAAGTCTTTTCTGGCTCAAAACCTTTTGTAAATATATAAAAAAGAATTATAATCACAGGAAGCGCAAGAAACATAATAACACCCAAAGGCATTTTTAATTTATCATTTTTTTTATTCAATTAATTCACTCCAACTTCTAAATAATTAATTTTCACTTTTATTTTATAGATACTTAGGATTAATTATACCTATAAAAGGTAAATTTCTGTAATACTCATCGTAATCTAGGCCATAACCCAACACAAAATCATTTGGAATAATTTTTCCTACATAGTCTGCTTCTATATCAGTAGCCCTAAGTTTGGGTTTATCAAGAAGTGTACATATTTTAAGACTTTTTGGGCTACGCTTACTTAATATATTTACAATATGTTTTAAAGTATACCCGCTTTCAAGTATATCTTCAACTACAAGCACATCTTGATCTTTTATATCTATACTCAAGCCATCTTTTATTTCAACTCCCACTCCGGATTTTTTAGTGCCGCCTTTATAACTAGAAGCAAGCATGAAATCCACTTTACAAGGTACTGTTAACTGCCGCATTAAATCAGTTAAAAATAAAATCGACCCTTTAAGCAAACAAATTAGCAGAATATTTTTACCCTCGTAGTCCTTACTAATTTCTTTTCCAAGTCTTTTTACGATCTCTGCTATTTCTTCTTCACTAATTATTATCTTTTCAATAATGTCCATGGCTTAACTCCTTGTTATTACGGCTATATTATTTGTATTTTCACCCGGGGCATAACCCGCGGCAGGTCCAATTTTATCAATCCATACAACTTCATTTTTATAGGCTATAATGGGGATTTTATCTCTTTCATCTTCAGGGACTTTAAGTTCATTAAAAAGTTTTTTTAAACTTTTAGTTACCTTTCTAAAAGGAAGCCTAAATTTATCTCCTGGCCTACGATTCCTTAAAACGCTATCTTTAGGGAGTTTATCGTAGTCAATGGCATTTAATTTTTTGTTTTTTATTTTATCGTAATCACATTTACTTAATATATTAATTATGATATCTGTTTGAATTTCTGTCAAGGTGT
>JAEEGL016896945.1_pt1 | contig 19222 bp, 11 predicted proteins | sample 9134231 | NCBI WGS metagenome assembly JAEEGL01 (sample SAMN16246548, study PRJNA631951) | gut metagenome | biome: gut microbiome; feature: rumen; material: fiber-attached | host: Bos | place: Iran: Karaj | collected 2018-10 | reverse complement strand
GGCTTCTTACCCTTGACACATTTTTTGAGCGTCGTGTCATCCTCGCAAGTGTTCTGAGTTTTTTTGCACAGTTCGTCATCGTCATCGCCGTCAGAAACGCATTTATTTTTGACGCACTTCTGATTGCTTTTGCAGTGTTTGCCACCGCACAAATTCGAATTGCCGCCGGATGTCGAAACCGTTTGGCTGTCTTCGCCGCAGGCGCAAAGCATACAGGCCATAATGAATGAAATACTCAGTATGCGAGTCTTGGACATAAAGTAATTTCTCCGTTGCAGGTTCAATCTGAATCATGGCATCAGGCCCCCACCGAAATGCCACATTCCGCCGGCATGCTACCAATATGATCGAAACAATTCAACACGCGACGCCACGACCTAATGATTGCACGACCACACTGACGCACCTGGTGCGATCAATTTTGGGTATGTTTTTTCTGCCGCCACATCCAGGAAAATTCCTTTTCCCGGGTGTGTAGTTCTGCCCCACCTATTGCAGCGTCACGACGGTTTTAACATCCGAACCACCGGAAAAGCCTGTTTCAAATACTGTGATTCCGCGTGTTTCATCGAACGTTACGGATTGACTGAAATCATCCGGCCCTGAAACACTATCGTCACGCTGCCAGGTCGATCCTTCATGAGTCACAGTAAGAAAGCTGCTGAAATGCTCATCGCTGTCATCACTGTGCATTTCTTTGTATTTGACAAATGAAATGAGAGGCTCTTCCTTTGAAAACGCAGTATATACGTAAGCCAGTGTTTCCGGTTTACACAGAACATATTTCGTTTTTTTACAATCTCCGGGTTTGGCTTGTTTATTTTTAAGAATACTATCCGAATATGAATAATATAACCCGTTGGAATCGATGATCCAATAGCCATCGAGGTCATAACCAAATTCTGAATATTTATTTGATATATCAACCTCCTTACCTTTTGAATCGAGGCATGTCAGTTTAGAAGCACAAAAATAGGATTCCGCCTGAACCAGTGAGACTTTGCACTTTATTTCGGAAGAGGTTTCCAACCTGCAATCGCCATCGTCATCACATTCCCATCCGGGTTCATCTATATCGCAGCATTTTTCGTGAGATTCTTCGGCATTGTAAACGAATTCATGCCCATCCACGAACAACGGATTGGTTCCCCATTTTTCACATTTTTTTGAAGGTAAAGCCTGTGCGGGATTCTCATTATCAGTTGCCTGGGGTTCATTGTTATTTTCCCCGGGCTGAGCATCTGCTTCTGCATTATCATTATTCGCACTTTCCGGATTAGCTTGTGCATTTTTAATATCTGCGTTATCTGCGGCAGCCTGAGCTGTATCAACATCAGCGACAGCCTGAATCGTTTCGGCTTTATCTGCAGCTGCCGGGGCCGGTTCTGCTTTATCTGTCTGAGGAGTTTCAGCTTTATCTGCAGCTGCCGGGGCCGGTTCTTCTTCAGCGACCTGTTTTTTTGCCTTACATCCCGTTCCAACGAGTAATATCATCAAAAAAGCGCAACAAATATATACAAAATATTTCATTTCCTATTGCTCCCAATTTGTATCGCCCCGCGTTTCGGGATAATTTATCCCCAACGGTGACATGTATACAAAAGAAGGCGTATTATGGCAAGCGAGTTGAGCTTATCATTCTATTTTTGTTTCGCACTTTCAGGGATAATTTTAAGAAATTATATCAACTTCTACGATTATCCCCGTTCTTCGATACTCTTGTCACAGCAAATAAAAACCGCGTATGTGCCATTGGCGCATAGCGGTTTTCGCGAGGCGTATTGGCGGCACTGCCGCCAATAGCCGCGTTACAAACGAAATAATTTAATTAATCTGGCAGCCGGCCATGGTAATTTCGTCAGTATTATTGCCTTCGTTGCATTCGACGGTCGTTTTGCCACCTTTGCCATCGTCATTGACGACGAGAATAATTTTTACATTAGTGAGTTCCTCTGCCTGCTGCTTGGTAATGGAACATGATACCTCGCGGCAATCCTTAACCGGAACCATTTCTTCCGTATAGGAAACGCAGAGAATATTTTCGGGAGCAACACTGCCTTTATAGAATACAGCAGGCATTTTGGAACCGACGGCCTTGGTACCTCGGTTGCAAACCTGAGCTTTGAGCGAGATGCCATTTGCGTCGCCGCTGCAAGCATCGGCAGCCGAGGTAAAGCGTCCGGTAATATCGGGGGCTACACCCGATCCTGTCGAACCTTGTTTTTGCTGACGAAAATTATTGAGGCCTTCGGTCTGGAAATTCTGTTTCCAGTCGCTGGTTTTGGGGATCTTGCCATCATCATTGATATTCGTGATGTTATAGGCATGCTGATTCCAAACAGGTCTGGACGAAACCCACCGATCGAGTCGGTCACGCAGGACCGTGACACCGGGCATTCTCTTTCCCTGAATGGCGCGGCAAACATTTCCGCCACCAACATCCCCCGCCAGAGGGGCCTGACATGCGTATTGTCTGAACACTTCATCATTGATGGTCTGCCAGTTGCACTGTTCATCGCTGGTGCAGCGGCACAGCCCCCCCACACAGGATCTCGAATAGCAATCAGAATCCTTTTCGCATTTCACCCCCCTGTGCGTTGGATCAATTGACACCGGACATGAATATGAATCTGACGAAATGACGATTTCGGTACTGCCATCATTATCGACATCGGCGATCACAGGATATTCGATTGCCGTTGCTGAGTTTCGATAGCTTGAAAAGAGCACCTCTCCCGTCAGACCATCGTAAACCCGCGTATAGCACTCATCCCCATAGACGATTTCGATCTTTCCGTCGCCATCGAAATCGAAGGCAGAAGCGCCTGCAACACCTGACATATCGTGCGTTGGACTCTCCCAAATGACGTACTGGCTTTTACATTTTCCAGCTTCAGGCCTCTGACATTTTGGGTCATACACACCAAACGTCGATTTGGATGCGACACCGATTTCAGGTTTATCATCGCCGTTAAAATCACCGATGGCCGGGGGATATCCAATGAATTGAGGAAATGAGAACGAATATTCCATTAAGAGCTGCGGCGAGGGCAAAGCGGATCCATTCGAATCGAAGACAGCCCAAATCTGAAGCGAATTTCCATCAGCCCATACGACTTCCGCCTTGCCATCGAGATTCATGAAATTAAATGCAGATGGACTGGCACCAGGCGTTCCGAAATCGGCATAAGCCGCATGTCCATTTTCATTATTTCCCGTCATTCTTGCGACCAATGTCCATCCATTGGAAGCAGGAAGCCAGCGGTAGACAGTTTTATTGGCGATGATTTCCACATTGCCATCGCCATTCAAATCTCCAAGAGATGGCGACGTAAGATTGTAATCCCCCATGATATCGCTTGCGACGGCATTGTCTGCGACTTTGGCATTGTAATCTGCCAGGATGGTTCCATCCGCATGAACGACAGTGCCATTGACCCCAACAATTTCCGGCACCCCATCATTGTCCAAATCATGAATAGAGAAATTGCCATTATGATTCCCAATTCCCAAATGAGCGGTCACCTTTGTCGGCATATGTCTCTTGTTCGCCTCATTCCACTTATATATTACCGGATTACCATCATAAGTCACGAGCTCCATATATCCATCGCCATCAAAATCGGCCAGTGAAACATGGCTATAGCCGGTTGAATCCTGCAGACTGATACTTTCGATATCTTCACAAGTTTCTGAATTGATAATTCGCAGCATTTCCGGCGATTCTGTCGTAAATGCCAGCAACGGTTTTTCTATTCCCTGTGCGTTATGAATCATGCCGACTGAAACTGAATTATATACAGTCGTTGAACTGGGCTGAGTTTTAGGTACCCAATAGCACTGAACTGCGGCTTCGAACATCCCCTTTACAGTTTTGAACAGACATTCCGGATCGTAAGAATTCTCGCTGGAATAGGGCACGCAGACGTTGAGCTTTTCCTTACAGGATTCATCCAGACAGCAATAGGAATCGCCCTTGCATTCTGCGTTCGAGGTGCAATTGCCCTTGGTGGGAACGCAAATTTTATCGATACAAACGCTGCCCCCCGGACAAGCAAGCTGTTCATTACATTCTCCATACTCCGTTGAGATGGAAGCGCATGTACCTTCGCGGCATTCGCCGGAATCACACAATGAGTATTCCCCGCAGGGATCACCTATTTTTACATTTTCGAAGCAAACATCAGCAAAACACGTCAGATTGGGGCCACACCATCTCTCTTCACCGCAGGGATCGCCGACCACACCATATTTTGTGCACGTCTGAGTACCATTCACATCACAATAAGCCCCATCCGGACACACATCATCATCGGAACAGGCATCCCCCAATCCGACTTTCTGCACATCACCGGCAGTACACTTTCCTTCGAGACATACGCTGCCTTCCGCGAGTTCACTGCATTTTTGCGTTTGCGGTTTCTCTCCCTTGACGCAGGTAACGAATACTTTCTTGCTCAGGCAGTACTCTTCTGTCTTCTTACATACTTCATCCACATCCGGCGATTCCAGACATTCACCATCCTCGCAAACGCCATCTTCGCATTCCCGGAGGACCGGCTTCTTACCCTTGACACATTTTTTGAGCGTCGTGTCATCCTCGCAAGTGTTCTGAGTTTTTTTGCACAGTTCGTCACCATTATCGTCAGAAACGCATTTATTTTTGACGCACTTCTGATTGCTTTTGCAATGTTTGCCGCCGCACAGTTCCGAATCGCCACCGGATGTCGAAAGCGTCTGACTGTCTTCGCCGCAGGCGCAAAGTAAACAGGCGATGACGAATGAGGTACTCAGTATGCGAGTCTTGGACATAATGTAATTTCTCCACTGCAGTTTCTATTTGTATCATGACATCAGGCCCCCACCGAAATGCCATATTTCCCGGCATGCTACCAATATGATCGAAACAATTCAATACGCTACGCCACGGCCGGGTGATTATGCACGACCACACTGCCGCCCCCAGGGAGCATCTGATCAATTGGCCCCTTTCCCCCATCCCCTTTCCCCAATGGGGCAAGGGGTATAGTTTTTACAACACAGTTTGGTTGCACCAGACAATTATTCAGAGATTCCCTAGTGCGGTGCTTTCTATTTTTAGTATATTCTTTTCTGTCGCCGCATCCAGGAGAATTCTTTTTTCCGGGAAGCCTATTGCAGCGTCACAACGGTTTCAGCTTCTACAATTATCCCTGATGTTCGACACTCTTTTCATATCAAATAAAAAAACCGCGTATGTGCCTTGGCGCATAGCGGTTTTCGCGAGGCGTATTGGCGGCACTGCCGCCAATAGCCGCGTCCCGAAAAGACAAACTCCTAATTGATCTTACAATCTGTAATTTCGATTTCGTCCGTATTGTTGGATTCGTTGCATTCGACGGTCGTTTTGCCGCCTTTTCCATCGTCATTGACGACGAGAATGATTTTTACATTAGTGAGTTCCTCTGCCTGCTGTTTGGTAATGGAACATGAAACATCGCGGCAGTCCTTAACCGGAACCATATCTTCCGTATAGGAAACGCAGAGAATATTTTCGGGTGCGATACTACCTTTATAGAATACTGCGGGCATTTTGGAACCGACGGCCTTGGTGCCGCGATTGCAGACCTGAGCTTTGAGCGAGATGCCACTGGCATCGCCGCGGCATGCATCAGCAGCTGAGGTAAAGCGTCCGGTAATATCGGGGGCTACCCCCGTTCCTGTCGCACCTTGTTTTTGCTGACGATAATTATTGAGGCCTTCGGTCTGGAAATTCAGTTTCCAGTCACTGGTTTTAGGTATTCTGCCATCATCGTCGACATTTGTAATATTATATGAGTGCTGATTCCAGATAGTCCTGGATGAAACCCATCGATCGAGACGGTCGCGCAGAATCATAATACCTGGTCTTTTTTCACCAACAACAGCACGGCAAACCTTTCCACCGCTTTCATCCCCTGCGAGTGCTTCCATACAGCTATACTGTTTGAATACTGCGCCATCTATCGTCTGCCAATTGCACTGGCTGTCATCCTGGCATCTGCAAAGTCCACCGATGCAGGAACCTGAATAGCAATCTTCATTATCCTCACATTTCACTCCCCGATGCGAACTGTCTAACTTAAGGTTGCAAGCACTTGACTTATCAGAAGAAATAACGATTTCGGTACTGCCATCGCCATCGACATCCGCAATTGTGGGATATTCGAGAGATGTGCCTGAATTTCTGAAACTTGAGAAAAGGACTTCACCTGTTCTGCCATCATAAACTCTGGAAAAGCACTCATCGCCATAGACGATCTCGATTCTTCCATCACCGTCAAAATCAAAAGCTGAAGCTCCGGCCATACCAGACCGATCTTTCGTCTCACTTTCCCAAGCGACATATTTTTTCTGGCACTTCCCAGCCTCCGGCCCTTTACATCCCGGGTCATAAACCCCAAAAGTCGAACTGGACGCGACGCCGATTTCAGGAAAAGTATCGCCATCAAAGTCACCGATTGCCGGCGGATAACCAAAGATCCCCCCTTTTGTAAATGAATTAATCATGACAATCTGAGCTTGCGGCAACACGGTTCCGGTGGAATTGAACACAGCTGCAACAACCAATCCTCTTGATCCAGTAAATACAACTTCTGCCTTGCCATCGAGATGATTGAAATCAAATGCATCGGCTGTTGCCCCGGGTGTTCCGAAATCGGCGTATGCCCCCTGAATATTGTCTCCTATATCAGCCGAAACCGTACTGATTTCCATCCACTGATGTTTACCCGAATTCCACTTGTATACGCCGAGATTATTGGCCATATCTACAATTCCGTCACCATTGAAATCACCGACAGCCGGTGAGGTATGGTTTGAACACATTGACTGTGTAGAGAGAACCTTGCCGTCGGATCGGGCAACCGATCCATTCGAGCCAACCAAATCAGGTACGCCATCGTTATCGATATCAAGAATATTATAGGAAGAAGTTCCACCAATCGATATGGATTTCAACACGGTATGTTTCTGTTTGGTCTCATCCCACTTATAAATACTCGGCCCACCATCCGGGACAACAATCTCCATAAAACCATCGCCATCAAAATCCGCCAGTGCAAGATTACGCGACGCTGACGAACCTGCTGAAATATTTTCAACTTCCTCACACGTTTGAGGGTTCAAAATTCTGACAACGAATGGAGCGCTTGTGTAATTTCCACTAATAAAAACAATAAGCGGTGTCTTGATTCCCTGTTTGTTATGAATAATTCCTGATACGACAGTATTCGTAACCGAATCGGAAGTAGGCTGATACGTCGGCTTCCAGTAACATTGAACAGCTGCCTCAAAAATACCGGATTTCGTTTTGAAAACGCAGGCAGGATCGTAGGGATTTTCTGTGGAATACGGCACACAGATATTCTTTTTTTCCTTACAGGATTCATCCAAACAGCAATAGGAATCGCCTTTGCATTCTTTATTCGAAGTACAATTACCTTTTGTGGGAACGCAAATTTTATCGATACAAACGCTGCCGCCCGGACAGGCAAGCTGTTCATTGCATGGGCCATACTCCGTTGAGATGGAAGCGCATACACCTTCGCGGCATTCGCCGGAATCACACAATGAATATTCGCCGCAGGGGTCACCTATTTTTACATTTTCGTAGCAAACATCAGCAAAACACGTCAGATTGGAGCCACACGATTTCTCTTCACTGCAGGGATCGCCGACCACGCCATATTTTGTACATGTCTGAGTACCATTCACATCACAATAAGCCCCTTCCGGGCATACATCATCATCGGAACAGGCATCCCCCAATCCAACTTTCTGCACCTCACCGGCAGTACACTTTCCATCGAGGCATTCGCTGCCTTCCGCGAGTTCACTGCATTTTTGAGTTTTGGGTTTCTCTCCCTTGACGCAGGTAACAAACACTTTCTTGCTCAGGCAATATTCTTCTGTCTTCTCACATACTTCATCTAAATTCTGCGATTCCAGACATTCGCCATCCTCACAAATCCCATTTTCGCATTCCCTAAGGACCGGTTTCTTACCCTCGACACATTCCTTGAGTGTCGTGTCATCCTCGCAAGTGTTCTGAGTTTTTTTGCACAGTTCGTCATTGTCATCGTCGTCAGAAACACATTTGTTTTTGACGCACTTCTGATTGTTTTTGCATTGCTCTCCGCCACAAAGTTCTGAATCGTCAGATGTCGATTGCGTCTGACTGTCATTGCCGCAGGCGCAAAGCATACAGGCCATGACAAATGAAATACTCACCAAGCGAGTCTTTGACATATTGATGCTCTCCGTAAGATCCTAGGTATTGTCCATTTAATCAGTCGTGCGAGGAATCATCTCCCAACAGGGTCAACCTCATTTCACAAATTGCATCTATATCATATTTCACAAATTGTATCCATATCGTCTCAGATGATATATCCACAAATTCAAGTGCATCATTTTGAATTCACTTGATATTCTGCCGCATCATGTGCCGGTTCCAGAATTTTAGAGAATTTAATTCCCGTACACGTAAAAAATTTCCTCAAAAAAAATTTCATGCAGAACTGCAACAATTCCATCTGATTGGCATCATGAGGATGTGAGGCTACGACTCAGCTCAACCGAAACGTCTTATCATATGGAGCTTTTATGAAATTAAACCGCACCCAAATACAAAATAAGTATTCCGAACAAAAATCAATGTTCAAAATACAGCCATTTTTTCGGGAGTTTACGACAGACATTTTCGTCGTAAGCAGAGGCGCACTTATATTTTTTGCTCTGGCAGCAATACTCAGCGTGATTTCAAAGTTCTGGCTTCAGTAAGGCCAAATTTCGCTTTAACTTCATCAAAGTCGAGATCAAGAATTTTTGCCAGCTCAAACAAATACGCCTGAAGCCTGGGAACGGGAATCGAATCCAGTGCACAGGATTCCAGATTTTCGAGTATTCTGGATGAAATTCTCGATTTAAACGCGAGCTGTTCAATAGAATAACAAGCCAATTCCCGCTGTTCCTTCAACCATATTCCAGCGTTATCCTGACATTTGTCTGGATTAAATGTACCAGCTGCGGCAAGTGAGTTCGAAAACGAACGCGTAACGGAAGGAACCTCACATGCAGATGTGATGTTTGAGTCGGCGTTATTTGGCTCATTTTCGGAATGTCGATATGCGATTTCGAGCTGCGAAATAATATGCGCAATGTCCTCCCGCGACAGAACATTTGCGACCAAACCATTTTCGCGTCGATATCCTTCCCAAAGCAGCCGATACATCATCCGTGCCTCTTCCGGAGAACCAGCGCCGAGGAATTCCCGCGCCTTTAGTTCACAATCCAGGACAGGCAGACATCTTTGTTCATCAAAATTGACTTTTTCGAGCTCATCCCTAAGGATGGAATCCATTTCGCGCACGAGAGGATCTTCATGAACAAAGTTGGAAACATCGGCCAACTGACGCGCAAAGAACCATCTTCGTTCATCAAATGGCAGACTGCCGAGATAATGAACATCCAATCCAAGCGTCATTCCCCAGGCATGACACAGGGCACGAGCCTGCAGGGATTCGCTATTTTCCCGTCTGTGGTTGAGTAAGAACACGCATCGAAAAGCTGCGAGTTCAGAGATGAACCGGGACTGCATGTGTGGATGCAGAGCCTGGTAGACAGAATTGAATGTCCATCGAGCCTTCTGTGGCTCAAGGACTTCGAGAAGCCCGGCATTTTCCTCAAATCTTCTGATGCTTTGAACGAAAGCAAGTCTTAGCCAGAGTGTAGCCATCTGAATGGATACGGGCTCCGGATCAGCGATAATCACAGGCAAATCAGCATGCAAAAAGATATCGGAATCGTGATCACCGATGCCTGCAGCCAGGTCAATCACGATATCATCGAATTCGGTCAATTCACGCATTTTTGAGCAAAATGCTTCCGAATTCTGATCATTGATACAGACGTAGTTCACCCCTTTTATGGACGTTCCGGCGGGACAAACATCATTCAGAGAATGAACCGTCTGTCGTTCCAAATCCAGCATTGTCGCCATGCCTGCGTATGGCGACGAATCGACGATGAGGACCTCATGTTCACGCGCGGCCAGAGCCCGAGCCAGTACGACAGCACACGTCGATCGCCCGATTCCGCCTTTGGGACCGGCGAGTGCGATGATTCTTGTCTGAGGACGCATGCGAGCCATAAAAACTCATGAAAACTAATGGGATGACGTTTCTCGCATAAATTCTGCGATACGTTCAAAGGCATCAGAGAGTATCTGTTCTTTTGGCAAAAAGACAATTCTAAAATAGCCTGCATTGGGATCGCGATATTCGAAACCGGATCCCGGAACGACGACAACCCCTTTGCTTTCGAGCAAATCCCTGCACCATTTGGCATCATCCTTCACGCCATCGACGCGCACAAAAGCGTAATAGGTTCCTCTTGTACACACGCATGAAAGTCCGGGAGTTTCTTCGACTTTTTTCATAAAGACATCGCGCCGGCGTCTGAGTTTTTCGAGCATGCCGGGCAAATGGTGCTGCCCGCCTTCCAGGCATGGCCGAATGGCCCACTGAAACGTATGACTTGCGCACAGACGTGCTCTGGCCATTCGATAGATTGTATCAAGATAGTCCTTCAAGCGAGCATCGGGACCGCTGATGACGCCCCATCCCATACGAATCCCCGGCCCCAGATAAGCCTTACTCAGTCCATTAAAAGTAATGACGCAAACGTCATCATCCAGGGATGCCAGACTGATATGTTTATACTCGTCGTCAATGATCAGTCTTTCGTAGATCTCATCATTCAGGATGAGCAAATTATGGCGTTTGGCGATGTCAATAATTGTCCGGAGGCAAGCCTCGGAATAAATTGCTCCTGTTGGATTATTCGGATTGATCACGACGATGGCACGGGTTTTGGCATCAATCAAAGATTCCATCTGTTCAAAATCCGGCTGCCAATCACGAGTTTCATCGAGCCGATAATAGCGAGCTTCAACACCGAGCCGCATCAATATAGAAACATAGAGGGGATACGTCGGTGAAGGAAGCAGGACATTATCCCCCGGGTTGACGAGCGCAGTCAGAGCGAGATCGATACATTCGCTGGCCCCGTTACCAGTAAACGTTCCAACGATATTGCGAATATGCTGTCGATGATGCGCATCGCGTTCGATAGCTTCGAGAGCCTCGGGCAATCCTTCGGAAGAAGCATAACCGCTTTTGCCATGTTCCAATGCCCAGATCGCCGCTTTTTTGGCTTCCTCAACGAGATCAAAATCGTAGGCATTGGGATCACCAATATTGAGATACAGAATATCACGACCTTCACGTTCCAGCTGTCTGGCCCGAACAGTTACTTCGCGAATGGCATAGCGAATATTGGCAGTTGCAAGAGAAGGAGTGATATAATCAGGAGAATAGAAAGAACTCTGTTCCATATATTATGCGCCTTTATTCATCCGTGAACGCGCCACAATAATCCAAGACAGCCGACCTTTTGCCAGCATCCGCTACAGCATAGATCAGCTCAAAATTTTAGCAATAAAATGACCTTTTTTCGGCGTACTCCCCCTTTTTACGCCGAAACAGACACGATTCTATTCATCTGCGACTTCAAGGATATAATTCAAAATTTCCTTGACGCGCCCGACATCGTGATGCTTGACCAAATAGAAAAACTCGCCCATGGCATCTGCATACGCCCCGGGAACCGGTTCAGCCATCACCATGTAATCGCTATAACGGGCGTGAATTTCTTCATCAGAATGTTTATGATGAACATTCACGCGTCTTCCTGCAAAACCGATAGAATACTTCACCGGGGCATTGATGCATGGATAGTTGTCGTGGAATGAAGCAGCCCACATATCGTACAAATCGATATCAGCGGAATAGTTCATCATATCGATGGTATAGAGCCCAGGCGGACGAACATTGATTTCGAGGAAGCAGTATGCCGTAGGATTATTGTTCGTCCGGAACCATTCGATATGGAAGAAGCGTTCACGAACATTAAAGGCTTCGACAGCTTTACGCCCAAGTTCTTCCAGAAGCGGATCGATATGAATCACATTATAGTAATACATGGACTCAGCATTATTCACGCTTTCCATGACACCAGCATTGTATTCATGCGAAGTATGGAAAATAATGCGTCCGCTTCGGTCGACATACCCATCGAACGTGACAATATCTCCATGAATATATTGTTCACAGATATAGCGGCCATGAACATATTCGAAACAATGTTCAATATCTTCTTCATCATTGAGAGCGTAGGTTGCCGAAGCACCAACGCCGACAACAGGTTTGACGACGATGGGAAATCCCACTCTTGCTGCGAATTTCCGGAGCTGATCGACATCTTCAACTTCCATACCTTCGGCCACGGGAATACCAGCGGCACGGGCAACTCTTTTCATTTCGAGTTTGCTGCGATTGACATCAGTCTGAGCAGGTTTTTGTCCGAAGATATTAAAATCTTCGCGCAACTGGGCTTCGATCCCAAGCCAGAATTCATTCTGGGAATCGATGCGATCGATTTTTCCATATTTGGATGTCAGATAAGCCACCGTTCGAAGCATGGAATCGTAATTTGTCATATCCGGGACATATACATATTCATCCAGTGCATAGCGCAGCTCATCCGTAATATCAGGACTGTCACCGATACCAAGCACAGTGTCACCGTAACGCTTCAGAGCCTTGGCGTAATTGACATGATTTGGCGGAAAATGGGGAGATAGGAGGATGACATTCATGAATGATTTCTCTTTGATGTATGTGGTTGATAAATAACCTTAATGCATGATTTATTAATCATGCAAATGCGCCCGTATAACATAATTTATTGCTGACGCAAATGAGTAGTTCTTGATTCGTTGGGTGTTAGAGACGTGTCGCGACACGTCTGTACTCGTCAGAGACGTGTCGCGACACGTCTTGCCCCCATGTTTTTCAAATCAGGGTATCCAGTCGAATACGGCCTTGACGGAACAATGGTCGCTCGTATTGAATCCGTCATACCTTTTTTCATCGCAGATGATGCGCGTATTCTTGAGGCATGATTCATATGCCGATGGATAAAAGATATGATCGAGTGCAGATGCATTTCGCCAGGTCAGAATCTCATTTGCCGGCATATTTTTGGTCACGCTCGTCAGGATTCCATCCCTGCTCAGAGCCTGAATCTGCGGAGAATCCGGAAAATCATTCAGATCGCCGCCGAACACGACGAGTCTTTCCGGATGAGTCTGAACATATTCAGCCAGAATTTTCTGAGTCAGATCGGCTTCGCCCTGGCGGCGATCGCCGACAGCATCCGTTGCCTTTGAAACGAAATGCGTCGTAAATGCCGTCAGTTCGACGCCATTATGGAGAACGATATCTGCCTGAAGCAATTCTCTGGCGAGCAGTTTGGTCGTTCCATCCGGCTGAGCGATGGGGTGATCATCGCGATATTTTTGAACGCCTTTAATTTGCCCGCGCACAATGATACCGACGTCCATGGATGCAGCTTTTCCCTGCTCACCGAATACGCCGCTGACTTCCTGTTTACTGTTCGAATTCAATTCTTTAATGATATCGTCGAAGCATGTCTGATTCTCAATTTCCTGAAGCAGCATGACATCTGCATTGATAAACCGAATGCCGCTGACGACGGAATTGAGTTTATCAAAATAGGCACTCTGTGAGACGCTGGGTTCGTAATTATCGCCGCCGCAAGCCCCGGAATCGCATACGGTATCGAAGAAATTGTGAACGTTCCAGGTCGCGACACTGATCCGTTTGGCCGGATTGGGCGCCGGAGTATCCGGAGTATTGTTATCATTAGAACAAGCGCATATTCCAGCCAGGGAAAGTCCTGCGAGTCCCCAAATCAGGTGATGCACAAACCTCAGAGCACGCATAAAGTGACTCCTTCCGGCAAGTATCCCCGAATGGTCTGCTCAGAAACCGGTCCTTTACGCAGAATAGTCCATGTTTTAGGTTCAATTTTGAGCACAGTCGTCGGCACGCCCTGACACTGATCAGCCTCCATGATTCTGAACGCAATATCCTGTCCCATGAACACACGCCGGGCTTCGAATGAACATTTTGCCGGAGGATCGTTCGAAACATTGGCACTGGGAACTGCGAGGGGAATACCGGCAATTTTAAGGATCGCCTGAGCAACGGGATGATTCGGGCACCGGATACCGATGAAACCGTCTGCGACACACGCCGAACAAAGACATGATTTGTCGGGCAAAACCAAGGTCAGCGGCCCTGGCCAGAAATCCTTTGCCAATTCGCGAGCTGCGCCGATATCAGCGAGGGTTTCGGCCATTCCGAGATCGGAAACCATCACAGGAAACGGCTTGTTATCCGGTCTTTGCTTGAGTGAAATCAGGTGTTCAATCGCATCATCATTAATCGCATCTGCAGCGACTCCATAAACCGTTTCGGTCGGGAAAATGACAATTTCACCGTTGAGCAAAGCCTGAGCAGCCAGAAAGATCTGCGGTTCCATTGGAAGATCCCGAGACACAGTCACTTCAATATTCATACGAATTATTCCTCGTGTTTACCGATAGGTGACATTCCCCTGACACTGCGCAGCGTATTCGCCATGCGAATAGCGGCGCAGCCTGCGGCGTATTCGGCGCAGCCGAAAAGCGCAGGCATTATAGCAAAATACAAATATCATGCTGTAAAAATTCGTTTTCACACGGAGCTTTGTGTATGTGCCGCCCGGTTCAACGGAAGTCTGGCGCCGCTGTGCCGCCGACACTGAAAAAAAATCGTACGCCAAAGTGAAACAATTCTGTCCCGATGGCATCATGAGAATGAAGGAATGGTCCTTCCTGTTGCATGAGAGGCAGTATGTATCCATCCGGATTTGTCTGACAAAAGCATTCCCAGACATAATGTACGGATAACCGAGGGGCGGTTTGCAGCATCAGTGTATCCCGGACGCGGGCAATGATGCTGAAGTGCCGTATATGCCGCGCACATTGGGACGCCCATTTTTACGACAGCTTCATGTCGAAAGGGTGTGGTGTGCAAATTCGCTGGATTTTGGGGTTAGGACGGCGAGTCGGCGGGCGGGAAGGGAGCATGAGGTAACCCTAGTTACCTCAAGTACTATCAAAACCACATTACACCACATGTAGGCAAATTGACTACAAGTTAATCGTGCCCAGTGGCCAGGATAGTGAATAGTTGCCACAGACGTTCCACGGAACGTCTGTACAAAAAAATCAGCCAGCGAATCGTGAATTAAAGAGACGTGTCACGACACGTCTGTACAGATTATTTATTTGTTAATGCTCCTGGCTCTGCCTTTGGCTTTTTATGATAGACGTTGAATATGCATCCGGCGAGTATGAGCAGAATGCCGAGAACGATGTTCCAGGTGATGGGTTCCGAGAGGATGATTGCAGCCAGAATCATGGCGATGATAGGCTTGACGAAGAAAGCGTATGAAGCCGTCGATGCGCCGCCTTTTTCGATGGCGCGCATGAAGCAGAAATAACCGAAGCCGGTGACGACGAAACCGACGTACAGCAGCACGCCGATGGTATCTGCATTGATGCCCGAAAACACGGGTTCTACCATTGCGAGCAGCACGATGATTCTTTGCACCAAAGGTCCGCGAAGTTCAGGAGGTTCTCCCATTGCGAGCAGCACGATGAACTCAAAGAATGCGCCGATGAGAAAACTCATGCTGTTGAGAGCCATACCGCCGATGCGTCCGACGCAGCGCTTGCTCAGCGCGGTATAGAGCCCGAATGCAGCCGACGCACCGAGCCCCATGGCGATGCCGATGGGTTCATTGCCGCTTGCCAGATTAAGGGGATTGGCCACGAGAACGAGGCCGGTCATGCAAATGGCCAGTACGAGCGCCTTTTTTTTCGTAAACCTCTCGCTTGCAACAAAATGCGCAAAAATCATCGTAAACATGGGATTGAACGATATCAGCACCGCCGCCAGATTGGCATTGGTATGCATGACGCTTTCCTGAAACAGCGTCATACTCACGACGATGTTGATCAAACCGAGCATGGCGATGAATCCGATATCGCGTCCGGTCAGTCGATAATTGCGTTTTTTTAAATCGTGGATGGCGAAAGGCAGCAAAAACAGCCCGCCGATGAGGAACCGCAGAAACGTCAGCTGAAGCGCCGTATAGGCACTGCCGCCGATTTTAAGCGCGATTTCCATCGTTCCGAACGCGAGCGCCGTCAAAAGAACCCATATATATTTTAAATTGTTCATGCACCCGTACTCCATCTGAAAGTGCAGATTTCGGGGCGGTTTAACGCGCATACCGGGAATGGTCAAGGCTTTTGACGCATGCGCCTATTTGCCTGACGGCTGCATACGGCGCATCTGGCCCTGGCTATGAGGCGCCATGCGGGCGCCCATACGCCAGGGCATTTTTGTATTGTCTATGGATTATCTCTTTTAAAAAACCCGGTTCCGGGACTATATAGTCGACGTCCGATTTGGGCAAAATGATTCAAGGAGCAATATGATTTTAGATCTCTACATCTATCCCCACCCTATTCTGACTCAAAAAGCGGAACCTGTGACAGAATTTGACGAAAAGCTCAAAAAACTAATCGAAGACATGGCCGACACAATGTACGAAGGCCAGGGCGTCGGCCTTGCCGCGCCCCAGGTAGGAATCAGCAAGCGCATATTTATCGTCGACACGAGTACGCCCGAAGAGCCATCATCCCTGAAGGCCTACATTAACCCACAGATTATTCTGAAGGATGATCCGGTCGTATGGAACGAGGGCTGTCTTTCGCTGCCCGGACTTTATAAGGATGTGAATACGTTTGCGCATGTGATTATCGAGGCGCAGGACATTCATGGAGAAACCTTCCGCGAGGAAGCCCATGAACTGAGGGCCGTCGCCCTTTTGCACGAGAACAGTCATCTGGATGGTTCTGTCTTTATCGAGCGTCTTTCGCCGGTCAAGCGCAATCTGACGCGCAAATTCTGGAGCAAGAATGCCCATAAGATGGCCGACAAAGTGTATGGCGAATCCAAACTCCGATGTGTCTTTTAGACCATTGCGGATGCATCTTTTGCAACACATCTGAATAATACCGCAGCCTCATTCGTATATTCCCGAAAATTCAGGAAATCCATTTCCATTCCGGTCTGTATCCGGAGGCGCGAACAACCTGCGCATCATTATATATAGTATCTTTTTCCGACGATGAATTCCGTGAACAATACAAAGCCCCCCAATTTATTGGATCGCCTTACACTGGCTTTATTTTCGAGCAGCCCGACGCCCAAAATCCACGTTCCGTGGCCGCTGAGGTTTTTGTTTGCCTGTGTAGGCGGGACATGTGTTTTTCTTGCGTTTCCGAACTTCAATCAATTTTATCTGGCCTATTTTGCATTGGCGCTTGAGCTTTGGGCTGTGGAGGGCCTGAGTCCGCGCAAATCATTTTTCATGGGCTGGCTGGCCGGTTCGATTACGAACATTGGCGGATTTTATTGGGTCGGAAGTCTTTTGGAAGATTTCGGTCACATGCCGTTCTGGCTTTCGACGCTCTTGTGTACCGGACTCGGCATTGTTCAGGGACTCGTGTATGCCCTTTGGGCCTGGGGCGTGAACAAAATCAATGCGAAATCGATCTGGGTTGCGGGCTGTGCACTCTTCGTGGCGATTGAAGCATTTTTCCCGATGCTGTTTCCCTGGTATTATGCCAACAGCCAATACAATTTCATTCCTGCGATTCAGACGGCGGATATTCTGGGTGTACTGGGCGTAACGTTTTTACTGACGATATGCAATGTGCTCATTTTTGATGTTACGCGAACATTGTGGCTGCGCCGCAGGGACAAGACAGTCCGCTTCAATCGCGTGATGATTGGCCTTTCGCTTGGCTATATTGCATTTGCCTTTATTTATGCGCCAATCCGGATTGCCCAGATCGACGCGATTGAAGCCGACGCGCCAAAATTGATGGTCGGCATGGTGGAAGCGGACGTTGGGATCTGGGAAAAAGAGCCGCCGGAAAAGATGCGCAACAATCTTTTTATCCACCATACGCTTTCGCACAAGCTGTCTGAAGAAGGCGTTGATCTGCTGGTGTGGCCGGAATCTGCCTATCAACAGGGATTGCTATGGGGCAGCCGAAAAGTCACGGACAACCCTCTGGATCACGAACTGGATTCCCTGTATGCGCCCTGGTTCCAGCCGACGGCACATCTGATTTATTCTGCAATAGACAGCGGTTTCGGTGAGAATTTTCACCGAAATCCCGCGATCCATTATTCGATGATGCAGGCCTTGATGCAGGCTGCCGAAGAGCAGGGACTGCGCACGCTCGAACCTTTTAACAAGAGTCTGGTCAAGGGCATCCCCGTTCGCTGTTCAGAACAAAAACCCTTTATCACGCGCTGCCCCTATACGCGTCTTGCCCCCGATGATCTGACTTATTATCTGCCCAGTGCGGAACCCCTGCGTTCGAGCCGCAAGGCGGATCTCGACAAACAAATCCGCCCCGAGGACTTCAGCTCTCCCATTCGCGATTTTGATGCAGCCGTCATATTCGGCACGCTGACACTCGGCACTGCGTCGGACAAGGAATTCGATTTTGACAGACTCTACAAAGCCAGCGGAACAGAGCGCAAACTGTTTAATACGGCGATTATGCTTGAGAAGGATGGCCGTGTTATCGGCAACTATCACAAGAATTACCTGCTGATGTTCGGCGAGTACATTCCTTATGCCGATAAGATTCCGTGGGTATATGATATTTTGCCGGAGGCCGGCAATCTGACGCGGGGCGATGAAATCAAGACACTGAGTCTGCGTGGATATTCGCTCGGCCCGATTATTTGCTACGAAGATATCCTGCCGCGTTATGTCAGGGAGCTCTCGAAACTCAATCCCCATGTTCTCGTCAACATGACGAACGACGCATGGTTCGGCAAAACGGCCGAACCCATGCTCCATCTGGCGCTGGCCATGATGCGCACGGTTGAACACCGCAAATGGCTGATACGTTCGACCAATACGGGCGTCAGTGCCTTTGTGGATCCGAATGGCCGCATGGTTCAGCATACCTCCATTCACGAGCCCGAAATTCTGAGACAATCCGTAGCCATGATGCCGCCGTCGCGCACGATCTACAGTTATATCGGCGATATTATCGGGTGGCTGGCGTTAGCCTGGGTTGCATTTCTGAGTTTTTTGAGGATCCGCGATTCACGGCGCAAAAGGAAATCGT
>JAEEGL014399618.1_pt1 | contig 19222 bp, 21 predicted proteins | sample 9134231 | NCBI WGS metagenome assembly JAEEGL01 (sample SAMN16246548, study PRJNA631951) | gut metagenome | biome: gut microbiome; feature: rumen; material: fiber-attached | host: Bos | place: Iran: Karaj | collected 2018-10 | reverse complement strand
GGTGCGCGTCAGCGGACAATTTGATGAGGAAACAGGTATCGTGCGCTGGAATTTCGTTTCACTCCAGAAGAACGGTAACGAACTCGAAGACATTATGTTAGGCTTCCTGCCTCCCAATAATGATGACCATGTGGGTGAGGGCTATGTGAGCTTCACCATCAACCACAAGGAGGATCCCGCTAATGGCAGCACCGTGAGCAACGAGGCGACCATCATCTTTGATGCCAACGAGGCAATCAAGACGAACACCTACGTCAACACCTTCGACACCGACTTCCCGACATCAGAGATCGTGAACGTCACTGAGCGTAACGGAGGACTGGACGTGACCATCGCGGGCAGCGACGGCACGAGTGGTATTGATCACTATGACCTTATCGTGTTCCTCAACGGCACCGACGACTACATCGTCGTGAACAACCAGAAGCAGAACGTGATACACGTACCTTACATGGCTGGCGTGATGAAGTATGGCCTTTGCGTCATGGGCACCGACCGTGTGGGTTGGCGCGATCACAAGAACCTGGCGCCCGAGGTGGAATACAATACAGGACTGTGGGGTGACGTGAACCTCGACCTTGAGGTCAACATTGCCGACGTCAACGTTGTGATTGACGTCATCCTGAGTGGCGAGAGTGGTGCGTTGTATGATGTGAACTTTGACGGCGAAATCAACATTGCCGACATCAATACCATCCTTGACATCATCCTGCGATAACCCTTTGTAGAGGAAATAATACAAGATTTTTGATTGATGCAATTATTTAAGGATGAATCGGGCTGGGGCCAAGTGCCTCAGCCCATTTTTAATGTCCTCAACTGGTCGCTCCATTTTATGACCATGAATAACCACGAATGCCCTATTAAATAATTAATTCATGATCATTAATGGACATTCGTGTAAAAATGAACGAATAATTAGGCCCAATTTTTCTACTGAAACCGAAAAATTTAGCTAAATTTAGTGGTTAGAACCGAAAAATTCACAAAAATTTGGCGGTTTTATGAATTATATCTATCTTTGCATCCAATAAGCAGATGACTTAAACCTATGATACAGAGACAAATTGAATCCAGCTTGAAACAAGACTTCGGTCAAGGCAAGGTAATCTTGCTGCTCGGTGCTCGTCAAGTGGGGAAAACCACGATGATTGAAGCATTGAGCCATGGCGCAAGTGACGTCCTCATGCTCAATTGCGATGACCTTGAGGATGTCTTGCTCATCGAGGGAAAAAGTACCACCGAGCTGAGGGCCTTGTTGTCGCCTTATCAATATGTGTTCATTGATGAGGCTCAGAGGGTCAGGGATATCGGGCTTACGATCAAGAAGATGGCAGACTTGAAATTGCCGACTCAGGTGATTGTAACAGGGTCATCGTCATTGGAGTTGGCCAACGGCATCAATGAGCCGGCAACAGGTCGCACGATCGAGTATCGCCTGTATCCCTTGTCTCTTTCAGAATTGGCCCGGGAAACCAGTGAACGTGAAGAATCACGTATGCTGCAACAACGACTGATCTATGGCTGCTATCCGGGGGTTGTTACCGACACGGCCCATGCTAAGCGGACGTTGGCGACTTTGGCCAATGATTATTTGTATAAGGACATTTTGGCTTATCGGGGCATCAAGAAGCCCGAAGTTTTGCAGAAACTTGTGCGAGCTCTTGCCTTGCAAGTGGGTAGTGAAGTCTCATATAATGAGTTGAGTAACCTTTTGGGAGTTGACAAAGAGACCGTAGAGAGTTATATCGGGCTCCTGGAGAAATGTTTTGTCGTCTTCCGCCTTGATTCTTTCAGCCGCAACCTGCGCAATGAAATCAAGAAGGGTAAAAAAGTCTATTTTTATGATAACGGCATCCGCAATGCAGTCATTTCCAATTACGCGCCCCTTGAGCTGAGAACCGATGTTGGCGCGTTGTGGGAAAATTTGATGGTGAGCGAACGTATCAAGCGCAACATGTACAGCGGCAGTTTTGCACAGTTGTACTTTTGGCGAACGCATGACCAAAAAGAGATAGACCTGATTGAAGAAGAGGACGGGATGATACGGGCATTTGAGTTCAAATGGAATCCTCGGGCCAAATCACGCGTTCCCGAACAGTTCATCAAGTCGTATTCACCGACAGACTATACTGTCATCACCCCCAATAATTTCTGGGACTTTGTTAAGTGACAAAGTTTTCAACAAATATTGTTTTGAATTAGTAATAATAGACTATGGCAAAGAAGATATATTTTGCGGGATCGATTCGTGGCGGGCGTGTTGACGCCGACTTGTACCGACGTATGATTGAATACATCCAGCGCAACCACGTGGTGCTGACCGAGCATGTAGGCAAGAGCAACTTGAGTCTTGTGGAGCAGGGACGTGAACGCGATGCCCGCATTTATGACCAGGACACGGCATGGCTGCGCGAGAGCGACCTGCTCATCGGCGAATGCACCTGCCCCTCGCTGGGCGTGGGCTATGAACTGGCCTATGCCGAGGCCCACGGCATCCCATGCCACATCTTCTATGACAAGGGTAAGACGCAACTGTCCGCCATGCTCACCGGCAACCCCTACTTCGACATCCACCCTTACACCACCGAGGACGAAATCTACCCCCTGCTGGATCAGATCCTTTCGTGCTAGCTTCGTTCACATTCTAAGTTTTGGTGGTTAGTGATGCCGAACGTCTAGGACTCACGCCATGTGTTATAAAAGGGTATGGTGCAAGATGTGTTCAGTGGTAATAGATAAATTTTCTATATTTGTTCGCTAGTATTGGACAAAAATTATAAAAATGGCTGTTAGAGGGGGTAAAACATTTAGATAAAAAGGGATTGCTTTAATAAAGAATACTATCATGAAACGGGGAATGATACATAATGCCAACGAGATGATGAACCTGATTCAGGAAATCGGGTTCCTGCCGTTGCTCTATAGCGGCATCAGCGGATTCTCGGCCGAGGAAGTGGTGGATGACGATTGCCGCTATGTGGTGTATAGCGATGGGGGCTGGGACTGGCCTATGTGGAAGTGGAAAGGCCCCATCGTGACCGAGGGTAATTGTGTGTACGGCAAGTTCTATGACAAGAAGGCGGGGTACATCAGCATGGAGTGGTGGCCCGACTTCTGTAACTACCGCCGCAGTGCTTATCCTGCTCCTGCACCTGGTTCTATCGAGGAGGCCATCTTGTTGACCCTGCGTGAGCACGGCAGCCTCATCACGCGTGACCTGCGCCGCCTGTGCGGCTTCACGGGGACCAAGATGCGCAGCCGATTCGACGGCTATGTGACGCGCCTGCAGATGGCATGCCGCATCGTCACCCAGGATTTTGTCTATCCCCGCGACAAGCACGGCCACGAGTACGGTTGGGGCTGGGCACTGTTGACCACACCCGAGGACCTGCTGGGCAAGGAGGCGTGCCACTGTGACCGTTCGCCCGAGGAGTCGCTGCAACGAATCCTCGGTCACTTGAAGCAACTGCTGCCTCACACGGCTGACAATAAACTCATGAAAATCATCAAATAAACCGATATCATTATGAAAAGAATTCTTATTATCCTCATCATGCTCATGGCATTCACCGCCATGCAGGCCCAGAAGATTAGCTATATCGAGACCACCCGCTCGTGGCACTATGTCTATGACGAGAATGGCAAGAAAGTGTATACCTTCAGCACCAGCCAGGGCGAAGTGGTAGCCTACAGCGAGTCGTTCTACATCGTCAAGAAGGGAAGCTGGTACTATACCTATAATGCCAAGGGCAAGCGGTTACACACCTTCTCGGTGAGCAATGTGGGCGAGGTGCTGGCCGCTACGGGCGACACCTTCACGAGCCGCAAGGGTAGTTGGATCTACACCTGGGACAAGAACGGCAAGAAACTCGCCACCCGCAGCGCGAGGAACTAGCCTCAAATGACCCACGCTAAGCCGCAAAGGCGCTAAGTCTTTTATGTTGCACTGTGTCATCAATCAATCAATGGATAATGAATCGCGCTTTGCATGAGAAATAGAATTCTTGTTTAATTTTTATGAAGATTTTTGTTTAATTTTTCGGCCGTTAGGCCGATTAAAAAACAAGCAAGACTCTTGTAAATGGAGTAACAACTATTAACACGCCAGATTTGCATATCTCAAAGTTTTTTCCTATATTTGTTGAAAGAAAAATCTCAAGGGGAGAAATAAGTATGATTATTGATCAAGTTCATTAAGAAATCGATTGTTGTATGTTCAAATTTATCCACACCAGTGACTGGCATATAGGCCAGAATTTCTATAACTATGACCGCAGCGAGGAGCAACGAGACTTCCTGCGGCAACTGGCCGACATCGTGAGTCAGCAGGCGCCTGATGCCTTGCTCATCAGCGGTGACATCTTCCACACCTCGGCACCGTCCAATGCGGCTGTCAACCTCTATGTGGAAGAAATGCTCAACATCCGCAAAGCATGTCCCGACATGGACATCATTGTCATCGCCGGCAACCATGACAGCGCATCGCGCTTGGACTGCGACAGGCGCTTGTGGCAACTGGCCCATGTGACCGTCCTCGGTTCTATCGCTCGCAACCAGGAGGGTAAGGCCGACTTGGACCGTCACATCATCAAGGTAGGGGACAAGGACATCAAGGGTGTCGTTGCTGCCGTGCCGTTTGCCTATGCGGCTTCTTTCCCTCAAGTCGAGGGACACGAAACCGACCGTGACGGGCGTCAGCAAGCCTATTTCCAAGCCCTGCTTGACCAGGCAAATGCCCAGAACCCCGACGGCCTGCCTATCGTATTGATGGCCCATCTGGCGGTGAAGGACAGTGACTTTACCGGTCACGACCGCAGCATGATGGAGTGTCTTGAGATAGGTGTGTTGGGCGAGGGCTATGACTACGCTGCCCTGGGCCACATCCACCGTCCGCAGGACGTGAGCGGCCGAGCACGCTATTGCGGCACCCCGATTCCCGTGAGCTTTGACGAGCAGTGCGAGCACTCGGTGAGCATCGTCACAATTGATGGCCACGGTTCACGTCCTGTTGTCGAGACACGGCGCATCAAGAACCTGAAGCCGTTGCACACCATACCTGCCGGAGAGCCTGTGGACTTTGAGTCTGCATTGGGACTGCTTCAGTCTCATGACCCCACCGAGAACGCCTATATCCGCCTCAATGTCAAGGTACAGCAATATCTGCCCCATGGTGCCCAAGAACGAGCCGCCCTGGCGGTTGAGGACAAGCAGTGCCGCCTGTGTGATATCAAGAAGACGGCGACGATGGTCATTGCCGAGCGCCCGACGCAACTGAGCATCGAGGAATTCAATAAGATGGAACCCATCGAGGTTGCCAACAGATACTTCGTCACCACGACAGGTGAGCCCATGACTCAGAAGCAGCAAGAGATGTTCAACTATATTTACCGATTAATCCAGGAGGAAAGCAGACAATGAAACTCAAACGACTCACCATTGATAATATCGCATCGATAGAGCATGCCGTGATTGACTTTGATGCCGCGCCGCTGAGGGATGAACACCTGTTCCTCATCGCCGGCGATACGGGCTCGGGCAAGTCCACGATTATCGACTGCCTGTGTCTGGCGCTGTATGGCAACACCCCGCGACTGAAAGCAGCCAAGAAAGAAAACTATCAAGCCAACCGCCAGAACGGCGACGAGAAAGACAACCTCAAGACCGACGACGTGAAGCAACTGTTGCGCCGTGGAGCGGTCAGTGCCGACGTTGAACTGACCTTTGATGACAACAACGGCATCCCTTATGTCGCCACATGGCATATCCAGCGCGCCCGCAAGAAACACGAGGGGAGAATCATGGAACCCGAGCGCACGCTCAGGACCGACGACGGGGCAAATTCTCACGAAGAGATTCAAGGTATAAGAAAGATAGAAGATGAAATTGTCAAGATCGTCGGGCTCGACATGGAGCAGTTCTTCCGCACGGTCGTGCTTGCTCAGGGAAAATTTGCCGAGTTCCTCAATAGCAGCGCAGACAAGAAAGCCGAGCTGCTCCAGAAGATGACCGGTACCGACATTTATGAGCAGATCAGCATCCGAATCCATAAAATGACCGGGGAAAAAGATGCTGCACGCAAGATTCTGCTTGGCCAGATGGAAAACATCACCTTGCTTGACGATGAGCAGAAGGCCCAGATCAGCAGTGATATGGTCCAGCTTGACAATAGCCAGAAGGCCATCGATGCCCAATTGAAACTTGCCGTGGCCATGGCCAAGTGGGTAGAAGACAAAACCAACATCGACCGTGACATCGCCCTGAAAAGCGAGGAACTCAAGGAAAAACAAGCCCAAACCGCAAGCCCGGTCCATCAGGCTCAGGCCGCCCTGCTCAAGGATTGGGACAACACTGCCGAAGCCAGGCAACTGTTGAAGGAACACCTGAAGGCTGCCAGTCGCATTCAGGAACTGGAGGGGCAGAAGGCTGGACTGCAAGAGGAGTTTGACCATCTGTGCGCCGCACTGCGTGCAGCTATTGCCGACATCGATGTCAAGCAGACCGAGGTCGATGAAATGGATAAGGCCATTGCCCAGCAAGAGCCCAACCGGGAGATGTATGCCGCCATCAAGCAGATCGTGACGCTCATCAACCAGTGGCGCGAGAAGAACAGGCAGATTACCGTCTTCACCAATGACTTGGCAAGAGATGAGAAGCAACTGCCCGACGCCCAAAAGGCCTTTGAGGCCGCTCGGGAAAAGGCGCAGCAGGAGGAACAAGTCCTCAGGGAACTCAAGCAGCAGTATGGCGCATTCGAGATCGCCGATATCAGCGGCAAGATGGATGTCCTTAATAAGACCTGCCGTGCGCTGGAAACGCTCAAGGACAAGCACGATGCTGTGACCAATGCCGAGGCTCTACTTAATGACTTGAATGACAAGCATGCCGATGAGAAAAAGCTGCTTGACGAGATAGCCGCTACAATCGACGGGAAACGCGTTCGCAGGGAAGAGTTGCAGAAGACCGTCGAGCGCATGACCGACTGGAACCAGTTGCTCATCCATGCCCAGGAGACCCTGCATGAGGGACAACCCTGTCCCATCTGCGGCAACACCATTTCCCATGTATTGGCACCCAAAGCCGACAGTGAACTCAAGGAATTGAGAGCGCAGTTCAACCAGGCTGAGGAGGACCTGAGGCAGACGCAAACCCAGATCCAAGTCACCGAGAAGGCTATCCGAGACCTGGAACCTCGAATCGTCAATGCCACCAATGACCTCAAGAAGCGTAAAGCCGAGCGGGAGACCCATTGGGGCAGCCTCCAGCAGCAGCTTGCCAACTGTGGTCGAAGTGCCGCTGAAATGGCTGATAAGACCATGGTCGATGCGCTCATCGTTGACCTGGAAAAGGAGATGACCGAACTCAACAACAAGTTGACCGAGGCCAACTTGCTCAGCAAGAGAATCCAGCAGGCCCAACAGCAACTCAACGCGACGAACCAAGCGTGCCACAAGGCCGAGATGCACTTCAACACCATCAAGGAGAGCATCAAGCACCAGAAGATGGTTATCGAGAGCAATAAGACCGAGGCTGCCGAACGGGCTGCCGAGCTTGACAAGCTGCTCGTCATGGAAGACTGGCAGCAGCGTGCCAGCGATGAGTTCATCAGGCAGCTGCAGGCCGATGCCGCCAACTACCAGAGTCTGGTGACCAGGAGACAGGAACTGATGCAATTCATCGAGGTGCGTCGCACTGCCATCCCTGCCATGACCCAGGCCAAGGAAAGCATCACGGGTCTGAAGGATAGCGGTATTACCACCGACCAGGTGCCTGGTGACCTGGAGAACCGTTGGCGCAACATGGACAACAAATACCTGCAATGGAATACGCAACTTGACAATGCAAAGGAAGCTGCTCATACGGCAAAGGGAGCGCTCGACCAGTACAGCGACCAGCACCCCAATATCACGATGGAGCGTCTGTCCGAGCTCAACAGTCACCGTCAAGAGGAGATTGAGACCATCAGGGTAGCGCATCAAGCGCTCTACAAGGCGATTGACAACGCCACTGGTGCAATCGGGGAACTGAACAAGCGGCAGCAGGAACTGAAGAACAAGAAGCCCGATTTCGGCGAAGAGAATGCCGAACGACTCGAGGCCATGATTGCCGAGAACGAGGAGAAACTCAATGCTGCTCAGAGCCAATACGCCGACTTGAAGGCGAAACTCAGAGCCGACGAAAAGAACGTCCGCCTCAAGGGTCAGAAGAAGGAAGCGTTGGACAAGGCCGAGGCAGAGTACCTGCAGTGGGCCGAGTTAAACAGGAGATTGGGAAGTGCCGATGGCAAGACTTTCCGCAGGATTGCCCAGAGTTATATCCTGGGCGAACTGCTGCACATTGCCAATGGCTACCTGAGGCAGTTCAACGACCGCTATACGCTAGAGGCCCAACCTGATGCTGTTGTCATCCTGGTGCGCGACCAGCTGCAAGGCGACCTCACGTCGGTCAATACCCTCTCTGGTGGCGAGAGTTTCATGGTTTCTCTGGCCCTGGCATTGGCTTTGTCGAGCACGACAGGGAAAATGTTCAGTATGGACACGTTGTTCATCGACGAGGGCTTCGGGTCGCTCAGCGAGGACTACCTCAGCAAGGTGATGGATACGCTCAATCGCCTCTATGATATCGGCGGCCGTCGCGTGGGTATCATCAGCCATGTCGAGAGCCTCAAGGAGCACATCACTACCCAGATCCAGGTAGAGCGCGACAGCAATAACAACACCGTCAGCCGCATCACGGTCAAGGCGTAGAACGAGTGGCGTAAGATAGTGAAATAGCGGGAGCGACACAATGTTGTGCCGCTCCCGCTTTTTTCTTACAGTTGATGGCGATTAGTCGCCTAGGATTTCCAGGCCATGGATCATGCCGCTATAGGAGATGGCATCACGGCCGCGCGGATCAACGTCGATGGTCGTCTTGCCGTTCATGAACACCTCGACGTGGAAGCGGTAGTTGTCGTCACCGTTATCCACCCTGAAGGTCACACGGGCACGGTCGGGCTTCGGGTATTCAACTTTATAGTCCAGAATCCGGCTCGAGAAGTTCAGTGCTTTGTAGCCGCTGGCTCCGTAGCCCACATTCTGTCCTGATCCGACATAGGGCAGATAGCAGGTCACCATGCCGTCGCGAATGATCATCTTCTGGCCCTGGCTCACCGATACCGTGGGAGCCGACAGCGGGCGCATCGATCCCACCATCACGACAAATTGCTGAGACTCAAGGAGTGCTTTGACGGCCTCGGCGCGCTGCACATCAACAACTTTGTTGCCTGTGCTGCATGCTGCAAGAATGAGCAGCATCATGGTCAATAATAAACTCTTTTTCATATCTTTGAAGTGTTTTTTAGAGATGATTAGTCAATCAGTTTCGGTCAATAGTTGACCTGATGTCGTTTATATTAATTACTATGAGTTGCCGTGATGGTTTAATCAGTAGACGAAAAACAATCAGTCCGGACAGTGTCTATTATTTGAAAATCATTTCGCCGTCAAACGAGATGGCATCGCGGTCCTGGGCTATGATGTCAATGATAGCCTTGCCATTGTTAAACACATCGATGCGGAAGTGATAAACATCCTCGCCATTGTTGACCATGAACTCGATATGGGAGCGGTTACTCGTGAGGTAGTTGATACTGTAATTCTCAATCTTACCCTGGAAGTTCAGGCCCTTGCCACCGCCATAGGGGATGCGATAGGCCTCGCCGACGTAGGGCAGGTAGCAGTCCACCTCGTCAACGTTCACCTTCAGCTCAAAGTTGGAACTCACGTGCTGCGCCATGCCACCCAGCGGTCTCATCCAGTCCACGGCGATGGTGTAGTGGCGCGTGTCAAGGCCTTCCTGTACTTGCCTTGTAATGGCAGCTTCGCGTTCGGCCTTGGTCAAGCCGTTACTCGTGCCGCACGCCGACATGATTATCAGCGTGAGCATCGTCATCATGATTAAAGATAGTCTGTTCATAATAAGTCTGTTTAGATTTTAATTGTTAAACATCGGGAGGATGGCCTTCATCTAGGATGGCTCATCAACCCATTCTTTTAAAAGGTGTTGCAAATAACGTCAAAAAGTTCTGATTTTCAAAATATTTCGGGCGCTTTTTGTCATATTTTGTCTAAAAATGTGCAAGAATACTTATTTGTTGTTTTTTGAGGGCTTCTTTTGCCCCGATAGGAAGTTTTTCTTGTTATCCATGTAGTTTTTGCGGGCATCACAGCGTCTAATGGGCAAAAACAAACATAAAACACAACAAAACTATGAAAGCAGCATTTAAATATTTAATTATCTGGCTGGTGATCAATGTCATCGCGACGTTTTTGGTGATGATTGCAGGCTATATTGCCTGTGCGATTATGGGTCATCCGTTCCCTAGTGTCGAGGTGTTAATGGATCACCCTTGGATTGTGTCGCTAACTCTTTTTGTGGATGATCTGCTTGTGCTTCTTGTCTTCTGGAAAAGAAAATACACGCGATTTGGCATCAACTACGGTTACACCTTCGGTGATGCATTTTCATCAAGGAGTTTGTATTTGTGGACTGCAGTAGCAGCCATTGGCATGTTGATATTCAATGTTGCTGCCGAATTTTATCTTCCCTTCCCCGAGGAACCTGACGTGATGGAAACGCTCATGCAGATGATGAAGAATCCTGTGGGTATCCTGTCTGTATGCTTGATAGGACCGCTGGCCGAGGAGGTAATCTTCCGTGGTGCCATTGAGCGCAGGCTGTTGGAAAAGAACTGGAATCCGTGGTTCGCTATCGTGATATCGGCGCTATTCTTCGCTGTTGCCCATTTCAATTTTGCCCAGGGCTTTACTGCGACTATCATCGGCATCTTCATGGGATGGGTTTATTACCGCACGCGCAGCATCTGGCCCACGGTCTTTATCCATGTGGTGAACAATACGACTGCCACGATCGTTGCTTGGGCAACACCAGAGACGATGGCAGATGAATCATACGCACCCCCCTTGTCGGCGGGAATCCCCTTGATTATCTTGGGACTTATCATCATCTTCGTGGCTGCTAAGTATATCGCTAAACTGACTGCTGACCGCACGCCGATTCCTGTCCCCACCACCGAAGTGCTGCCGCCGCCCTTGCCCGCTGAATATGCTGCCCAAGGGGCGGACATTCCCGCCACTCCCGTAGAACTGGACGAGACCACATATCCCGACAATAATCCGGAGGCCTGACGTCAATCAGATATCTCAAATTCTTTGAAAAGAAAACCAAGCCGAACTCAATGGATATTTTATTTGCCTTTGTGTTCGGCTTGCACTAGTTGCCTCTCTGCGTTCGGCTAAGATAGGCTTCGCCTCAACAATGCCAAATTTTATTTGCCATTGTGTTCGGCTTGCACTATCTTTGTACCGTCAAAAGAGATTTCTAATCAGCGTTATCTATGGAAACCACTAATCTAACCTCCGCTCGCAAGACCATCGTGGGCATTCAGTTCCTGTTCGTGGCCTTCGGCTCCACTGTCCTTGTTCCTTTGCTCGTAGGGCTAGACCCTGCAACAGCCCTGTTTACTGCTGGCTTGGGTACATTCATTTTCCACCTTGTCTCCAAGGGGAAGGTGCCCATCTTCCTGGGGTCTAGTTTTGCCTTTATTGCGCCCATCATTTCTGCCTCCAAGCAGTGGGGCATGCCTGGCACATTGGCGGGCATGGCTGGTGTGGCGCTGGTCTATTTTGTGATGTCGGCCCTCATCAAGTGGCAGGGTAGGAGACTGCTCGAGCGGCTTTTCCCGCCTGTAGTCATCGGACCAGTCATCATCTGCATCGGTCTGTCGCTGTCGCCGGCTGCGGTCAATATGGCACAGGAGCATTGGTTATTGGCTTTTATCTCGCTATTGACTGCCATACTCGTCCTCGTCCTTGGGCGTGGGTTGCTCAAGTTGGTGCCCGTGGTCTGTGGCATCGTTGTGGGCTATATCGTGTCGGTGTGCATGGGGTTAGTTGATTTCTCGGCAGTGAGCAGTGCGCCCTGGTTTGCCTTGCCGGGGAGCATCACCCATTTCAAGTTGCCCAATTTCGCTTGGGAGCCATTCCTGTTTATGATACCTGTTGCCATTGCGCCTGTGATTGAGCACATCGGCGACGTCTATGTGGTAAGCGCTGTGGCCGATAAGGACTTCGTCAAGGATCCTGGCTTGCACCGCACCATGTTGGGCGACGGACTGGCCTGCTTGGCTGCAGCCATTTTCGGCGGCCCTCCCGTGACGACCTATAGCGAGGTGACTGGTGCCATGCAGATCACGCGCGTCACCCATCCTGCGGTTATCCGCGTTGCGGCAGGCACAGCCATCGTCTTCTCAGTCATCGGCAAGTTGAGTGCCCTGTTGCAGAGCATCCCCTCAGCAGTGCTGGGCGGCATCATGCTGTTGCTGTTCGGCTCCATTGCATCGGTGGGCATCCAGAACCTGGTCAACCACAAGGTGGACCTGAACCAGACGCGTAATATTATCATCGTGAGCGTGACGTTGACCTTGGGCATCGGTGGCGCTATCATCCCGATGGGCTCCTTCTCGCTGAGCGGTATCGGACTCTCAGCCCTCGCGGGTGTTATTCTCAATCTCGTGATACCTCAATCAAAATCCAATGAATAGTCTCAAAGTTGCTTTGCTGGCCACGGTGCTGGCATTATTTAGCCTGACGGCTGGCGCAGGGCAGTATGTGGAAGACTCCCTCAAGGTCGATGGCTACATGCGTCATTGGGTGATGTACCTGCCCGACGGCTTGCAAGCCGACGCGCCGATGGTCGTTGTCCTGCACGGTTATGGAGCAGGCATCAGGCGTGAGAACATCATGATAGGAACTGCCGACAGGCATGGCTTTGCCGTCTGCATTCCTCAAGGGCTGAAAGACCCGCAGGGAGAACCCAGTTGGAATGTGGGTTATCCCTTTCAGCAAGGGTGGAAGGTGGATGACGTGAAGGCATTGTGCAAGATCGCCCGCTATGTCCAGAAACGCCATCACCTGAGCCGCAGGAATGCCTTTCTGACGGGTATGTCCAATGGCGGCGAGATGTGCTACCTGATGGCCTATAGCAAGCAAAACACCTTCAGGGCTGTGGCCCCTATCGCAGGGCTGACGATGCTATGGATGTATGAGCAAATGGAGGCGTCGCACCCGATTCCGCTCATGGAGATCCACGGCACCGAGGATCGTGTCTCGGAGTGGACGGGTGACCTGGAGAACAAGGGTGGATGGGGCGCCTATCTGCCTGTACCTGTCGCTATTGGCTACTGGGTGGCTAAGAACCGCTGCACCCATGAAGTGACTGACACCGTTGAGAGCCTGAAGGGTCCGCAGGGTCACCCCGTCATCAGGCATCGGTACACGAGCCCTACTACTGCCTGTGACGTGTGGCTCTACGAGGTCATCGGCGGCGTTCACAGTTGGCATGCCGATGACATCGACACCGGTGAGGAAATCTGGCAATTCTTCTCCCGCTACCTCAAGTAACATGAGTTTGACGAAACTACACAATGTGAATCAATGCGCTAGCAACTGCCCCTCTAAGACTAGAGAGGGCTGAGGGCGTTGATTTCGAGTATCAATAAAAGAATTGAACAAACATGAATATCGAGGAGTTTCGCGAATATTGCCTGTCATTACCCGGCGTGACCGAGGGCACCCCTTTTGAGAAATTCTCGCGGGGCAAGTTCACTATCCTCGTGTTCTACGTCGGGGGACACATGTTCTGCTACTTCAACATCGATGACTTTACCTCGATCACAGTCAAGTGCGACCCCGCCGAGATGGCGGAACTCAAGGAGCGTTATCAAGCCATCGGCGAGCCCTATAACGGGAACAAGCGCTACTGGATCAGCGTCAGCCTGAACTCTGATGTCGATGACACGGTCCTCAAGCGGCTGGTCAAGGCTTCCTATGAGCTGGTAAAGGGCAATCAGGCAACACGTCGTTAAGCCTTCATCCAGTACTTGCGTTCGTCGTCCGACATTTGTTCGATGGCGTAGCGCAGGGCGGTGCGGGGCATCTCGTGGGCATGGCGTTCAAGGAACTGGCGCAGCAGGTCCATGCTGCATCGCTTGCCCACCTCGCGCAGCATCCAGCCGACGGCTTTGTGCATCAGGTCGTGAGGATGGTGCAGGTGCCACTCGGCATAGCGCAGACACCATGACGGGTCACCGGCCTGGGTGGTCTTCCAGGTGCTGACCATACTCATGCGCTGTCGCCACAGGCAGGAACTGCTCGCCAAGCCATCCATGATTTCACGTTTGTCGCCCAGGTGGGTGGGCAGCAGGAGCCAGTGACCGAGAATCTTGGGTGCCGACAAGTCCACCAGGTCCCAGTTGTTGGCGCGCTCGGCGTGTTGCAGGTACATCTTGACGATTTCGTCGCGTCCGTGGATGGCCGCCTCATCATTCTCTAGCCGTTTCTTTGCCAATTTGCCGAACTTCTCCACCAGCATCAGCAGTCCGCACAGCCTCACCTCGTGCCAGCGTGACATGAGCAGTTCGGGTATCTCGTCGAGCGGTGTGTCTTTTACTGTCAGTTTCAGCACCTCACGTGTCTGCGGCACTTTCAGGCCCAGGAACTCGTCGCCCTCGCCATACTGGCCAGGCCCGGTTTTGAAAAAGCGCATGAGCTCCTGCCGCTGCTTCTCATTCTGCAGCGACTCCATGTATCCAATAATCTCGCTTGCTGTCATCATGTCGCAAAGGTAAGCGTTTTTTCAATAGAATAGATTGGAGTCTTATCAGAAATCATTATCTTTGTCCGAGTAAACTATGACAACCACCGATGTGGTGTCAATTGTAAACCAGTTTAATTCTTTATTTTATGAAACAATATACTCATGCATGGCTGGCTATGATGGCCATCAAGCGCCTTGATAAGGGACCCATTCCCGAGACCGAAGGAACAGGATCAAAGTGTAAGGAGATCAATAGATATGCCCGCACCTTGGTGCGATGGTTCAAGAATCATCGTGACTTTGTGGTACAGGGGGCTTGGTATCCCGATGCGGTATTTAAGGACATGGGAACCAGTCACGGCCTGAAACACACGTTGTTCTTGGCAGGAGAAAAGCCCAGGTATCTCAAGTTGCCTGATACGATGGAAGTGCGCCGATTGATGATGTCCGAGTCAAAGATTTACAAGGAGAAGACACCTTTCATCGTAGATGAGAAGACCAACCTGAACGATCGTTGCGAGGCTTTGTGCCACACCGTCGTGGACAACTTCAAGATTCAGTACCGCGAGGAGAAGGGAAATTCCATCGCACCGTCATCCACCCACATGGCGATGCGCATGTTTATCCTGAGCCACTACATCGCCGATGGTCACATGCCCCTGCACTGCGATGCCCGTTCGCTGGGTGTCATCCATGCCGCAATCGAGGCACAGTGGGAAAATCAAGTCAAGAAGTGTTATAGGATTGACAAGGACAATGAACGTTTCTTCTATGACCCTGACGGCTATCCGTTGGCCAATGAGAAGATGTCTGACCTCATGAAGACGGTAGAAGAGAATATCATTACGCGACCTTTTGTTTACGCTTGGGGCAGCGGCATCAGCAGTGCCCGTGAATACATGGAGGCCGTTACCCAATATTCCTTCCTGTTGGCACAGGAGATGGTGCCCACCGATGTGGGTAATGTCAACTGGACCGATTACCAGGAGACGGAGGCCGTAAAAGATTTTGAAAAATATAGCGCGATGATTCTTACCGATGCGATAGACTCTATTGCTCGCGCTTGGCTCCACGTCTGGATTCGTTACCGTGAATGGGGACCTGACAAATCCCGAAAAGACACAGGAGACATCTACGCCAAGTAGTCAAGACACCATAAAGGAATCAGCCTGTGTCATCAATCAATTGCTAGAATGAGGGTGTGTCATAATTCAATTGCTAGAAATAAAACCGCCCTACGGGCGGGAAATTATTCAAATTATTTTTTAAAAATCTGTTTAATTTCCCGTGCGATAGCACGGTTATAATACTGGGTCGCAATTATGACACAGCCTCTTGTCGTGTAGTAATGATGACACAGGCTGATGGTGTTTTTAGAGAAAGAAGATTCTCTACTTGATGGAGGGTAGATGGATTATTGCTGGTTGAACCGCATGCCGTCCCACACGTGCTTGATGGTTTCAGTCCTTGTGGCAGAGTGGATTTCACAGATGATGTCTTTGCCCTGCTGGGGCAGCCAGAAAACCTTCATCGGCCTCTGTTCACGCCAGCGCCAAAACTCATCGTTGTTCAAGGTCAGTTGCTTGCCGGTTTCGTAGTCCTTGATGTAATACAGTTCCGTCTCGGCATTGTATTCATATTCATCAGGAATGGGACATACATCAAGACCAACTTCCTCTTCGTTGATATCCCACATGATGTGCCTGCCATTATCATAGAGGTTGAGTGACAGCCCAGTGGTCTGGCCTTCGATATAGCGGCCGTTATCCGTGGAATTGATGTTGATGGCGAACAACTTGTGCTTGCCGTCGGCACAGTTCCAGAAACACGACTCAAAGTAGCCTTTATAAACATGGTGCTCGCCGTCATAGTCTTCGGTGTATTCCGTTGTGATACGGACATAGCCGTTCTTCTTGTCAACGACGACTTCAACACCTAGTTCTTGCTTCTCGTTGCGCAGGTAATGGTTCCAGGCATCGATGAGATTTCCACTATCCATCGGCATGGCCTCGTTATTGATTAACGAGGTAATGAAGTCAACGATGCTTGGCGATGCACCCTTGAACTTCACCGTAATGAAAGATGCTCCCTCGATGTTCAACATATCCTCAGGGTAACTGCGTTGCTGGGCGTTGGCACCAGTGGCGCTCAACAGCAGCAATATGGGTAAAATCAGGTAGGCAATTCGTTTCATCATTTCTATCAGTTTTAGTTCTGTCGCAAAGATAATCCAAGGAATCACATCAACCTAAGCAATCTCGGTATTTTTTTCTCAAATTGACGATAAATAATACCGAAACCGCCCTTCAACCAAGAAAATACATTATATTTGCCCATTATTAATTCTCAATTCTGGAGGTAGTAAAGAATGATGGAACAGATTAAGCGCATCATCCAGATGGAGCGTCGCCTCAACCGAGCCTCGGCGGCAGTGAAGCGGCTCGAGGCGGCCCTCGACAAGTGGGAGGCAGCCCAGGAGTCGATAGCCGCCCTTGACGAATACTACGGCAGTGACCTGTGGAAGCAAGATTTTGCCGACGACGAGGCTGGCAACCTGCCCGCCGACCTCAAGCGCGGTGTTCTCAGCGAGGATGCCATCTGGAACCTCCTCGCTGCCTGCAAGGAGCAGAATGACCGCATGAAACAACTGTCCAAGAAAAAACATTCATGACGATGACATTACAAGAAGCGATAGTGGCAAGGCACAGTGTAAGGGCCTATAAGGGGCAACCGTTGAGTGATGCCGATGCCAGCAGACTGCAAGAGAAAATAGATGAGGTGAACCGTGAGGGGCGGCTGCACATCCAGTTGATACGCAACGAGCCGAAGGCCTTCTTGGGCCCGTTTGCACGCTACGGCAAGTTCCGTGGGGTGACCGACTACCTCGTCATGGCGGGCGTCAAGGCCGATGACTTGGACGACCGCATCGGCTACTTCGGCGAGCAATTGGTGCTGTTGGCCCAGACGCTTGGGATGAACACCTGCTGGGTGGGCCTGAGTTATACCAAGATACCGGGGACCTATGTCCTCAACGAGGGCGAGGTCATCAAGGCCTACATCTCCATCGGCTACGGCGCGACTCAGGGCGTGACCCACAAGATCAAACGCATCGACCAGGTGAGCAACGTCAGCGACACGACGCCCGACTGGTTCCGCCGCGGTGTCGAAGCAGCCCTGTTGGCACCCACAGCCATCAACCAGCAGAAGTTCTCGTTTGAACTCCTGCCGCTCATTGACGGCCAACTGCCCCGTGTTCTCGCCAAGCGCCACTTCTCCCTCGTCGGCTACACTCAGATGGACCTGGGCATCGCCAAATACCACTTTGAACTCGGTGCCGGCACCGACAACTTCCAGTGGGCATAAATGCTCGCTAACGCTCGCAGTTTAGAGGTTAAAGTTTAGAGTTTAGAGAAGCATCCGCTCTTGATACAAAACACAACTCAAACAACATCATAAAAAAGTTGTAAAAGTTGTTTGAGTTGTTTTTATAAAAAAGATTGCGGATGCCCTTGTATTTATTGTATTTGTTGTTTTCCTTTAAGTCCGTTGTCGTTTTTGTATTTATAGAGCAGAGTGTTGTCGTTGAAGCGACTGGCGCATGTGCAAGATTTCTTGAACATTACTGATGAATGCGATGATGCCAAAGGTCATCAGCAACGAGATGGCAGCGACGGTGACCATTCGTGAGTTATCGCACAGCCATTGCAATAGCACAAATTGAGTCTTGAAGGAAAAGAGGGGAACATCGGTCGGCGACGTGAGGAGATAAGTGATGGCAAGACCTCCAACAACAAGTCCTGCAAGAAACGCCACTACTACTGCCATCTTGTAACGACGGATGGTCGCCTCCTGGTGCTGCTTGATGTACTCCACAGCGTCCAGGCGCTTGGTGAGTGATGCCATGAAGGCATCCTTGTCGTCGAATTGCGGTTTATGGGCGAGGAAGAGTTCCTCGAGTGCTCTATCTTTGTTCATAACTGTAGCTTTGATTTTAGTTTGTCACGTCCTCGGGAGAGTTGTTGCTTGACGGCACCTTCTGTGGCCTCGGTAATGGCGGCAATCTCCTTGATGCTGTAACCATTCAGGTAGTAGAGTGTGATGGCAGAGCGCTCCTTGGGCGGCAGGGTGCGCAGGGCAAGGTAGAGGTCCTGATGCTCAAACGAGGCATCGGCTGCCGTGCCGCCGATAAACGTCCGGGCCTCGTCGATGCTCTCTATCGTGCGGCAACTCGCCTTGTGGCTGAGGAAAGTGTTGTGAGCGATCTTGAACAGCCACGATCGGAATTTTCCCTTGTCACGATAGCTGGTCAGCGAGAGATAAGCCTTGACAAGGGTGTCTTGTGCCAGGTCATCGGCGTCGTCCTTCTTGCCGCAGCACAGGGCGAGCAAGAAACCTCGCAGGGTCTCTTGCTCACGCTCCACATGCGCTATGAATACTTCGCGCGTCACCGATTTATTCTTGTGTCGTCACTCTTTTCTCCTCGGCCTCTATCTCCTTGGCAAGCATCTTCTTGCCCACTCCATAATTGACAAGAAATGCGATGCCCACGCCCAGGGCTGCCAGG
>JAEEGL011796305.1_pt1 | contig 19222 bp, 12 predicted proteins | sample 9134231 | NCBI WGS metagenome assembly JAEEGL01 (sample SAMN16246548, study PRJNA631951) | gut metagenome | biome: gut microbiome; feature: rumen; material: fiber-attached | host: Bos | place: Iran: Karaj | collected 2018-10 | reverse complement strand
TGATGAGTCATTGAAGTCGATGGTTGATAATATGATGGCAATGGATGCCGGGACGACACTACTGGCCATCGTCCGTGAGTGCTTCAACCAATTTGGCGAACGCTATTTCGGTATGAAACAAAAGGACTGGTATCACATCGTCAGTCAATATGTCAGTGAGACAACCAAGCGATATGACCTCAAACCAGAAGAAACCTTCTATTGGATGGCTGCTGAACCATTCATTTCTTGATTTTCATTTTCAGCCCCACTACGAGCATGCGACCGGGCGAGTATAGCGCATATTTACGGGTAGAAGAGTCGATGCGGCGGTCAACATGGTTGAAGATGTTGTCGATGCCAAGACTCGGCTCCAAATAGGCCCACTTAGTGATGTCGAAACAATGAGTGGTGTTCAGATTCCAGATGCCGTAGCCGGGTGCATCCTCATAGCTGCCCGTATAGTAAGTCTTTGACTGTAGGCGTCCGTTGAGGTTGACGTTCAGGCTGTAGCGTCGCCACGTATGGTGATAGTTGGCGGCGATGGTGGCAGCATGTCGGATGCTACGTTCCAGTACAGTCCACTCCTCTCCCGTCTTGGTGCGGGCGTAGGTATAGGCGTAGTTGGCCGAGAGATTGAATCCGCGCAGGATGTTGGCCGAGAGGTTGAGCTGGAAGCCCTTGACATCGCCCTTGTCGCTGTTCTGATAGCGGGCGTATGACACCATCTTGTCGGCCTGTTCCTGGGTCATTTCGGGGAATTCCTTCATCAGCATCTGTCGGGTGGGGCTGTCCACGTCGATGTTCTGCTTCACCACCATGTCGTTGATGCGGTTCATGTAGCCTGTGACACTGACAGCCAGTGCGTCGGTGCGGCATTCGGCGTTGAGCGATAGGTAATTGCTCTTCTCGGGTTTCAGGCCCTGGTTGCCGAAACTGATCTGCGGCTTGCCACGGTTCACCGAGAAGTAGTGATAGTAGAGCTCGTCGAGGCCTGGTGCACGGAAGCCAGCCGAATAGGTGGCGCGCAGGTTCACGTGGCCGAGGCTGTACATGACTGATGCTTTGGGCGTGAAGTGGTTGCCGAAGGTCTTGTGATAGTTATAGCGTGCGCCGAGCGTTGCCAAGAGGGTGCCGCTGCCCACGTCGAAGCGCTGCTCGTGCTGGGCATAATAGGCGAGGATGTAGGACTCCTGGTTGATGTTGCCCGATGTGGCCACGAGCTTGTCGAGCTGCCAGTCGTTGCCGACGATGGTGGTGCCTTGGGGGATGATGCCGAGGATGGCTTTCACCTGCCGCTCTATGTTGCGCTGCTTCTTCGACTGCACGTAGGTTCCGACGGGGAAGGCATCGGATGCCACATCGTATTCCTTGCCATAGCGGAAGCGGTCGATGCTATAGTCTATCTGCAGCGAGTTGCGGGCATCAAACTTATAGATGGTGCCCACGTTCCATCGCAGACCCTTGTAGCGCATCTCGTAGTCAGTGCCGCCGGTGATGTCGGCCTGGGTGTCGGGGCGGTCGGTTGTTTTGTATGAATAGTCCAGGCCCGCATTCAGCGCTAAGTGCTGGGTGGGGCTGTAGGTGAATTTCTGCGCAAAGATGTTGGAGCGGTAGCCAGTGAAGAGCGGAGATATGGAGGGCAGCGTCTCCGTGTCGGAGCCTTTCTTGTATTCCAGGTCGTTGTTGCGGTAGCTGTCGGCACGGTCGTGGGTGAAGGAGGTGTAGGAGCCGAGTCCTTTGGTATAGATGTCGAGGGTGGCAGCCTCGGTCATCATGCCGTGGCCGCTGACGGTGGTGGCACTGCCCACGCTGCACAGTGCGCTGGTGGGCTGGTCGGTGATGATGTTGATGACACCTGCTATGGCATCGCTTCCGTAGAGCGAAGAGGCCGCCCCGTCGAGCACTTCGATGCGCTTGACACGCGCCATGTTGATACGGTTCAGGTCAACGTTGTTCGAGATGTCGCCGGAGAGCTTCTGGCCGTTGATGAGAATCAGGATGTACTTGTTGCCCAGTCCGTTGAGCCGTAGCTGCGACCCCATCGAGTTGGGGGCCATCGACACCTGCGGCATCATGCGGGTGAGGGCGCCGTCGAAGGTGGTGATGCCCTGTTCGCGCATCTCCTGTGCCGAGAGCACACGCACGGGTGTGGCTGTGTTCTTCATGCGCTGGTGGTGGCCTGAGCCTGTCACTACAACGGGGTTGAGGTTATACGTGTGGTTTATGGAGTCACGCCTCTCCATCTTGTGGATTTGTGCTTCTGCAGTCAGCGCCGTGGCGGCCAGCAGCAGAAAGGCTATCTTGTGGTTTTTCATATATGCAGTGAAAAAAGGGGAGAGACCTTGTCGTCACGACAAGAGCCTCCCCGTCAACTTTAATTATTTACATTTATGTCAAAATAAACCGCGAGAGAGAGAGTTTACTCTTCAGGATACATTGAGTGGTAGGCATCCTCCAGGAACTCGGCGTTCTTGGTGTGCTGAATCCAGACGTTCAGGATGCTGGGCAGCTCGAGCAGCCCCTGCGGATGCTTGTTGACGAGCGGAACGTTGACCTCATAGTCCTTGTGGCTGAAGAACTCAAACCAGCTGACGTCCTCGCTGTCCGGAGCCATCGGATTCCAGTAGTCGTCGCCCTCGCCAGCCATGTCGTTGTGGGCATGGTCACCGGCGATGGACATCAGTGCGTGCAGGGATACCTTGCCACTGGTGATGCCCTTTGCCTCCATGCGTGCCAGCACGTCCTGCTTGTAGTTGTCGGGCATGTCGACGGTGCCCACGAAGTAGTTCTGGCTGTACTGTTGCAGTGCCTCCTCCAGCTGGGTGTAGCGCACGTTGGCCTTGAAGGTGTCGTAGGTGTCGGGGTTGCCATGCCCCATGAAGGCGACAACCCCCTGCTTGGCCTCAGCCTTATAGATTTCATTCAGCTGCTTGGCCACTTCGGGAACGTCCTTGTCGGGGTCGCTGAGCAGCGGCATGCCGAGGAACACGGCCTCGTTCTCCTCCAGCTGTGCCAGATACTTGTCGTCCAAGTGGGCACTGGCAATGTAGCCGTTGTTCATGAACTTCTTCACGCTGGCCACGACGGCAGAGAACTCCTCACCGGGAATGACCTGCAGCGACTGCACGTAGATTTTGCTGTACTTGGCGGCGCCGATGGCATGGAGCAGATAACGGGGCTCGTAGTAGTCGCGCTTCACAATCTTGCCGTTGTCGTCGGTGTTCTCACCTGCGCTGGCTCGGTTGATGCAGATGTCGCTCGAGAACGAGACGTAGACATCGGCCTGGGGGAAAGCCTGCTCGTAGGCCTTCTTCGTGGCATCGAAGGCCAGGAAGGCATTGTTCCATGTAGAACCGAAGGCCACCAGTAGCACGGCGATGTCCTTCTTCGACTGTGCCTTCTGGGCGGCCACCATCTTGTCGTTCACCTCGTACTCAGACACGAGGTTGTTCACTGTTTTGTCATCATCGTCGCTGCAGGCGGTGAAGACGGGCGCTACCATGGCGAGGGCCAGCGTAGCGAGGAGAAAAGACTTAATCTTCTTCATTGTTGTAATTAGATTTGGTTGATAAAATGTTGTGTTTAACTCTCTTTCCATGATTGAACTTGATGCTGAAGGTAGCATATACTGTCGTTCCCGACGTATTGTTGCCCAGATGATAAGGGCGCATGGTGCGGTCGACATAGTTGAAAATGTTGTCGATGCCCAGTTCCAGTCTGTATGCCAGCGTCTTGTCTGCCTTGCCCAGGTCGTGGGTGGTGTTCAGGCGCCATATCTGGAAGGCCTTGCCGTCGCCGTTGTTCTGATAGAGCCGCTTGCTGCTGCCACGGCCTGACAGGCTGATGCCCAGTTTGTAGCTGGGGCTGAAGGTGTGGCTGTAGATGGCCGAAACGCTCCACTTGTGGTGTGCCGTTCCGTCGATGACGACGGTGGTCATCTGGTCCTTGTGCTCATCATACAGATGAGCCTTGGTGTCGAGGTAGCTATAGGCCGAACTGAGCGTCAGGTCTTTCATCACCTTGTATGACAGCGTGGCATCGAGTCCGCAGGTCCGGGCATCGTCCATGTTCTTATACATGCGTGCCTGCACCTTGCTGCTGCCATCGCCGAGATAGGCCGTGGTGATGCCGGCGGGAATCTCGCCCGCATCGACGTTCACCAGGGCTATCATGTTGTCGAGTTGGTTGACATAGCCCGTGAGCGAGGCGGTAAGGCGGCTTCCGCGATACTCCACATTGGCCGAGTAGTAGTTGCTGGTCTGGGGATGCAGGGCGGTGTTGCCGATGTTGAAGAACGTGCTACTGCCCATCAGGTGCAGGTAGCGGTAATGCAACTCTTTGACGGTGGGTGCCTTGAAGCCCTGGCTCCACCCCAGTCGGAAACGGAAGTCGCCCGCCGAGAGCATGGTGCTCACCTTGGGCGTGAGGCGCAGGCCGAAGTTGCGGTTGTCTACCAAGCGGAGGCCGGCGGTGAGGTTGAGCCATTGCAGAAGATTGAATTCGTCCTGCACATACAGGGCCGAAGTCCAGTCGTCGGCCGTTCCCGTCTCTGTGCGTTCGGGGGCCTTCAGATAGTCGTAGCGGTATTCCGCACCTGCATTCAGCGTGTTCGCGCAGGGCAGGTAGAAGATGCCCTTCAGCTGGGCCATCACTCGCTGCTGGTCGCTCTGCAGCTTGCTCTGTCCGGGCAGCATGGCGATGGAGAACCACTCGCCGTTCTGGTCGCCATACTCCTCGCCCCTGAGCAGCACATAGTCGTAGTGCCTGGCCGTGTAGTCATAGTAGTAGGCGTGCTTGTTCCAGTCGACGTCCAACGCCAGCACATTTCTCCCACCTCTCACCTCTTGCCCCTCGCCTCCAGAATACCACTTGCCGCCCGCTGAAGCCGAGGCGTTGTTGTAGCGCAGGTCGTAGGTATAGACGTCGCAGCTGGGATGACGGCCGTCCTGTGGCCTGAGGATGTTCTTCTTGTAGTACGAGCCTTCAGCATACAGTTCGAGGCCCTTCTGTGGCTGGTAGGTCAGGCGTTCTGCCACCTGCCAGTTGCGGTGCTTGTTCACCGTCTTGTTACGGCTGTCGGTGAGCACCATGCCCTCGGCCCATTCCTCGGCGGTGTTCTGCCAGCCGTCGCTGCGCTGCAGCTGGAAGTTGGTCTGCGAGGTGCATTTGCCGAAAGCAAATGCCACGCTGTTGTGGTGGCGCAGGTCGTTGTGCGTGCCGTAGCGTGTGGTGTTGTCGGCATAGATGCCTGCCTCGTTGCGACGCTTGGTGATGATGTTGATGACACCGGCCATGGCGTCGCTGCCATAGAGGGCACTCTGTGCCCCCTTCACTATCTCAATCCGCTCGATGTTGTGCGGGTCAATGAGGCCGAGGTCGTTCTCGCCTCCCACGTCGCCGTGGATGCGCTTGCCATCGATGAGCACAAGGACATAGCTGTTGCCCAGGCCGTTCAGTTGCATCTGCGAGCCCATGTCGCCCTCGCTGAAGGCGAACGATGCGGTGAGTCCGGCAAGGATGTCCTCCAGGCTCTTGCCGCCGTAGCTGCGCAGCATCTTGCCGGAGATGACCTCCGTCTGCACGGGAGCATCCTTCAGAAGGTGCTGCGTGCCAGTGCCGGTCACCACCACCTCCTGTAAACTGTCCTGGCGCCAGATGTTGTTCTGCGCCAAGCTACTAACAGCCAATAGCCAACAGCCAATGGCCTTAATCAGTATTCGCTTCATCTGCCCATTTTACGCTGCGTATATTCCTGTACGCGCGTACATCCTTATTTATATAGGCAGGCTTCACCTTGATGGTCGTGCCTTGCCAGCGGCAGGTCTTCTGACTTTCCCCAGTCTGCTTTACCTTCCCGACACGATGGTCAGTGGCGTTATACAAGCAGGCCTCTTTAATGGGGATTACAGCTGCAGGTACAGTCCCGGACTCTCACCGGATTCCCTTACATCATGGCAGCATCAGCCGCCAGATTGCCTTTTGTGGGTGCAAAGGTACGAATAAGCGAGCGAAAAGCAAAAGAAAAACACGTTTTTCTTTAGTTTTTCCAATCCAAGGTATGAATAATTTGTGAATAAACCCTAAACTTCCAAATTATTTTGTACTTTTGCAGCATGAAATCACATTTTCTCATCGCAGCGCCTACCAGTGGCTCGGGCAAGACAACGATTGCACGGGGGCTGATGGCGTTGCTGACTGAGAAGGGCTATCAGGTGCAGCCTTTCAAATGCGGCCCCGACTATATCGACACGAAGTTTCATGAGGCGGTGTGCCATCGCCCAAGTATCAACCTCGATACCTTTATGGCTTCTCCGGAGCATGTGCGTGGGCTGTTTGCACACTATGGCGCCGATGCCGACATCTGCATTGTGGAGGGCATGATGGGCCTTTTCGATGGCTACGACCGCGACAGAGGGTCATCGGCAGAGATAGCGAGAGTGCTTGACATTCCCATCATCTTAGTAGTGGATGCCCGGAGTGCGGCCTATTCGACGGCAGCGCTGCTTTCCGGCTTCATCCATTTCCGAAACGACATTCGCATGGCAGGTGTCATCTTCAACAAGGTGGGTTCGTCCCGTCATTTCCAGATGCTTCGGCAAGTATGCGACGACCTCGGCATCCAGTGCTTCGGCTGTCTCCCGAAGCATCCCTCCCTTGAACAAGGCTCACGCTACCTTGGCCTCGATTTCAGCCAAAGCCCTGAAACAAGCCAGCTGAAGGAGCTGCTGGAGCATCATGTCAACTGGGAAGAACTGGTGGGAAACCTGCATACACACGGTGCCATGCCTCAGCACACTTTGCCTCAGCATCAGATGTCGTCCGTTCTCATAGCCAGGAATGCAGAGAGCTTCTCTTTCCTCTACCGGGAAGCCGTGGACAGCTTCCCACACGTTCAGTTCTTCGACCCTGAGCGCGACGTTCCTTCTCTCGACGGCATCGACTTGCTCTATCTGCCTGGCGGCTATCCTGAAAGGCATCTGGATGCACTTGTCGGCAATGAGGCCTGTCGGCTGGCCATCAAGTCTTTTGCTGAGCAGGGCGGACGGGTCATTGCCGAATGTGGCGGCATGATGTATCTGTGCCATCGCATCGTCACCGACGACGGGGCATACCCTATGTGCGGCGTGCTGCCCCATAGCATCACGGCGCGCCAAGCCGACCTCCGCCTCTCGTTGGGCTATCGGCGCTTCGTGCTCGACGGCAAGGAGTATCGTGGACATGAGTTTCACTACACCCAGTTTTTGGGCGATACGCCCAAGTCGGTGGTGCAGGTTTATAATGCCAGGGGTGAGCCTGTCGGTACTCCAGTATTCAGGTTTAACAATGTATTGGCCAGCTATACCCATTTGTATCAGATATGAATCAGTTACACCCCATCATGTTCGCCGGCACCGGGAGCGATGTAGGCAAGAGCATCGTGGCGGCAGCCTTCTGCCGCATCTTTCGCCAGGATGGCTATAGCCCTGCGCCCTTCAAGGCCCAGAACATGGCGCTCAACTCCTACGCCACGCCCGAGGGGCTTGAGATAGGTCGCGCCCAGGCCGTGCAGGCCGAGGCCGCAGGCATTCCTTGCCACACCGACATGAACCCGCTGCTGCTGAAGCCCAGCTCCGACCACACCAGCCAGGTGGTGCTCCACGGCAAGCCCATCGGCAACAAGGATGCGTATGACTATTGGAGGCCCCCCTCTGTCTCCCCCCTGGGGGGAAGGGAGGTGCGAGGTGAGCGAATAGATTTCCGGCAGGAGGTATGCGCAGCCTTCGACCGTCTGGCCACAAAGTACAACCCCATCGTGATGGAGGGGGCTGGCAGCATTGCGGAGATGAACCTGAAGGATAGAGACCTCGTCAACATGTCGATGGCCAGGCACGCCAAGGCCGACGTGCTGCTGGTTGGCGACATCGACCGCGGCGGTGTCTTCGCCTCTGTCTACGGCAGCATCATGCTGCAGACGCCTGAGGAGCGAAAGATGATCAAGGGCGTCATCATCAACAAGTTTCGTGGCGACATGCGTCTCTTCGCCGAGGGACGCAAGATGCTGGAGGACATCTGCGGCGTGCCCGTCCTCGGTGTCATTCCTTATTATCAGGACATCTATATTGACGAGGAGGACAGCGTCAGCCTTGAGCAGAAGCGGCGCCAATGGGCCCAGGGCAAGGTGAACGTGGCCGTTGTGCTGCTGCGCCACATCTCGAACTTCACCGACTTCGACACCCTGGAGCGCGACCCTCGGGTCAATCTTTTCTACACCAATAACACAGCCGACATCCAGCGTGCCGACATCATCATCCTCCCCGGCACGAAGGCGACCCTCGACGACCTGCTGGAGCTGCGCCGCAACGGCTGTGCACAGGCCATCGTCAGCGCCCACCGCGACGGCAAGGTCGTCGTCGGCATCTGTGGCGGCTACCAGATGCTGGGCGTCACAGTGGCCGACCCCGACCACGTCGAGGGCGACATTGCCTGTCTGCCAGGCCTGGGGCTGCTGCCCATCCATACCACGATGTCTTCCACCAAGACCACGCGGCAAGTGACCTTCATGTTCGAGGGGCAGGAGTGCCAGGGCTACGAGATCCACCAGGGCATCAGCGACACCTGCGAGGCCATCCTCCAGCGTGGCCGCTGCATCGGCACCTACATCCATGGTTTCCTCGACAATGCCCCGGTTGCCGACTTCCTGCTCAAGTGCAAGGCTGCGGCCCCTGCGCAGAGCCTTGCCGACTTCAAGGAAGAGCAATACGACCGTCTGGCCGCCCACGTGCGCCAGCATGTCGACATCGACCGCATCTACCAAATACTCTCCGACAATGATTAAAGGCCACGGCGACGATGCCTACCAGCACAAGGGCATAGTGAGCGACTTCTCGTCGAACATTTGCGCCACCACCGGCCATCAGGCGGTGATGCGCCACCTGGCCTCATGCCCCCGGCTGCTCGGCCATTATCCCGAGCCTGAGGCCTGGTCGCTCGAGTCGATGCTTGCAGCGCGGCACCGTGTCGACCAGAGCTGCGTCATCGTCACCAACGGGGCCACCGAAGCCATCTATCTCATCGCAGAGACGTTTCGCTACAAGCCCGTCATCCCCGCCCCCACCTTCAGCGAATACGAAGATGCCTGCACCCTGTTTGGGCCGAAGGAAGACAAGACGATGCTTTGGCTGTGCAACCCCAACAACCCCGACGGCAGGGTTTGCCATTTGGCACTTGTTGAGCGCATGGAGGCGGCATTCGACCTGGTGGTGCTCGACCAGTCGTACGAGCACTATACCAGCGGCCAGCTGATGACCGTGCGCGAAGGATGCCAGCACCCCCACATCATCCAGGTCCATTCGTTCACGAAGGACTATGCCGTGCCTGGCCTGCGGCTGGGCTACATCACCGCCCACGAAAGCCTGGCGGCAGCCATTCGCCGCCATCTGCGCCCATGGAGCGTGTCGGCGCTGGCCGTCGAGGCAGGCAAATTCCTGCTCCAGCACGGCGAGCTCGCCTGCAGCCCCGACCTCGCCGAGGCGCAGCGGCTGCGGCGGCAGCTCATGGCCGTGGGCATCGACGTGCTGCCCACGCAGACCCATTTCATGCTCTGCCACATAGAGGGGCACAACGCCCGTGGCCTGAAGGAGCACCTGGCCCGCCGTCACGGCATGCTCATCCGCGATGCCTCCAACTTCCGTGGACTCACGCCCCACCACTTCCGCGTGGCCGCCCAGACACCCGCCGAGGACGATGCCCTCGTGGCTGCCATCAGGGGCTTTATGGAATCAAGAAAAAAATGAAATGAACAGTCCTGTCGCAGAATGCGCCCCCTGGGCGAGCACCTTCATGGCCCTGCTGCCCCTGGCCCTGGGCTGGGCGCTCGACCTGTTGCTGGGCGACCCCGCCCGTCTGCCCCATCCCGTCGTGTGGTTTGGAAAGATGATCTCCTTTGGCGAGCACCGGCTCAACGCTGGCCGTCGCCGCATCCTGCGAGGCGCCGCGATGGCCGTTGCCCTCGTCGCCGCCGTCTTTTGCGCCACATGGCTCCTGCGCCGAGCGGTCGGCGGGGTCCCCACGTATGGGGCGGCGCTGGTGGTGGCCGCAGATGCAGTCGCCGTTTTCTACTGCCTCGCCGGCACCACGCTCATCCGCGAAGTGCGCCAGGTGTTCCTCGCCCTCGACCGCTCGCTCCAAGAGGGCAGGGCGCAGGTGGCCCGCATCGTGGGCCGCGACACTGGCGGCCTCTCGGCGCAGCAGGTGCGCACCGCCGCCTTAGAGACGCTGGCCGAGAACCTCAGCGACGGCGTCATCGCTCCCCTCTTCTGGTATATGCTGCTGGGCGTGCCCGGCATGATGGCCTACAAGATGGTGAACACGCTCGACTCGATGATTGGCTACAAGACGGAGCGCTACAAGGACTTCGGCTGCTGGGCCGCACACATCGACGACGTGGCCAACTACGTCCCCGCCCGCCTCTCGGCGCTGCTCATGGTGGCGGTGGCGGGGCGGCCGCGGCTTGCACGGTTCGTGTGGAAGAACGGCCGCAACCACGCCTCGCCCAACAGCGGATGGCCCGAAGCCGCACTCGCCGCCATCCTCAACTGCCGGTTTGGAGGCCCACATCATTATTTCGGACAGCTCTTCGACAAACCCTATATCGGCAACTGCGACCGACCACTCGGCAACAGCGACATGATAAAAGCCGTCAGAATAAACAGGAGGGCAGAGGCGGCGATGGTGCTCCTGGTGGCTGCCAGCATCGTCGTCAGAAGCGTGGGCTGAATTTACGTGCGGATGCGGATGAAAACGGCTCGAGCTGCTACGGTTGAAAAAAGACGCTGAAAGGCTACGGGGAGGCGAGCTTTGCCCGGAAATAAAGCGTCACCGCTCAATAGCCGAGGGTGCGCAGTACCTCGGATAGATGGATACAAACGGCATCGACCCTGAAAGGCTACGCTCGCCTACCCGTAAGGGCAGGGTTCAAAAGGGGAGCGGCTGCGCATAAATAGGTCAACTGCTATATCATTGCCATTACTTAACCCACCAGATTGTGTAAATATCCATAAATAAAAAGTTCAGGATTTGGATGCAATTCTGAGCGAATTTTAGCGAAAAAAAGCCGTTTCGTACCGTCAGTGGATGTCCGTGAGCGAAGAAATTGGTGACGGATGAGCCAAATTCTGCACAAACATGGTGGTTTTGTGCAGGTTTTTTCGCCGTTTTTTGCTTAGTCTTTCGTTTTTTAAGCACGCCAAATTTTCAAAAGTCAACGCCGCAGAAAAATTTGGCGTTGACTTTTGAAAGCCTCTTGGCCGGAAATTTCGCTAAAATACACGTAAGTATCTGTGGAATAACTAATTATTCAAACTTCTCAAATCTCGCGTTTTTTCGACCCAAAGTTTTCTTGTTCAGAATTATCGCGTTTTGGCGAGGGTTGACTGTTTAGTTTTACCTTGTGTTTAACATTCTTTGTGTGTTTCGCGTCTCTGTCGTAGCCGCTCAGTCATGCCAAAATAGTTCGAGGTACGGTTGAAAATTGGTGGTGTTGATTGAAAACTAAGACGCTGAAAGGCTACGGGTAGGCGAGTTCTGCTCGGGAATAAGCGTCTCCGCTCAATAGCCGTAGGTCGGTACGACCTGCGGATAGTAGGTACGAGGTGATAACGACCCCGAAGGGGACGCCCGTACTCACGTGAGGCCTTTCCAGCGGTATAGGTGGGCGACCCCTATTCCCGAGCAAAGCTCGCCTACCCGTAGCCTTTCAGTGTTTGGAATCTTCAAAAAAACGCCACCGTCTTTTCAAACCGCAACAGTTCGAAGGTTTCCAGCTGTGCCGCCACCATGCGGGCGAGGGGTGGAGGGTGGAAGGTGGAGGGTGGAGGGAGGAGGGGATGCTTGTTTGCATATTCTTCGTTTTTTGTTTGCTAAAATACATTTTATTTTGTACTTTTGCAGCCAAAAATGGAAATGAATGGCATGATGATGAGGGGATGGTCTTTTCTGCTGTTGATGGCTGTTGTGCTCTGCTCCTGCGTTGGGCGGCGCGTGGCGGCGCATGGCGGCGGCTCGGTGGCGGATGGCGACAGCCTTGTGCGCATCGAGGTGAAGTATGCCACGGGCTTCGCCGTGAGCGATGGTGCTGGCTATCGGCTGGTGGACATTGGGCAGGCAGACCACTTCGCCCTCGTTGGCAGCCTTGACACGCGCGTGCCCGATGGCTACACGAAGGTGCGCGTGCCCATCCGCAGCACCATCTGCATGACGGCGCTGCAGCTGTCGAACTTCACCATGCTGGGCGCCCTCGACGTGGTGAAGGGCATCACGGGCACGAAGAACTTGTTCAACCGTGACATCCTGCAGCGGGTGGCCGACGGAAAGATGGTGAAGATAGGGATGGAGGGTGAGTTCGACACTGAGCTGGTGCTGGCCGCCAACCCCGACGTCATCTTCATCTCGCCCTCGAAGCGTGGGGGCTATGAGGCCATCAAGCAGACGGGCATCACGCTGGTGCCGCACCTCGGCTATCAGGAGCTCGACCCGTTGGGCCAGGCAGAGTGGATCAAGCTGGTGGGCTTGTTCGTAGGGAAGGAGAAGGAGGCCAACGAATGCTTCGACGGAATAGAGAAGCGCTACAACGACTTGAAAGAAAAGGTCAGCGCGCAGCAGACCCACCCCCAACCCCTCCCTGCAGGGAGGGGAGAAGATACTCCCTTCTCAAATAATCAGGGCGTGCAAGGTAATGACTCCCCTCCCTCACAGGGAGGGGCAGGGGGTGGGTCTCTCCCCACCGTGTTTTCCGGCGAGATGCACTATGGCAGCTGGCACGCCGTGGGTGGCCGGAACTATCTGGCACAGATCTTCCGCGATGCGGGAGCCGTCTACGTCATCCGCGACGACGAGACGGCGGGTGAGGACTTGGAGTTTGAGAAGATGTACGCGCTGGCTGCCAACGCCGACTACTGGCGCATCCTGAACAGCTTCCATGGCGATTTCAGCTATGATGCCCTTCGGGCCTCGGAGCCTCGCAACGCGCTCTTCAAGGCTTTCAAGCAGAGGAAGGTCATCTACTGCAACATGAGGGAGCAGCCCTACTATGAGATAACGCCCGTGGAGCCCGATGTCCTGCTGAAGGACTTCGTCGCCATCTTCCACCCCGAGCTTGTTGAACCCGGCTACGAAGCCAAATACTACAGACTGTTGAAGTGAGCGTCTCGAAGTTCATCGTCCTGCTTGTCGCCATCGTGGTGCTGCTGGTGGTCAACCTGCTGCTCGGCACGGTGAAGATTCCGTTGGTGGAGGTGTGCCGCATCCTGTGTGGAGCCGACGGCAGCGAGGTCTTCAGCAACATCATCTACCAGGCCCGTCTGCCTCAGGCGCTGACGGCCGTCTTCGCAGGTGCTGGCCTCGCCGTCAGCGGCTTGCAGATGCAGACCGTGTTTCGCAATCCGCTGGCAGGTCCCTCGGTGCTGGGCATCAGCAATGGCTCTGCCCTTGGCGTGGCTTTTGTGGTGCTGCTGTCGGGGCGCCTCGGCGGCGTGGCATTGAGCCGTCTTGGCTATCTCGGCGATGCGGCCATCAGCATAGCCGCCATCGGGGGTGCCCTGGCTGTGTTGTTGCTCATCCTCTGGGTGTCGCAGCGGGTCGAGGGCAACGTCACGCTGCTCATCATCGGCGTGATGATAGGCTACCTGGCCAACGCCGTCATCGGCGTGCTGAAGTTCCTCTCGCCCGAGGAGGATGTCAAGGCCTTCGTGGTGTGGGGGCTTGGCTCGTTCTCGCGCGTCTCGGGCGACAACATGATGCTTTTCGTGCAACTGATGTGCGTGCTGCTGCCCTTGGCTTGCCTCATGGTGAAGCCCATGAACCTGATGCTGCTGGGCGACCGCTATGCCTCGAACCTGGGCTTGAACATCCGTCGCGCCCGCATGATGGCCATCGTCTCCAGCGGTGTGCTCGTCGCCATCGTCACCGCCTTCTGCGGCCCCATCATGTTCATCGGCCTCGCCGTTCCCCATCTCGCCCGTGCCATCTTCCGCAGTAGTGACCACCGCATCCTCATGCCTGCCACGGCGCTCTGTGGCGCTGCCCTTGCCCTGCTGTGCAACCTCATCGCACGCATGCCCGGCTTCGAGGGTGCCCTGCCCATCAACAGCGTGACGGCGCTCGTCGGTGCCCCCATCATCGTTGGCGTCCTATTCCGCAGGAGGAGGTGAAGAGTGAGGAAGCCCCTCCCCCCGCCCCCCCCTGGGGGGGCGCATATACACCCAATGCCCCCGCAAAACTAAATGCTCCCCCCCATGGGGGGGGCGGGGGGAGGGGCTTCCTCCGTTGTCGTCAATCAATAGGATCAGTAGTTCGCCATGGGGTAGCAGGGGGGCACAATGCTCGCGGCAATGCCTGATGACGGTGCGGGCAAATGGCGCTCGACCGTCCTCAGCTATACGCTCCCATAGCTCACGGGCCAGCGTCATGTCGCTGATGTCGATGCTGATGCCCGACTCGTGCAACATCTGCTGAATGAACACCTTGTCCATCACCGTCTTCCTGCTATGCGTGTCAAGATGGCCTGCCGCCAGCTTCACCGCCTTGCCAAGCATCACGCCCAGCGTCACATGCCTGATGTCGAGCTCGTTGGCCATCTTTAGCGCCTCGCCGATATAGTTGCCATATTCCACAAACGCCTGCTGGGGCAGCTCAGGATACATCGCCTTGACGAAGCGCTCGCTCTTGCCACCGCTATTCATCACCACTCGTTCCGCTCCGGAAGCCTTGGCCACCTGCATACACTTGCGGATGCTCTCTATGAAAGCTGCTTCGCTGAAGGGCTTCACGATGCCCGATACGCCAATGATGCTGATGCCGCCACTGATGCCGAGCCGGGGATTGAAGGTCTTACGAGCTACTGCCTCGCCTTGGGGAACGCTGATGGTGATGCGTACACGCTGCCTGATGTTCTGCCTCATCATCTGTCTTGGGGCCTTGTTGATGGCGGGCTCGCCGACGGGGTAGTCGAATCCTGGCAGGGTGAAGCGGCCCACGCCGTCGCCGCCACATATCTCAAACTGCGGCGCCGGCTCCACCTTCGCCCTCACTTCGATGCCGTCGGTGACGTCGGGGTCGTCGCCGGCCTCCTTGATGCAATAGGCGTAGTCGTCGGCATAACCCACAGCCACACTGATCGTCTCGCCGTCGGGCAGGATGACGGGCACTTCCTGCGGAGTGTCCCCAGTCGTCAGTCTTGTCGTTGCCGCAATGGCCGCCGCTGTGGCACAGGTGCCGGTGGTCAGTCCGCTGTGCAGGGGGAAGAACTCGGGCAGAAGCCTCTCTATTTCACGGCGCAGGCCATGCTGACCGTTGACGGTATGCTTGAAATGAAACTGTGGGCGCCTGATGGCAATGACTCTCATGCCCCTCTTGTGCGCCTCGGCGACCTTCTCCAGAAAGCCGCCGCTCAGTCCGCTCTCCTTCAGCAGGATGGCATCGGCATCGGGCAGCAGGCCGTCTTCGTAGAAGCACAGCTGTTCGTCGCTGGCCCCCTGCTGATGCGCCAGCGCCACGCTGCTCTCGCGTTTCAGAATGCGATAGACAACCTTCACCCCTTTCGCCTCTATCCATTTCAGTCGGCCGATGCTCTGCACGCCTGTAGTGGCCAGCAAGGTGTGCATGTCGGTGGGCACCTGCCCATAGTCGTCAATCCAGGTGATGTCAAGGTCGCGTGGAGGATAGATTCGCTCGTAGCGAACGACGGGTATCGTGAGTGTGGAGGCTGCTGAGGCTATCGTCTGGTGCAGTTGGCTGGCGAAGGGGTGGGCGGCATCGACGATGAGGCGGATGCCATGCCCGCTGATGAAGGCAGTCATTGCCTCTGCATCCATCGCCCCGTCGACGCGCGTGCCGTGATGAAGCGTCAGCAGCTGCTCACCCGTCTTCGTACTGTAATAATAGGTGTTGCCAGCCTCTTCGAGCACCTCAGCCGCTTGGCGCCCTTCCGTCGTTCCACCAAATACGAGTATCATGCGTCGCCTTGTCTGAAGAGGTGGGTGAAGTGCTTGTCGTAGAGGGCGGAGAGGCCGCGACGATTGTCGATGGCCTCGCCGACGACGAGCATGGTGGTGAGGGTGAGGCGGTTGTCGTGGACCATCTTCGCCAGGTCGCGCAGCACGCCGCGACAGATGCACTGGTCGGGCCACGTCAGATGGTAGCAGGCCGCCACGGGCGTGTCCTCAGGATATTCCTGCAAGAGCTCGCGTTGCACATCGTCGACGATGGCTGCCGAGAGGAAGATGCACATCGTCGACTGGCTGCGGGCCAGCAGGTGCAGCTGTTCCTTCTCAGGCATGGGTGTGCGCCCTTCGCCACGGGTGAGGATGATGGTCTGGCACCGCTCTGGTATGGTGAACTGGCTCTGCAGCTCAGCGGCGGCGGCGAGGAAGGAGGAGATGCCGGGCGTGATGTGATACGACATTCCCCCACGGTCGAAGAAGGCCATCTGCTCCTGAATGGCGCCGAAGATGCAGGGGTCGCCGGTGTGCAGTCGGACGATGAAATGGCCTCGGTCGTAGTGCTCCTTCATCAGCGCACATTGCTCTTCGAGATGCATGTCGGCACTGCTGCGCACCACGGCCCCAGGCTTGTGGCACTCGGTGAGCGCCTTGGGCACCAGCGAGCCTGCATAGAGGATGAGGTCGGCCCGCTCCAGCATCCTGCGCCCACGGACACTCACCAGGTCGGGGTCGCCAGGACCCGCGCCCACGATCTCGATGTGCCCCTTCTGCTGGCGAAGATGCTTCTCGTCGATGGCCAGGGCCGCCGTCCAGCTCTTTCCCTTCACCTTCGGGATGATGAGCTTGCCATGATGGGAACCCAGGATGGCTGCCGCCTCGCTCACGCTGGGGGTGCCGACATGCCTGGCAACCGTAGCGCTGGGGTGGGGCACGTCGACTGCCGCCAGCTCCTCGGCTGTAAAGAACACCACCTCCTCGCCCCGCACATCCTCAAGCTCCTCCACAAAAGGCTCGTCGGCCTTCACGTCGATGGTGCAGTAGCGATGCGAGCAGGGCAGGATGCCGTGGTTGGCGAAGGCTTCATCCATCTGGTCGTAGATGCACTCGTAGTCGTCAGGATGATGCGCCAGACCGAAGCCTATCGTGCCGACCATCGGGACAAAGTGGAGGCAGAGCATGCCATCGGAGGCTTGGCGCATGAAGGGCGACACGATGATGACGAGCTTGTAGCTCCGGGGATTTGCCTCGCTGATGTCGTTGATGAGGGTGACGTGCTTGGGCATGGTCTTCTCTAAATAGTCCGTGCCCTCATCTCTAACGTCCAAGAGCAGGGCCGTGGGTTGGCGGTTCACAAAGGCGAAGATGCAGTCGTTCATGTCTTCGATGTCGCTGGCAACGGGCCAGTCGAAGCGCTTCTCGAAAGTGTCGAGGGCCCATAGACCGGCATTGTCGCTTTGGGTGGTGATGACCTCGCGGCCTCCGATGATGGCGGCCACTTGGCGCGTCAGGTCGTTGGCACCGCCCACATGACCGCTGAGCACGCTTATGACGTGCTGCCCCAAGCTGTCGATGCAGACCACGGCAGGGTCTTCGTGCTTGTCCTTGATGTAAGGGGCAATGGTGCGGACGCAAATGCCCATTGCTCCGATGAACACAAAGGCATCGAAAGACTTCCAACGCTTGCCTACCTCGGAACGCTGAATAACCTCTGCCCCCAGTTGACGTTGTAATGTGGAGGCAACCTCGCTGCCAGCCTCGCTAATCTGAATAACGGCTATCTTCTGCATTTCAGTATGGTTATAGGATGATTGTCATTGAGTTGGATATGAAGTGGCGGCTCCTGTCGCAAGCCCAGTTCCTGGCAGGCTTCGTCCCAGAGTTGCTGGCTGTCGGTAGTGACCTTGGGCGCTTGGGCGACGCTATTCATCACGATGATACCGTCGGGGGAGAGGACTGTCAGCACTTTCGCCATGATTTCCTTCAGCTTGCCACCATGCCCTCCGATAAAGACGGCATCGGGAAGCCCCTCCCCCGTAGGGAGGGGAGCTGTTAAGAAGTCGCCCATGTGGATGTTGATGCCTGGGGCATGAAAGCGGCGGGCATTCTCATGGATGATGGACTCGCATACAGGACGAATCTCGAACGCCTCGATATGAAGGTGGGGGAACTGCAGACGTGCCTCGATGCTGACGCTGCCCGTGCAGAAGCCAATGTCCCATAGCACCTGGCGGCGGGGCAAGTCGAGGGCTTGCAGGGTGAGCAGGCGGATGGGCATCTTCGTTATCATCTTCTCACGACCATCCAGCAGGGCAAACTCTTGATCAGGTATTCCAAATGTCCGTGTCAGTCCGTGTGAGTCCGATGTAAGAATCAGACAGTTGGGCATGGAGAACTTGCGCTGCGCAGCCTCGTCGAGCGTTAGTGCCGTCACCTTCTCATGCTCAGGGTTGCCTAAGTGCTCTCCCACATACATCTGATAATATGTGTAGCCGTATTCCTGCATCCGCTGGGCAATGGTGGCAGGGGTGTGCGCCTTGTCGGTCAGGACACCTATCTTCGTAGACCCCTCAATCAGGGCGCGGTCAAACTCCTGCCAAGGACGACCTGTCAGCGAGACGATGTGCATGTCGTGATAGGGCATCACCAGCCTGTGAGCCAGCATCTGCAGGGAGTTGAAGGTGGGATGAACCACGATGTCGGCATCAGGCAGCTTCCGCCGTATGGTATTGGCAAAGCCGAAGAACAGCGGGTCGCCGCTGGCAAAGACGATGAGAGTTGAGAGTTGAGAGTTGAGAGTTGAAAGATGGTACTGCTCAAAGACTGCGTCGAGGGGCACGGTGATGTCAATCCACGCTGCATCCTCAGGAAGCAACGGCTTCACAATCTCATGGTGGCGCTTGCCTCCAGAGAACACTTTCCCCTTCCTGATGACCTCTATCACTTTGGGAGGAAAGAAAGGCCGCGGGTTGTCGGTGATGCCAATAACGTAGAACTTCATTGCTTCAGCCTTTTGTTCTTTTACACGTCTCTTCCGGGTTTCAATTGCGCTGCATCGTCGAATGTGAGGATGGCATTGCATAGTGTCGCGGCCAGGTTGGAGCCTCCCTTGCGTCCCTCGACGATGATTTTGGGAATGTCCTTAAAGGGTTTCACCATGTGCTTCGACTCCCTCGCGTGCACGAATCCCACAGGTGCAGCGATGATGCCTGCTGGGTGTGCCTTGCCCTTGCGTATCAGGTCGCAGAGTTCCATCAGGGCGGTGG
>JAEEGL016758188.1_pt1 | contig 19223 bp, 13 predicted proteins | sample 9134231 | NCBI WGS metagenome assembly JAEEGL01 (sample SAMN16246548, study PRJNA631951) | gut metagenome | biome: gut microbiome; feature: rumen; material: fiber-attached | host: Bos | place: Iran: Karaj | collected 2018-10 | reverse complement strand
TTGTCGCCGTTGCCGTCTACGATTATCGTATTCTCCTTCGTGCTCTTTACCTGACGAGCGGAGCCGAGCATATCGAGAGTCGTGTCCTTGAGCTCCATGCCGAGCTCGGTGGAAACCACCTGACCTCCGGTGAGGGCGGCGATATCCTTGAGCATCTCCTTGCGCCTGTCGCCGAAGCCGGGAGCCTTGACACAGAGGCAGTTGAATGTTCCGCGAAGCTTGTTGAGGATGATGGTGGCAAGAGCCTCTCCGTCGACATCTTCGGCAATTATCACGAGCTTCTTTCCCGTCTGGACTATCTGCTCGAGAACGGGGAGGACCTCCTGGATGTTGGAGATCTTCTTATCCGTTATTAGTATGAACGGATCGTCGTAAACTGCCTCCATCTTCTCGGTATCAGTGACCATATAGGGCGTTATATAGCCGCGGTCAAACTGCATGCCCTCGACAACCTCGCTGTAGGTCTCGGCGGTCTTCGACTCCTCGACCGTTATAACACCGTTTTGTCCGACCTTCTCCATAGCCTCGGCTATGAGCTCTCCGATGTGTTCGTCGCCGGAGGAGACAGCGCCTACGCGGGCAATGTCCTTAGCTCCGGTAACGGGCTGAGAGTTCTCCTTTAGGGCTGCCACAGCGGCGTCGACCGCCTTCTGTATGCCCTTGCGCATTATCATCGGGTTCGCGCCCGCGGCTACGTTCTTTATGCCCTCGTGGATCATCGCCTGAGCAAGGACGGTGGCGGATGTGGTGCCGTCGCCTGCAACGTCGTTCGTCTTTGATGCGACTTCCTTCACGAGCTGTGCGCCCATATTCTCAAACGGATCCTTGAGCTCTATCTCCTTCGCTATCGTGACTCCGTCGTTTGTGATGAGCGGCGCGCCGAACTTCTTGTCGAGAACAACGTTCCTGCCCTTTGGACCTATCGTGAGCTTGACTGTGTTCGCAAGCTGATTAACTCCGTTTTCAAGATATCTGCGGGCTTCTTCGCCGTATGCGATTTGCTTTGCCATTTTTGCTTCTCCTTTCCTTACTCAACGATAGCGAGGATATCGGACTGCTTGACTATAGTGAGCTCCTCGCCCTCGAGCTTGACTTCTGTTCCGGTATATTTTCCGGTTATAACTCTGTCGCCGACCTCAACGTCCATAACGACGTCGACTCCGTCAACAACTCCGCCGGGACCTACAGCTATGACCTCATAGACCTGGGGCTTCTCCTGGGCGGATGAGGTGAGTATGATGCCCGATTTTGTGGTCTCCTCCGCTGCTACGCGCTTCAGGATGACTCTGTCGGCAAGTGGTTTTAACGTCATTGCATATGCCTCCTATATAATAAATACAATATAAAACATTTTTGGCACTCTTTTTCGCCGAGTGCTAATTTACCACTATAGTCAGAGAATGTCAAGTGGTCTTTTGCAATTTAATAAATAATTAATAAGTTTATGCGGTCGCAAGACCGCTCTTTCTCGATGCAAGGAAAGCGCTGTTTTTCGGAAAAACGAAGTTGAGCGCACGGGGAACGAGCTTCATAACTGCTTTTTTGGAGTACATTGCCTCGCCGTCCACGTTGATAACAAACTCTTCGCTCGACTCAACGGTCAGCTTTTTGCCCGTAATATGCCGGATGAGATCGGGGTGCTTTTCCCAATTTCCCTTTGAGTAGTCTCCGAGTACTCCCGCAAGCTTTACAAGCCCGACCTTATTGACGATCAGTATTTCAAGCGAGCCGTCATCCGGCTGCGCCGTCCTTGTCGGGCGGAAGCCGTTGCCGTAATATTGGCCGTTGCAGACGCAGGCGAGGGCAAATTTGCCCTTCAGCTCGCCCTCCTCAGTAATGAAGGTAAACTCGCGGTTTATCCCCTTGAATATATTCGCGACCATACTCGTTATATACGCGGTCTTTCCTCCTATGAGCGGAAGCTTTGAATATTTATGTACGTCGGTCCCGATTCGGGCGTCTATTCCGACCGAGGCGATATCGAGGCACTTGCGTCCGTTCACGTCGATGAGATCGAGCGGCAGGCTTTCCCCCTCAATAAGTTCTCCGAGGTCGCGAAAGAGCTTAAAATCATCGCCGAAGGTCTTGATAAAGTCGTTGCCGGTTCCCGTGGGGAAATGGGTGACTGCCACGTTGGAGTATCCGGCAGCTCCGTGGGCGCACTCGGAAACGGTCCCGTCGCCGCCGCAGGCGTAGACGCGAAGCTCCGCGCCTTTTATCGCCTCACGTTTCACCTTCTCAGCGGCGTCCATCGGCGCAGTCGTCAGGTATATCTCATATTCAATTCCGTATTCTTCGGCTGTTCTCTCAACATTGCTTTTAAGCTTCTCCGAGTAGCCGCCCGACGCCGGATTCAACATAAACAGATGCCTCATCTCTTTATCCCGCCCTTATTTGTAAATTTGTAGTAGCCGCATTTTATCATTCCGTTATACAGCTTTCTTACCTTCTGCGCCTTTATGCCTATGCTGTGCTCAAAATCCTCGTCTGATGAGATGACGTATATATCCCAGCCGTCGAGCTTTTTTACCGCTCTGCCGAAAGCGCCGGCAAGCTCCCTCGCCTCTCTCACGTCGAGCAGTCTCTCTCCGTACGGCGGATTTGTCACTATCACGCCGCCCTCCGTGCGGCGGCTGAATTCGCGGGCGTCGGCAACGGAAAAGCGGATAATATCCTCAACCCCCGCCCTTTTTGCATTCTCAGAGGCTATTTTAACGGCTTTCTCATCGATATCCGATGCAAAAATTTGATAGTCTCCGTTAAATTCTCTTGCTCTCGCCTCCTCCGCAGCGTTCTTCCAGACGTTTTTTCCGAAGGAAGCCCAGTTTTCCGCGGAAAAATGTCTCAGTAGCCCCGGAGCTCTGCCCTTTGCCGCGAGAGCCGCCTCGATCGCTATCGTTCCGCTCCCGCAGAACGGGTCTGCGAAGTCGCCTCTGCCGCGGTATCCGGCGATATCCACCATAGCGGCGGCGAGCGTTTCCCTCAGCGGCGCTGCGACCTGAGCAGGTCTGTAGCCTCTCTTGTGAAGTCCCGTTCCCGTGGTGTCAAGGTAAAGGAAGACTCTGTCCTTCATTACGGAAAACTGTATCTGATAGAGAGCCCCCGTCTCCGGCAGCCATCTAAGGGAGTGTTTTTCTCCGAGTCTCACGCTCACCGCTTTCTTTATTATCTTCTGGCAGTCCGGAACGGAATGCAGGGCTGAGTCTATAGAGTAGCCCTTCACGGGAAAAGCCCCGTCCTTCGGTATAAAAGCCTCCCATGAAAGCTTTTTGGTCCCCTCAAAGAGCTCGTCAAAGCTTTTCGCCTCAAAGGAGCCGAGCTCGACGAGTATCCTCTCGGCAAAACGGCTTCTGATATTTGCCTTCGCCGCGTCAGAATCAGTGCCGGTAAAGCGCACTCTTCCGTTCTCCGCCATAACGTCGCGCATACCCATATGCTTGAGCTCATTTGACAGCGGACCCTCAAGCCCGAAAAGGCACGGAGCACAAAGCTTCATATTCATAGTATATCAACTACCTCCATCGGTTTTTGAGCGATGTATTCCGCCCCCGACTCCTCGAATTCCTCTCTGGTGCCGTAGCCCCATAAAACGCCGCAGGAGTCCATTCCCATTTTCTTCGCGCCGATAATATCGTAGCTCCTGTCGCCCACCATAAGGCAGCGGGATATGTCCGTGACTTCTCCCTCTTCGAGCGCGCGGGCTATAACCTCGTGCTTTTCCCCCCACCTGCCGCCGAGGTCGGAACCAGCTGCAAAGAAGAAACAGCCGTCAAGTCCGAACTGCTTCAGTATCCTGTTAACGAAAGGCTCGGGCTTTGAAGAGGCGACGAGGCATTTGACTCCGAGCTCATTAAGACGGCCAAGCAGCTCTCTCAGCCCCTCGTATACCTCGCACTCCATTATGCCCGTCGCGTTATAATAGACGCGGTACAGCCTTATCGCCTCCGCTATCCTCTCTTCCGGAAGCTTAACGAATTCGCGGAACGAATACTCGAGAGGCGGACCCATAAAAAATCTCTCCGGCACGTCCGGAAAGCTCAGTCCCATCTGACTGAGAGCGTATTTGAAGCCCTTTATGACTCCGGGCGCAGTCTCCATGACCGTGCCGTCCATATCAAAAAGCAGGGTGTCGTATTTCATTTCATCACTCTTTCGTAATAAAGGCTCCGGCCGTTTTCAGCATCAGCCGCTTTTCTCCCGTGCCCTCGAAGTTCACCGTTACGAGAGCGTCGCCCGGCATCGGCACTACCTTGACCACTTCGCCTGCGCCGAAGGATTTATGCCTTATCCTGTCGCCGACTGAAAGGCTGAGAAGCGGCTTTCCCGCAGGTGCGGCGGGCCTCGGTGCAGGTCTCGGCGTGGGTCTCGGCGTGGGTCTCTCCCATGAGCTCTGGCGTTCGGGATAGGCTTCCCGCTGAGAGCGTCGCTCCCCGAGCGGAAATCGGCTTTGCCATTCGCCGAAGATATCGTCGTCCTCATATCTCGATCTGCGGGTCCTGCGCTCCTCCGGCTTGTCTATATGCTCGTCCGGTATCTCGTCAACGAAACGGGACACCATATTACTCGCCGTTTTACCGTAAAGCATTCTCTGCCGCGCCGCGGTCAGGATAAGGTGCTTCTTTGCCCTCGTTAGGGCGACGTAGCAGAGCCTGCGCTCCTCCTCCATCTCCTCTTCCTCGCCTATGGAGCGTATAGACGGAAAAATCCCATTCTCCATTCCGGCAACGAAGACCCACGGAAATTCAAGGCCCTTTGCGGCGTGCATCGTCATCATGATAACGCTGTTGTCCTTATCCTCAAGGCTGTCGAGGTCTGTATAAAGAGCTATCTCATCGAGGAATCCCGCGAGAGTCGGCCCCTCGTCCCCGTTCATATAGCTCACTATGTTCGATTTTAGCTCCTTTATATTTTCGACTCTCGCAATATTCTCGTCCCCGTCGCCGAGAGCGGCAAGGTATCCCGTTTTATCGAGCATAAGGTCGTAGAACTCATCGAGAGGCATTGAAGCGCTCTTTGCTCTCAGCTCAACTATAAGTCTGGCAAAATCCATGAGCTTCGCTGACGCGCGCTTCAGCTCGGGTATGTGCGCCGAGTCGAGTATAACGGAGAATACCGGCTTTCCCGCCTCGGAAGCCTTCTGGCGGAGAGTCTCCAGCGTCGTCGTTCCTATTCCTCGCGGCGGATTATTTATGATCCTCATAAGTCTCAGATCGTCCGCCGGATTCTGCACGGCGCAAAGATAGCTCGTCACGTCCTTTATCTCGGCTCTGTCGAAGAATCTGACGCCGCCGATGACGCGATACGGTATCCCCTGGCGCTTGAACGCATATTCGAGCCTGTTAGACTGTGCGTTCATCCTGTAAAGAACTGCAAAATCACGGAAGTTATCGCCGCCGGCAACGCCCTCAAGCACTTTGGCGGCGATATACATCGCCTCCTCGTCCTCGTTATCAGCAACATAGAGCCGCGGCTTCTCACCGTCGCCGAGGTCGGTCCAGAGTTCCTTGCCCTTGCGTCCCTTGTTGTTCTTTATCACAGCGTTCGCCGCGCCGAGGATGTGTCCCGTCGAGCGGTAGTTCTGTTCAAGCTTTATCGACCGCGCGTTTTTGAAGGTCTCCTCAAACGAGAGGATATTCTCGATCGTTGCGCCGCGGAAACGGTATATGCTCTGATCGTCGTCTCCAACTACGCAGATATTGCCTCTGCCGCCCGCGAGCAGGCTCACGAGCCTGTACTGCAGAAGGCTCGTATCCTGATACTCGTCCACGAGAACATATTTGAAATAGTTTTGGTAGTACTCGCACACGTCCTTATTCTCGGTCAAAAGACGCACTGTAAGGTATATAATATCGTCGAAATCTACGGCGTCGGCGTTTTTGAGCCTCGCCTGATACTCCTTATATGCCGCTGCAGCTTTCTTAACGCGCGGGTCATAGCCCTTTTCCGCAGCCTCGGCATATTCCTCGGGGCTCTGCAAAGCGTCCTTCGCTCTGCCTATCATTCCGAGCACGTTCTTCGCGGGCAGCATCTTTTCGTCCACATTCATTTCCTTCAGAACGCGCTTCATGACCGCCTGAGCGTCCGACGCGTCGTAGATCGTGAAGCTTTTTGTATAGCCCAGAGTCTCGATATGCCGCCTGAGTATGCGTACGCAGGCGGAGTGGAACGTCATCGCCCATATATCCTCGGCTTTTTCGCCGAGAGCTGAAAAAAGCCTCGACTTAAGCTCGTCCGCCGCCTTATTCGTAAATGTGATAGCGAGTATCCTCCACGGCTCCGCAGGCTCGACTCTCAGAAGCTCCCTTTCCTCCTCCGTCGCTCTCGCGCCTCTTGCGACCGCCGCCTCCAGCTCGGCAAGCTCGTCCTCTGTCGCCCACGACGGAGCAGTCGCGCAGTCAGAACCGCGCCCGTAGCGGATGATGTTGACTATTCTGTTTATCAGCACCGTCGTCTTGCCGCTTCCCGCTCCGGCAAGAAGGAGAAGCGGACCCTCCGTCGTGAGAGCCGCCTTTTTCTGCATATCGTTGAGCCCGGCGAAATCGCGCGAGATAAGCTCTTTTCTCGCCGCCGCGTATCTTCTTTCAAATTCGCTTCTGTCCATATCGCCCTTTACCCCATTTTAGTATGGAATTATATTATCACACTTTTCGTCTTTTTGAAAGAGAAAAGCAAAAGATAAGAAAAAACCGGCAGAGCCCCGGTTCTCGGGGCTCTGCCGAAAAATGAAAAAGAGGATAAAATGAAAAAGGTTACTGTTTAGGTTGGTTTAATCATAACCTATAATCTTTACGAAATAAACAGATAAATATTACAAAACTGTTAAAATCGGTTTTTTTCTTCGTAGGTTTCCGGACAGAGCCGCTTTATTTCCGCCTGGATAGCCTTCAGGTCCTCGAAGGTCTCCGGTCTTCTTCTCGGGTCTCGAAGAAGTGCGGCGGGGTGATAGATTGCAGTGTAGACGATGCCGTCCTTCTCGTAAAATTTTCCGTGCTCGCGGGTTATCTTGAAGTCCGGGTCGATAAGCACCGACGCGGCTATACGGCCGAGGCAGATTATTATCTTCGGGGAAACGAGCTCTATCTGCCTTCTCAGCCATCCAATGCAGGCTTCTTCCTCAGAGTGCGACGGGTCGCGGTTCTGCGGCGGACGGCATTTTACGATATTTGCAATATAGAAGTTCTTCGAGCGGTCGAGGTCGATAAGGCTCAGCATATCCGTCAAGAGCTGACCGCCTCTCCCGACAAAAGGCAGTCCCGTAAGATCCTCGTTCTCTCCCGGTCCTTCTCCAACGAACATGACCTTCGCGGTCTTTACCCCGTCGCCGAATACTACGTTTGTTCTCGTCTCCGCGAGAGCGCAGCGGCGGCACTTCATGCATTCGCTTCTAAGCTCCTCCCAGCCCATAACGTCACCCCAAAACAGTTTTTGGAATATTATAACACATAAAGCGGCGCAATTCTATATTTTTCCTCGTTTTTACCGGGACCTCGCGGCAATAATAAAGGCAGGCGGGGAAAACGAGCCCTCAATAAGACCGGTGCCGAAAGGCGAATGGTCAAGGGCGCCTGTTCTGGCGACAGGTCGTTTCTCCTTCTGCCTTTAATGCCCCCTCGGTTTTTGCCGAGGGGGTCAGTTTCTTTACGCTACAGAGTTTACCACTCCGATAAAGAGAGGCAGCTCGCCCGAAGGATCGAGGATCATATATACGAAGGGTCTGTCGAGATATACGTAATACTCTTCTTTTTCTTCCGGCGCCAGCGCTGTAGCAATTAATATTTCTATAACGGTAACGGCCGCAGCTTTGGTCCCGTCCTTGTCGAGCTCTATATGCGCCTTTTGGAAAATATCGGAGACATACAGATCTGCCAGATCGGGGTCGGCTATACCGCCAAGGTCGGATACGAACGGTATAAATACGTCCGTCACTCCCATTTTTTTAAGTGGTTCGACGAGCTTAAAAAAGCTGTCGGTCTTGAATTCCGGCATTTTTGTGTGTACTCGGCAGTCATCCTTAGTGCTGCTTAAAAGCTTTGATATCTTCTCTCCTGTCAGGCTCTTGAGATACTCGTCCATAGAGACCCCCTCGTCCGGGAGAAGGGCGGCGAACTTATAGCCGTACTTATAGGACTTGATGAAGCCCGTCGTATTACCGTCGCGCAGATACTGCTCTTCCGTGCCGTACAGCATTTTGGCGTCCTCTTTTTTCCCGGCGGAGTTTGTGAACGTTTCGTCAATAGATCGGCCATAATCATCACTCCATGGTAGCTGAAGGGCGAGAGTGTTCACAAGGTACATAGCCGCTTCCGGGTCAATTTCTTCAAGGGTCTTGGGTATCATGCCGAAGGTCTTTTCATACACCCATCGGTTGAGCTCCTCGCAGAGCTCGGAATCGAATTTGCCGCTGAACGCCTCCGCACCGTAGTAGTCGGCGAGAGTCTGGAGATACTCGCGTTTGCAGTCGAATTCGTTCTCCTCGTTTATCCAGATCGAATCGGCAAGCTGCACCTGTTCCGGTCTTCCGTAAAGGCCTTTTCCGAAGCTGTACAAATAGGCGTTCAGAACGTCTGTCGGCACTCCGATGACCTTTTCAAGCTGTGCGAGCGTCTCGCCCTTTGCACCGCTCGTAAGCATTCCGAGGGCGTATAGTATGGATACCGGCGAGATGATATCGCTCTTCTCCGAGCCGAGGTTCTCTCTCGCTATCTCTGCGCAGAAGCGAAGAAGAGCCTCTCTGTCCTCTCTTTCGGTTTCCGCGAGATCCTTTTCATCCACGTTTTCCTTATAGCCCGCCGTCAGATTCCGGACGCTGCTTGAGCCCCCTTCATTATTGAGCGCTGCATTCAGCCTTGAGATGAGCTTCGCGCACTCTGCTCTCGTCAGTGCCTTCCTGGGGTTGAGGTTTCCCTTCTCATCTCCCACGAGCATATCGAGACCCTGCATCCACTTTACAGCGTCCTTAGCCCATGGACTTATTTTTGAGGCGTCCGAAAACTCCTTAAGCCCGTCCATCCTCGAATACAGCTTCTTTGCCGTGCTGCGGTAGAATATCGCGGCAGCCTGCTCGCAGGTCAGGGCTGAGTCGGGAGAAAACCTGTTATTGCCGGTCCCATTTACTATGCGTTCGAGCTTTGCCCAGAGAACCGCTTCTGTATAAGGCGAATCCTCTGCAACGTCGTTAAACGGCCACTCGTAGAAATACCTCCAGTGATAATTCACAAGGTCGGGATATCTGCCGTCGTTTCCAATAAGTCTGAAAAGCGCGGTGACGAATTCCGCCCTGGTCATGCTCTGATCTGGCTTGAAGGTCCCGTCCGCATAGCCCTCTATCCAGCCGCGTTCTATGCATTCGCTTACAAAGTCCGCGTACCATGCGCTCGAGTCAATATCCGAATAGGACTTTGTGCTTATGAGCGCCGGCTTACCGCCGTCTGCCGCTGCTATACCGTTAAGCGCCGAGACAGTAAAGATGAACGCGAGTAATAGGGAAACTGCTTTTTTCATGGTTTTCTCTCCTTTAACTGGTTTGTGTACTTATATGACTTTTCTATTTTCCTTTTTGTTCCATTAAACCAAACATTTTTCTGCACTTGAAACGGCAGAAGCGAAAAAGCTTGATAAAACACTAAATCTATTATATAATAATTGTATCTATGCTCAATATATAGGGGAAAGTGAAATGGCGAAAAGCAAAAAGGCCGCCGATTACGGCAACGACAGCATCAGCTCTCTGAAGGGCGCGGACAGGGTAAGAAAACGTCCGGGCGTTATTTTCGGCTCGGACGGGCTTGAGGGCTGCGAGCACTCCGTCTTTGAGATACTGTCCAATTCGATAGACGAGGCGCGAGAGGGACACGGCTCAGTTATAACGCTGACGCATTACTCGGACGGCTCGATCGAAGTTGAGGATATGGGCAGAGGCTGCCCCGTGGACTGGAACCCCGCCGAGGAAAGGTACAACTGGGAGCTCGTCTTCTGCGAGCTCTATGCCGGCGGAAAATACGAAAACGGCGGCGGCGGGGATTACGAATATTCCCTCGGTCTCAACGGTCTCGGAAGCTGCGCGACTCAGTATTCCTCCGAATATATGGACGTCACCGTCTGGCGCGACGGAAGGAAATTCTCGCTCCACTTTGAAAAGGGCGAAAATATCGGCGGGCTGAAAAGCGAGGAGTTCACTGGAAAGCGCACGGGCACTCTCATAAGGTGGAAGCCGGACAGCGACGTTTTCACCGACACTGCAATACCGCGCGAGTACTTTGAAGACGTTATGAAAAAGCAGGCGGTGGTCAACGCCGGGGTCCGCTTTATTTTCCGCGAGGAGAGCGGAAAAAAATTCGACACTGTCGAATTTCTCTATGAAAACGGCATAATGGACTACGTCACCGAGATAGAGGGCGAGGGCGGGCTCACAGCGCCCTACTTCATTGAGGGAGAGCGAAAGGGCCGCGACAGACAGGATATGCCGGACTATAAGCTCAAGCTCTCCGCAGCCTTCTGCTTTTCAAGCCGCGTAAACCGCATTGAATACTACCACAATTCCTCATGGCTCGAATACGGAGGTGCGCCCGACAAGGCAACACGATCAGCCTTCGTCTATGCCTTCGACGCCTACATCAAGCAGCAGAATAAGTATCAAAAGAACGAGAGCCGCATAAGCTTCCAGGATATAGCCGACTGCCTTATTCTCGTCACGAACTGCTTCTCAACACGCACGAGCTACGAAAACCAGACGAAGAAAGCGATAACCAACAAGTTCATTCAAGACGCGATGACCGAATTCTTCCGCTCCAAGCTTGAGGTTTACTTTATCGAAAACAAAGCCGAGGCCGACAGGGTCGTAGAGCAGGTGCTCGTCAACAAGCGCAGCCGCGAGACGGCGGAGAAAACCCGCCTCAATATGAAGAAGAAGCTCTCCGGCAGCATCGATATCTCAAATCGAGTTCAGAAATTCGTAGACTGCCGCACGAAGGACGTGGAGCGCCGCGAGCTCTATATTGTAGAGGGCGATTCGGCTCTCGGCGCCTGCAAGCAGTCGCGCGACGCGGAGTTTCAGGGAATAATGCCCGTCCGCGGCAAGATACTGAACTGCCTTAAGGCGGATTACGTGCGCATATTCAAAAGCGAGATAATAACCGATCTAATTAAAGTTCTCGGCTGCGGCGTGGACGTCAAAACGAAGCACAAAACAGACCTCAACGCCTTCGATCTCGACTCGCTCCGCTGGAACAAGGTCATAATATGCACGGACGCCGATTACGACGGTTATCAGATAAGGACTCTCATACTTACCATGATCTACAGGCTTACCCCCGCCCTTATCGGCGCAGGCAGGGTCTATATCGCGGAAACGCCTCTATTCGAGATAACTCAGGGAGAAAAGACCTGGTTTGCTTATAATGAGAAGGAGAAAACCGATATATTGGCCGGACTCAAAAGCGGGAAATTCACCGTTCAGCGCTCGAAGGGACTCGGTGAGAACGACCCCGAGATGATGTGGATGACTACGATGAATCCGGAAACGAGGCGTCTTATAAAGGTAATGCCCTCCGACGCAGAGCGCACCGCAGAGGTCTTCGACCTGCTCCTGGGCGACAACCTCCAGGGCCGCAAGGAGCATATTGCCTCAGAGGGCTATAAGTATCTTGAGCTTGCAGACATAAGCTGAACAGGAGATAACAATGCCGAAGAAACGAAAAGACGAGGATAATCCCGTCCGCAAAAAAGACAGTCCCAACGTGATGGGACTCAGGGCAGAGATCATGGATCAGCCCATAGTCGATACCCTTGAAGAGAACTATATGCCCTACGCTATGAGCGTTATTGTCTCCAGAGCTATACCGGAGATAGACGGCTTCAAGCCGGCGCACAGGAAGCTTCTCTATACTATGTATAAGATGGGGCTGCTTAACGGCGGCCGCACCAAGTCAGCAAATATAGTCGGTCAGACAATGCGCCTAAATCCCCACGGCGACGCCGCTATCTATGAAACGATGGTGCGTCTCAGCCGCGGCTATGCCGCTCTGCTCACTCCCTTCGTCGATTCAAAGGGGAATTTCGGAAAGGTTTTTTCCCGCGATATGAGCTACGCCGCGTCGAGATACACCGAGGCAAAGCTTGCTCCGATAGCCTCCGAGCTTTTCCGCGAGATCAACTCCGACACCGTCGATTTTACAGATAACTACGATTCGACAGTCAAGGAGCCGACGCTTCTGCCGACCACATTCCCTAACGTGCTCGTTAGCGCGAACACCGGAATAGCCGTCGGTATGGCGTCGAACATCTGCTCCTTCAATCTCGAAGAGGTCTGCCGCACTGAGATCGCCTTTCTGTCCGACCCGGACTGCAACCTCTTTGAAACTCTTCTCGCCCCGGACTTTCCGACCGGCGGAGAGGTCATTTACGACCCTGCCGCCATACGCGAGGTATACGAGACCGGAAAGGGCTCTATCAAACTGAGGGCAAAGTGGCGATATCTGAAGAGCGAAAACCTCATCGAGGTCTATGAGATTCCTTATACAACTACAGTTGAAGCCATAATAGATAAGCTTGCCGAGATGGTGAAGAGCGGCAAGGCGCGAGAGATAAGCGACGTGCGCGATGAGACCGACCTTTCGGGTCTTAAGCTTGCAATCGACTTAAAGCGCGGCACTGACCCGGACAAGCTTATGGCAAAGCTCTTCAAGTCGACTACGCTTATGGACTCATACCCCGCCAACTTCAACGTGCTCATCGCCGGCTCGCCCCGGGTTATGGGCGTGCGCGAGATTCTTGATGAGTGGACTGCGTGGCGCATGGACTGTGTCCGCCGCAGGGTCTACTGCGAGCTATCGCAGAAAAAGGATAAGCTACATCTGCTTCGCGGACTCAGCAAGATCCTTCTCGATATCGACAAGGCGATAAAGATAATCCGTGAGACAGAGGAGGACGCCGCCGTCATACCTAATCTAATGATAGGCTTCGGCATCGACGAGGTGCAGGCGGAATACGTCGCAGAGATAAAGCTCCGAAATATAAATAAGGAGTATATTCTTAAACGTATTGAGGACGTAAAAGCTCTTGAAAAGGAGATTCATGACCTTGAGGAAATACTTTCCTCCCGCAGAAGAGTAAAGAGCATTATCAAGTCCGAGCTTGAGGGCGTCATAAAGAAATACGGAGAGCCGAGAAAAACCTCAATAGTCTACAACGACGATACAGATTACGAAGTCGAAGAGGCTCCCGTCGAGGATTATCCCGTCACTCTCTTCTTCTCCCGCGAGGGCTATCTCAAAAAAATAACGCCTCAGTCGCTGAGAATGTCGGGCGAACAAAAATACAAGGAGGGCGACAGCCTCCTGATTTCATATGAGACGACAAACTCCTCGGAGCTTCTCGTATTCACAGACAGGCAGCAGTGCTATAAGACGAGGCTCTCCGATTTCCCCGATACCAAGGCCTCGGCCCTCGGCGCCTATCTTCCCACCGTTCTTAAAATGGACGAGGGAGAAAACGCAGTTTTCGTTATGGACCCCAAGGGCTACAGGGGCAGCGTGCTCTACGTTTACGAAAACGGAAAAGCTGCGAGAGTCGAGCTCTCAGGCTTTGAAACAAAAACTAACCGAAAGAAGCTTACAAACGCCTATTCAGATAAGAGTCCGCTCAAGGCGATAATCCCCCTCTATGAGGACATCGAAGTCGCGGTTTTTTCCTCAGACGGACGCGCGCTCGTATTCTCCTCCGCACTTCTCGCACCAAAGTCGGCAAAGAACACACAGGGCGTAACAGTGATCAGTCTCAAAAAGAATAAAACCGTTTCCGCCGCTCTGCCTCTCTCATCCTCCGCGATAAAAAACTCTTCGCGCTACAGGGTCCGCACTCTCCCCGCAGCAGGCGCTCTGCTCAAGGAGGAGGACAGCGGAAACGAGCAGATGTCTATGATCTGATAAGCAAAAGAACGGAGGCAGCTAATGAAAAAAAGCCCCATTATCATACTATGCGCCGCTCTTATCGCCTTATCCGGCTGTTCACTTATCGTAGACGGCGAATATAAGTCGTCGGAGCCTCACAGCATTTCTTCTTACCCGACAGCAGCAGAGACAAGTATTATAGAGGTCAGCTCAAAAGCCGAGCTTGACGAAGTGCTCGTCAAGCTCGTCACAGATCACAAGTCATACGGAAGACTGCGTTTTTCATCCTACTCCGGAAACGTATCCGCAGACCTCGCAGACGCTTGCGTCAACCTCACAGCCTCTCTTCCTCTCGCCTCATATGCTGTGTATTATGTTAACTACAGTCTTGATCTCATCGTCTCCTATTACGAGGCGGATATCTCAATAACTTATAAGAAGACGGCAGATGAATGCGCTCAGATTGAAGCGATCTCCGGTGAAGATATCGGTTCGCGAATAGAAGCGGCTCTTCTGGCGCGTACCGTCGCCTTTACGTTCTACTGCGATGAGCCGGATTTCGGAGCCGCCGCGCTTAATGCCGAGATAGACCGGGTATATTTCTCCGGTACCGAGCTTTTGTATCGCCCGGAGGGAGGACTTCTCTCCTATCCCCCAGGCGCTGAAAGCCGTATCTGTGAAGTCGTATTCACATATCCCTATTCGCTTCAGGAGACGAGAGCGCGCCGCAAGCAGATAGATTCCGCCATCGACGGTCTTATCGAGGGCGTTGAGGAGCTTGAGGGCGCAGAGCTGATATCCGTTCTCAGTCTCAGGCTTGCGGAGTTTGCTGAATACGATATTGAAAAAGAGGAGACCGGAGAGTATTCGCCCTGGGCTCAGGCATACACGGCTTACGGCGCTCTCGTTCAGAAAAAGGCCGCCGGAGAGGGCTTTGCAATTGCTATGAAGCTCATATTAGAGCGTTTGGGTCTCGACTGCGTCGTGGTGCGCGGCGAGAAGGACGGCGTTCCGCACTCATGGAATATCGTATTTCCCGAGGAAGGCGCAGCGCGGCATCTGGACGTATCCCTTATTCCGGATGCTGCCGAAGAGGTCGTCTTCCGCACGGACGCCGAGATGAAAGAGCTCGCGTCCTGGTCAGGCGATTACCCGGTCTGCGAGGAAGCTCCCGAAGCTCCGGAGGAAACGGATAGCTATTGACAAGAGCGTTATAATATTATTTGGAATGAATACTTGAAAGAAGGTTTTGATAAATGACCACAGTTGACATTTTCTCCGGATTTCTCGGCGCAGGAAAGACAACGCTGATCAAAAAGCTCATAAAGGAAAGCTTCAAGGGCAGGCGCGTCGTGCTCATTGAAAACGAGTTCGGTGAAATAGGAATCGACGGAAGCTTTCTGAAGGAGAGCGGCATACAGATAAACGAGCTGAACGACGGCTGTATTTGCTGCAGCCTCGTCGGAGATTTCCGTTCAGCTCTCCGTGAAGTTATCGAAAAATACGAGCCCGAGCTCATTCTGATAGAGCCGAGCGGAGTCGGAAAGCTATCCGACGTTACCCGCGCCGTTGAAGGCGTCGCAGGCGAGCTGCCCATCGAGCTGCGCTCTTTCGTCGCAGTTGCCGATGCGAAAAAAGTCAGGATGTATATGAAGAACTTCGGTGAATTCTACGACGATCAGATCAGCCACGCCAGCGCCATAGTGCTCAGCCGCACGAAGGATATGGATGAGGCAAAGCTCGCCTCAGCCGTCGCCCTTATTCGTGAAAAGAACCCGACCGCATCTATAGTCACCACCGATTGGGAGCTTATTTCCGGAGATCAGATTCTTTCCGTTCTCCACGGCGAAAGGAGCCTCGTATCGGAGCTCAGAGAGCTTGCCAGAAAAGCGAATGAGGAAGCCGAAGAAGAGGACGAGGAGCATGAGCACCATCATCACGACGACGATGATGACGAGCATCACTGCCACCATCACCACGGTGAAGACGATGACGAAGAACACGAGCATCACCATCACCATCACCATCATCACGGTCACGACGCCGACGAGGTTTTCGTTAGCTGGGGAGTTGAGACAGCGAAGAAGTTCACAAAGAGCGAGCTTGAAGCGGCTGTCGAGGAGCTTGACAGCGGCATATACGGCGCAGTTCTCCGCGCAAAGGGCATTGTCGACGGCGGAGATACGTGGTATGAGTTCGATATGGTGCCGGGAGAGATCGAGTTCCGTGAGGCAAAGCCGGACGTGATCGGAAAGCTTGTCGTTATCGGCTCAAAGCTCGACACGCATAAGGTCGCGGAGCTCTTCGGAGTCTGAGGAGAAAATCATGGCGAACAGAGAGATACCTGTTTACGTTTTTCTCGGCTTTCTTGAGTCGGGCAAAACGCGTTTCGTGCAGGAGACGCTTGAGGATCCGAGATTCGATTCCGGAAAGAACACTCTTCTTCTCGTCTGCGAGGAGGGCGAGGAGGAGTATAATCCCAGAAAATTTGCTTTTCCCGGAGTTACGATCAAGACTTTGGAGGACAAATCCGAGCTCAATCCGCAGAAGCTCGCCGCTCTCGAGGCTGAGGCGAAGGCAGGACGAGTGGTTATCGAATATAACGGAATGTGGACTATGCAGGAGCTGTATGAGGCTATGCCGGAGCACTGGATAATCTATCAGTGCCTGATGACCGCCGATTCAACGACCGCTCTGACCTATGCAAGGGACAATTCGATGCGTTCCCTGTTTCTCGACAAGATAGCGCCCTCTGAGCTCGTAGTATTCAACAGAGCTGAGGCTGTCGAAGCAGAGGGCGCCCACGAAGAGCTGCACAAGCTTGTCCGTCAGGCCACAAGAAAATGCGATATAGCATACGAATACGCAGACGGAAGCGTAAAATACGACGATATTCCCGACCCGCTCCCCTTTGACATCAATGCGGACATCATCGAAATAGGCGACGCGGACTACGGGATATGGTTTCTCGACTGCCAGAACGAGCCGGAAAAGTATAACAGAAAGACCGTTCGTTTCCTCGCTCAGGTCTATAAATCTCCTAAAGCCGGAAAGAACAGCTTCGTTCCCGGAAGGTTTGCGATGACCTGTTGCGCCGCAGATATCCAGTTCGTCGGTTTTCCCTGCGTTTACGAAAACTACCGTGAGCTTACAGACAGGGATTGGGTCAAGGTCACGGCAAAGGTCAATCTGAAGCTTCATCTTCTCTACAGAGGAAGGAAGGGCCCCGTGCTCACCGCCCTGTCGGTCGAGCCGGCCCAGAGACCGGAGGAGGACGTAGTTACCTTCTCATAAAGGAGGCTTGCTTCTTGAAATTTACTAAAATGCAGGGCGCGGGAAACGATTTCATCATCATCGACAACCGCGCAGGTATAATAGCCCGCCAGAACTATTCACGCATTTCCGAAAGGCTCTGCTCGCGCCGTCTCTCTCTCGGCGCCGACGGGATAATGTTCATCGAAGCTCCGTCCGGCGTCGGATGCTTTAAGATGGTCTTTTACAATAACGACGGCACGGAGGGTGAGATGTGCGGAAACGGCGCTCGCTGCATCTCCCGCTGGGGCTACGAGCGCGGACTTTCAGACGGCAGCGTCGTCCGAGTGGAAACTGCGTCCGGAACAGTCGTCGGCGAGCGCAGAAGCGAGAGGCAGTACACAGTGCGTCTCAACAGTCCGTCCGTTATCGACCTGCACCGCGAAGTTCTCGGACTCGACGTAAGTTACGTCGAGCTCGGAATACCGGGTCATCCGCACTGCGTCGTGCCTTACTCAGGTCTCGCGGAGGCCGACCGCGAAGAGCTGAGAAAGCTCGGCTCAAGCCTGAGGTGGTATAAAGGCTTTCCGAAGGGCGCGAACGTCACTTTCTGCGAAGTCACAGGCGAAAACGAGGTCAGGGCTCTGACCTTCGAGCGAGGCGTGGAGAATTTCACCCTCGCCTGCGGAACGGGCAGCGGCTCCACCGCTCTTGCTCTTAGGCTTCGCGGGCTGGTGAGCGGAAATGATACGAAAATAACCGTCCCGGGCGGCGATCTCTTCGTCACCGTCTCTCCTGAGAACGGCGGATGGGGTATTTACCTCACCGGGCCGACCACTATGGTCGCCGAGGGCGAAATACTCGACGAGGATCTATAGACAAACAAACGAAAAAACGCCGTCGGCGCGATGCCGACGGCGTTTTCTTATGTAAGGTTAACTGCCCGTTCTTGCCTTTACAACCCAGGCGCAAGGGAGGTTTCTGCCCTGTGACGATACCGCGGAGCAGTCCGTTATCTCCTCCCCGTCGTAGACCATGACGGCGCTTGAGCCTCCGTCGTTGCCGAGCGCGCTCCAGCAGTTATAGCGGACGAGAATATTGGCTACCTCTGCAACGGTCGTTCCCCAGCCGGTGGCGTTTCTGCCGTCGATGATGAGGAGCAGCGTCTCCTTAAGGTAGGTCTGACCGATGGCGCTTCTGGGCTGTATGCCCATTCCGAAGCTTGACTTTGTGAAGATACGGCTTTCGCCGTTTGCAACGAGGGCGGGCTTGAATTCTCCGGCGTCGCGCAGATTCTTCGGGTTAAGCTTCGTGCCGACGAGGAAGTTGTCCTCATAGTCGAAGCCGCCCATCTGATATGACTCCTGCCCGTATTTTTCATGAATCAGCTTGCCATTGGATACGATAAGTCCGATAGCGTGCTCCAGGTTTCCGGTACCGTTTCCAGTAGTTCCGTCGCCCTTGGAATCAACGAAGGGATTTGCGTTGATGCCGAGTATGCCGCCGTTTTTGGAAACGAAGCGGCGCACCGTGTAGCCGTATTCCGTGTTCTTCGGAACGGCCGCCATTATCGTCTGCGAGCTGTCCTTTACTATCGCAAGCTTTCCCTCATATTTTCCGTCGCGCGTTTCGCCCTTTATCTCAATAATGAGTATCCCGTTAATCGTGTCTATTGCCCAGACTCTGTCGCCCTGGCGCGTCTTTATGCCCTTGTCGGCTATATTCTTGACCTTAATATTCGGAAGTCCCCAAGTGTCAAAGTCAGCCGGGAGCGTGTCCGGGTCTATCTGATAATACTCGGTGAGAAACTCGGTAACTAGCTCGCTGCTTGCGTTTGGAATGACAATATCCACGTTGTCCGGATCTCCGGGATCCGGGTCGATCACTATCGGCTCTCCGGGCTGAACCTCCGGAACATCGCTCTGGTCGGAAGTAGGCTGCGGGGCAGGCGGGGCATCGGAGCTATCGATCTCGTTATCCTTCTGCTCCTGCTCAGCCGCCGTCATTACATTTGAAATGACAGAAGCGGGAATAAGAGAAGTAGCAAGCCATTGATGCCTGAAAGTGCTCATGGCGCTTGAGATA
>JAEEGL015170375.1_pt1 | contig 19223 bp, 17 predicted proteins | sample 9134231 | NCBI WGS metagenome assembly JAEEGL01 (sample SAMN16246548, study PRJNA631951) | gut metagenome | biome: gut microbiome; feature: rumen; material: fiber-attached | host: Bos | place: Iran: Karaj | collected 2018-10 | reverse complement strand
CTTCGGCAGTACGATGAGCCGCATTGAGGCAAACGCCGACGCCAATCTCCATCTCAGCGAACGTCTCAGCACCGAACTGCTTCTTCACTATCAGGACGGTCTCCACCACCATGACATCAATGACGACGGATTCGCCGACGTACCCAGTGTCAGACAATACAACCTGCAGAACCGCTGGAAACGGCAAGGCGACCGCAATATTACCCATGCCGGAGTAATCCTTCTGAACGAGCAACGCAATGGAGGACAGACGGGGCACCACGCCATGGGAGCGCATCCCCTTTTCATTATGGGCATAGACACCAAGCGCTATGAAGGCTATCTGAAACACGCCGTGGTGCTCAATCCCGAGCACGGCACCAACATAGCCCTGATGGCCAATACTACCTATCATGAGGCAGACGCCCTCTACGGTCATAAGAGTTATAACGCCGATGAGCGCACAGCCTACGGACAGCTCATGCTGGAGACCCACCTGACCGACAGCCATGAAGTGTCAGCCGGTATCAGTCTGAGCCATGACTATTTGAAACAGCGCGTTTCTACCGCCTTGCCTATCAAGCAACAAGAGAAAGAAACCACTGCAGGCATCTACCTGCAATACACCTACAGTTTAGGAGAGCGACTCATCGCCATGGCCGGCATACGCGCCGACCACAGCAGCGAATACGGAAGTTTCCTCACCCCCCGCCTGCATCTGAAATACACCCTATCAGAGAATGCCCATCTCCGCATCTCCGCAGGCAAGGGTTACCGCAGCGTGCATGCCCTGGCCGAGAACAGTTATCTCCTGGGCAGCGGCCGTACCCTCTATATCGACGACCTCAGACAAGAGCGCGCCTGGAATGCCGGTGTGAGCGGTGCTTTCACTTTTCCCCTTATGGGTAAGAATCTGAAAGTGAACGCCGAATACTATCACACCCGTTTCAGTGAACAAGCCGTCATCGACTATGACAGCCATCCCAACGAGATACACATCACCAACCTTGACGGCCGTTCCTATTCCAACACCCTGCAAATCGATGCCACCTACCCTTTTGTAAGCGGTCTGGAAGTAACCGCCGCCTACCGTTTGAACGATGTGAAAACCACCTATGGCGGCCGTTTGCGGGAGAAGCCCCTTACCAACCGTTACAAAGCCCTGCTCAGCGCCAGTTACAAGACGCCCCTTGGTCTGTGGCAATTCGACGCCACCCTTCAGCTGAACGGCGGCGGACGTATGCCCGACCCTTATGCGGAGATCGACGGCAGTCCATGGGGCATTCCATGCGGTTCCTCGTGGCCAGCGCATTTCAGCAGCTATGAACAGTTGAGCGCCCAGGTGACCCGTTGGTTCCGTCACTTCTCCGTGTATACGGGCGGCGAGAATCTTACCGGCAGGCGCCAGAAGACCCCTATCATACATGCCGAAGACCCATGGAGCGCCCAATTCGACCCCACCCTGGTATGGGGACCTGTGAGTGGTGCAATGGGCTACATAGGCATACGAATAAACATTGGAAGAATTTAATCAATAAAAATCATCAATATGAAAAGAACCATCCTCATGCTGTGCCTCATGCTGACCACCCTCAGCATTATGGCCAAAGACATCAAAACCGTCGTAGTGACTACTACCCCCCAGATGCACTGCAACAACTGCGAGATGAAGATAAAGAACAATCTCCGCTTCGAAAAAGGTGTGAAGAAGATAGAGACAAGCATCGATGCCCAGACAGTGACCATCACCTACGATGCCGACAAGACCAACGTGAGCAAACTTCTTGACGGTTTTGGCAAATTCGGCTATTCAGCCCGTGAACTCAAGTCAGGCGAAAAAGTTGATAAGAACAGCGACGAGAGTTGCCCCAACATGTGATGCACCGTGTCGTCAGCCGACTCTAACAAATCCACGTCTTCACCCGTTGCCGTGCGCCATACGGAGGTGCTGATAGCCGTAGGCAGCAACTTCGATGCCGAATACACCATCGATGAGGCCATGTTGAAGTTGCCATCCCTCTTGTCAGACATCCGTTTCACCCCCGTGATGGTGAACCCCGCCATCGGCATAGAGGCCGCCGACTTCAGCAACCTGCTCGTCACCGGCACCACCACAGCCGATGCCGCCACCCTGAATGCCCAGCTGAAAGCCATAGAACGCCACTGCGGCGACAGCAGGGAACTTCGTGAACAGCGGCACATCCGGCTTGACTTAGACCTTCTTGCCTTTGGCAACCGCCAGATGCACAAGGCTGACTGGGACCGTGGATACATCAAGGCCCTCTTTCAAGAATTGGCCACCCTTTGTGCCGAGCGCCGCCAAGTGAGGCGTTGGGCCGACTGGGTCAAGCCCATCCAACCAACACAACCATGAGAAAAAAGAACAATCTTCATTACCTGCTGACACTGCTCCTTGCCTGGGTAGTGCTTCAACCCGTCGCAGCCCAAGACTTCGACAAGTACTTCACCGACGCCACCCTCCGTATTGACTATACCTTCACCGGCAATTTCTACGAACAGCGTATCAATGTGGATGAGCTGGTTCGTCTTCCCCACTGGTGGGGCAAGCGCCACAGGCTGAGCGAGGTGCCCGTACGCGGCAACGGCCAGATAACTGTAAGGCACCATGCAAGCGGCGAGGTTATCTACCGCAACTCATTCGGCACCCTGTTTCAAGAGTGGCTCTCCTATGAAGAGAGCAAAGGGGCATCGCATTCATTTGAGAACGTCTTCTTAGTGCCCATGCCCAAGGATACCGCCGATGTAACGGTGGAACTTTTCGACAACCGCCAAGAACCCATGGCAACGCTTACACACATGGTAGCGCCAGATGACATCCTGATACGTCATGCCGGGGAACACAATGTGACCCCCCATCAACGGATGCAAGCCGCAGCCGACAGTACCCGCTGCATCCGCATAGCCTATGTGGCAGAAGGCTACCAAGAAAGCGAGATGCCCCTCTTTCTGGAAGATGTCAGCCGCTGCATGGACGCTTTGTTCAGCCACGAGCCCTTCCGTTCCCTTCGCGACCGTTTCGAGGTGACCGCCGTGCTTTCGCCCTCAACCGACAGCGGCACCAGCATCCCCCATGCCGGCGTGTGGAAACAGACCGCCCTGCACAGCCATTTCGACACCTTCTACAGCAACCGCTACCTGACCACACTTCACCTGAAAGACCTTCACGACTGGCTTGCCGGTATTGCCTATGAGCACATCATTGTGTTGGTGAACACCGATCAATACGGTGGCGGCGGCATTCTGAACAGCTACAACCTGTCGATGGCCCACCATGAGAAGACCCTTCCAGTGGTGGTGCATGAGTTCGGTCACAGCTTCGCCGGTCTCGCCGACGAGTATGCCTATGAGAACGAAGCCATACCGATGTATCCCCACGACGTGGAACCATGGGAGCCCAACATCACCACCCTTGTTGACCTCAAGTCAAAATGGGCTGACCTGACAGAGAAATATCCTAAAGAAGTAGGGCTTTACGAAGGTGCCGGGTACAGCACCAAGGGCGTTTACCGGGCCTGCCCCGACTGCCGCATGCGCACCAACGAGAATCCCACCTTCTGTAAGGTATGCGACCGTGCCCTGCGCCGTCTGATAGACTTCTACACCAAGTATTGATGAAGAAAAGGCTGATACTGCTGCTGCTATGCCTCTGGGGTATAGTGTATGCCTCCGACCAAGAGACCGACACAGAAAAGCTGGGCCGTGCCGTGTCATATTTTCAGAGCGGCAAGTATCATGAAGCCATGCTGCTGTTTGAGCAGCTTGACTCCAAATACCATCTGAACCCGCGTTTCCACGGATTTCTTGGTGTATGCTACTATCACGAATGGCTATACGAGGAAGCCGCTGCCATTCTGGACAAAAACATGGAGAAACTGGAGGTGTTCGCTCCTGCCGAGCGCGGTGTATACTATTTCACCTGCGGCGACAGTCACTTCAAGAAAGAACAATATGCCGCCGCCATCACCTACTTTGAGAAAGCGCTGACCGTGTGTTATGAAAACGAAAAGCCCGAAATATACTACAAGTTGGCCTACAGCCACCTCCGTCTGAACGATGTGGAGCAAGCCAACGCCCTGTTTCAGGAAGCCGAGGACTACTATGCCCTTTACCACACCACGCCACAGTTGGCCACACGCATAAGCAAGATGCAAGACATTGTGGACGACTGTGAGCGTGAGTTAGCCATTGTCAATTTGCCCAAGGAAGAACCCATTCTTCGCGACACCCTGCACTTTGAGATACCGAAGACGACCAATCTGGACGACATCTTCGGCAGCGGCATAGAGATAGACGTAGAAGAATGACCCGTTTGGGGCAAAGCGTCAACGCATGCTCTCGTCGACGAAGCAGAGCGGCAGCAAATCTTTCACACTCTTCACGATATAGACCCCATCCGTTCCGTACAGAAGGATACGCATGGGCTGCTGGTAGCGTTCCTCAACCTCAGACATGACCTGACGGCAAGACCCACAAGGACTTACGGGCAGTCTCATAAGTCCGGTCTGATTGCGTGCCGCAATAGCGATTGCCACCACCGGCTGGTCAGGATGCTGTACCTGTGCCGCAAATATGGCAGTACGCTCAGCGCAAAGCCCCACTGTGAAGACCGCATTCTCCTGATTGGCCCCAAGGACAATCTCTCCGTTGGCGAGCCTCAGCGCCGCTCCCACATTGAAATGCGAATATTTGGCATACGACCTGTCCGTTGCCCCGATAGCCTTCTCTACCAGTATCCGGTCGTCGTTATCAAGTTCGTCGAGTTGGGCGAACTTCATATCTATTTTCAACTGAACATCTTTCATAGCACTATCCTCCTAAGGTGATTAAGTGAAATATTACTTGTTAATTATCTTCATTTGGTGAATCATCCCCGGCAGCCATATACTCATAACACCCCATGTCGGGTTCCTCGTCGCGCCGTACTCCCAGCCGGTCGTACTCGAGTGTGAGAGAATTACTTGCCTTTCCTATTGCAGGTGAGTTCTGCTTGAGCCGAAAATCGTAGATGAGGTTATCAGTATCGATGTTGACAAACTGCTTGTACCCACAGGAAACTGTATCTTTCGGATCCTCCCAGATAACCTCCTTGATATTGACAGTATCGTCAATGGCAGGCGTACGCAGCAGGCAATGGTCGAAAGAGAATTTGTAGACGGCGGAAGTGTCCGCCTCGCCCATCACCACATCATCGGCATATCCAGTGACGATAGAGTTGACACAATTGAAATCATAGAGCGGGTAAACCTTGTCGCCGTTGACGTTTCCAAATCTCAGTGCCGCCCCACGGTTGGCATCATAGGGATAGAACTGCGCCAATGTGCAATGCCAGATGCGCCCTACCCCGCCAAAGAGCGCGACACAGTCGTTGAGTGTATTGGAGACCTGCGAGTTGACAAGGTCGACCACTGAGTGAGTGGCTAAGAGTCCATATCCCTGACAGTTGTGCACGACAGAACTGAACATCTGCAATTTGAGTTTATCCACCGCAGATGAATCGCACACCACCCCGTTGTAAGCACTGTGAATATCTGCATAATTGACAATGTTGCCATAAGACGACTCATAGAAATGAATGCCCTGCCACTGTCCGCTTACGCGGTCGTAAGGCAGATAGTCGAACATGCGGTCGATTCGGTCACCTCTGAACACCACATTTTTCTCAGCCGAGCCATCCACAAGCAGGCGTCCGTAGACATTGAGTCCTGCATTCTCATGGAAATAGAGAGTTGTACCCTCAGATATGGTGAGTGTGGCATTATCCTCTACAGTGATGCCCCCATACACTACGATGGGCTTTGATGTGGCAATAGTAGTGTCGGCTGTGACATGCCAGTCGTTTACCATCTGCGCATCCCATGTCCATGCGGTGAGTCTTACTTTCTGCTGCACCCCACTCTCCAGTAAGAAGACAAGGTCATCTGCCAGAGGCTGCGGACTGTCTAGGTTGTTGACCGGAGAAGTCAGTTCCACGAAGACACGTATGCTGTCTTTATCTCGAATCTCCACATTCGACACTTGATATCCCTGCGAGGCACCGAGGTAGGTTCCGTCGACATTTACACGGAATCCCGTCTGGTTGCCCTGTGCAAGCCTTACGCTCTCGCATCTGATTCCCTCTCCTGAGCGGTTGTAAACCCAGAACGTCTTGGTGGCTGACGGCACCCTTGAGAACACCGTGTCAATCTTGACGGTATCGGTGGAGAAAGAAAGCTGGAATTGCGCCGATGACGAGAAATGGTCGTCGTCGGTGCAAGAGAAAATGACCATGGGCAAGAACACCCACAGCAGTTTTAAGAAGCAAGAATGTCTCATCACATTATTATAACGCACGAACCTTTTATTTATTGCATCGCGGCATTGAGAAGGTTCATCGACGAGGAGATTAGGCAGCATTTTCAATGCGAAAAAGACAAAAAAAGCGGCATGCCCCAAGAAAGCGGCATGCCGTGAATCTATTTACGTGAGAAGGGAGAGATTATTTTTTGTCTTTTTTCTCCTCTTTCTTCACGTCCTTCTTCTCCTCAGCAGGTTTGGCCTTGTAAGCCTTGTTCAGTCCTGCCACCACTTCTTTGGTGATATCGAGTGCCGGGTCGGCATAAAGGATATTGTCGCCCTGTTTGGTGAGGATGTAGGTATACTTTTTGTCTTTGATATACTTGGCGATGAAATGTTCAAGGCTGTCGTGGAGAGCCTCGTTAAACTTAGCTGTCTCACTCTGCAGTTCGTTGGCCAACCGGTCGCGTGAAGCGAGATACTGCTCCTGCTGGCGCTGGATGGCAGCCTGCTGGCTCTCAGCTTCCTGACGGCTGGAGAAACCATTGTTGTTGAGTTTGTTCTGGAAGTTCTGAGCCGCAGCCTGGATGTTCTGCTCCTGAGCAGCCAAGGCATTCTGGATATTTGTGCCACGTTTCTCAAGAATCTTCTGATAGTCCTTGCAGAAGTTATACTGTGTCATAATGGAGTCGACCTCCACGTATGCGATTTTCACTTCAGCAGCTCCATCCTTTGCAGCCGGTTTTTCATCCATTTGGGGTGTGTTCTGACAAGCTGTCATCCCCATGGCGGCAACAGCTATAACGGCCATCACACGCATCATTTTGTTTTTCTTCATTTTTATTATCGTAATTGTTTGTGATTTATCTATAGAATGTCACTCCACCGCATCGTTGCCGTTCCCGGACGTTTTTTCATGCGACAATCTTTCAGGCACCCCCGTTTTTGGAGCACGTGCCTCCCTATCCTGATCGAGCACGCAGTGGATGCCCCTATCCTTCATGGCCTTACTGTCGTGTATATGCATGGAAGCGAAGCTTGCTCCCTTCTTGATTATCACCTTGACCGACAATAAAGCCAGTGCAATAGCAATAATTAACACGGTAACGAGTAAAGTCTGCCACATTTTTCTTATCTTTGCGGTTGCTATGCAAGAGAGGCCCCGGCCCACACTCACAAATCGGCAACAAAGATAATGCAAAAATTCGATTAAGCGAAGAAAAAGGCATAGGTATTTACATTTTTTGTGAGAAAGAGCATCAGACACTACAATCAATAACCAAAAATATTTAGAGACAATGGAAAATGCAAAATTGACCCCCAAGTGTGTATTCGAGCAGTTTGCCCGCATAAACGCCATTCCCCGTCCGTCGAAACGTGAGGAGAAGATGATAGCCTATCTGACAGCCTTCGGTAAGGAGCGCGGTCTTGAGACCATCGTCGACGAAACCGGCAACGTGCTGATACGCAAGGGAGCCACCCCCGGCTACGAAGACCGTGAGACGATAGTTCTTCAGAGCCACATGGACATGGTGTGCGACAAATTGGTGGACGTGGAGATTGACTTTGACAACGACCCCATCCAGACCTATGTAGACGGTGAATGGCTGAAGGCAAAGGGCACCACTTTGGGAGCCGATGACGGTATAGGCTGCGCCATCGAGTTGGCCATTTTAGACAGCGACGACGTGTGCCACGGACCGATTGAATGCGTATTCACCCGTGACGAGGAGACCGGTCTGACAGGCGCCATGGGCATGAAGCCCGGTTTCATGACCGGTGACATGCTGATAAACCTCGACTCAGAGGATGAAGGCCAGATATTCGTTTCGTGCGCCGGCGGCATCACCACCGAGGCCCGTTTCCACTTCGAGCGTGAGGAAGCCCCCGCCGGCTATTTCTTCCTGAAGGCCTCGTTGAAAGGTCTTACTGGCGGTCACTCAGGCGATGACATCAACAAGAAGCGCGCCAATGCCATCAAGATTCTCGCCCGCTACATGTATCAGATGCAAGAGCGCTACGGAGCCATTGTGGCGCAGTTCCGTTCAGGCAAGATGCACAATGCCATTCCCCGCGACGGTGTGCTTGTGTTCTGTCTGCCCGCCGACAAGAAGGAGAACGCCATAGCCGACTGGAATGTCTTCACTTCCGACGTGAAAGAAGAGTTTCATGTGACCGACACCACCATGGAGTTTTCCTTTGAGAGCACAGATGCCGAGAAGGTGCTTCCAGCCGAAGTTTCCCGCCGTTTTGTGCTTGCCCTTCAGGCTGTGGACAACGGCGTGTTTGCCATGTGCCAGGATGAGGAACTGTCATGGCTTGTTGAGACATCGAGCAATGTGGCAAGTGTTCAGTCGACCGATGACCGTATCACCGTTGTGGCCAGTCAGCGCAGCAACGTGATGAGCAACCTCCGCAACATGGCCGACACCATCAAGGCACTTTTCACCCTTGCAGGTGCCGAAGTGATACAAGGCGACGGCTATCCCGCCTGGAAGATGAATCCCAACAGCCAGTTGACAAAAGTGGTGGTAGACACCTACAAGAAGCTTTTCGGCAAAGACCCGAAGGTATTAGGCATCCACGCCGGTCTGGAGTGCGGTCTGTTCTCAGAGCGCTATCCCAATATGGACATGGTGTCGTTTGGTCCCACACTGCGCGGTGTTCACTCACCCGATGAGCGCCTTCACATACCGACGGTACAGATGGTATGGGATCACCTACTTGCCATTCTGAAAGAAGCACCTGTAAAATAAACCGTCGCACACCCTCAATATTGGGATGCCCCACCATCAACCAATAAGGCATCCCACACAAAACCCCGGCTCTAGTATCACTACTTGCGCCGGGGTTCACCTTAAAAAAACCTATTGAATCCTCTTCCTGGTGTCAATAACAGGAGAGAGGAGGATAATCTTAGTAAAATTTTTGCAAAGATACGCAATAAATATAGTATTTAAAAATATTTATGCCATATTTTTGCATTAATACACAAAAAATCAACAATAAAGATAACAAATAATGCTTTTTCGGGTGTGATAATATGCAATTTGTTATTTGAAGCAAAGTCATCGCACCTATAGCCTTAATGAGGCCAAATGCGCCAACCTGCCAAAAGAAGGTGACAGAATCACGGTTTGGCATAATATTTGCAATAGCAGTGTCAGCATTATGCAAGAATAAGAACAAACAACAAATATAAACAACACAAGTTATGCAAAAAGGAAACATAGGTGTAACGACAGAGAACATATTCCCTGTAATCAAGAAGTTTTTGTATTCAGATCATGAGATTTTTCTCCGTGAGATGATTTCCAACGCTGTGGATGCCACCCAGAAGTTGAAGACACTGACCGCCAAGGGCGATTTCAAAGGCGACTTAGGCGACCTTACCATCCGTGTTAAGATAGACCCCGACAAGGGCACACTGACCTTCAGTGACCGCGGTGTCGGTATGACGGAGGAAGAGATCGACAAGTACATCAACCAGATAGCCTTCTCTGGTGTGACCGACTTTCTGGACAAATACAAGGACAATGCCAACGCTATCATTGGTCACTTCGGTCTTGGTTTCTACAGTGCCTTCATGGTGAGCAAGAAAGTGGAAATTGTGACCCGCAGCTACCGTGATGACGCCAAGGCCGTGAAATGGAGTTGCGACGGAAGTCCCGCCTTTGAGATTGTGGACGCTGAGAAGGAAGACCGCGGCAGCGACATCATCCTCTACATAGCCGACGACTGCAAGGAGTTTTTGGAGAAGGGCAAGATAGAGGAGCTGCTCCGCAAATACAGCCTCTTCATGTCAGTGCCTATCGCCTTCGGCAAGAAGCAGGAATGGAAAGACGGCAAGATGGTGGACACCGATGAGGACAACATCATCAACTCTGTGGAACCCCTGTGGATAAAGACACCGAGCACACTGAAAGATGAGGATTACAAGAGTTTCTACCGCACCCTCTACCCCATGCAGGACGAGCCACTATTCTGGATTCACCTGAATGTAGACTTCCCGTTCAACCTGACCGGTATACTCTACTTCCCGCGCATCTCATCCAACATTGAGCTTCAGCCCAACAAGATACAACTCTACTGCAACCAGGTGTTTGTGACGAACGAGGTAGAAGGCATCGTTCCCCAGTTCCTCACCCTGCTCCACGGTGTGATTGACTCACCAGACATTCCTCTTAACGTGAGCCGTTCCTATCTTCAGAGCGACGGCAACGTGAAGAAGATATCTTCGTACATTACAAAGAAGGTGGCCGACCGTCTGAGCAGCATTTTCAAGGAGAACCGCAAGGACTTCGAGGAGAAATGGGACTCTCTGAAGATTTTCATCAACTACGGTATGCTTACCCAGGACGACTTTTACGACAGGGCCAAAGAATTCGCCCTCTTCAAGGACACTGACGGTAAGTATTACACCTTCGAAGAGTACAACGCCCTGATTAAGGACGCCCAGACCGACAAAGACGGCCAATTGGTGTATCTCTACGCCAACAACAAAGAAGAGCAATACAGCTACATCGAAGCCGCCAAAGGCAAAGGCTACAACGTGCTGCTGCTTGACGGCGACCTTGACACACCCGTGGTGTCGATGTTGGAGCAGAAATTTGAGAAGAGCCGTTTCACCCGTGTTGATGCCGACATTCTGAGTCGCCTGATTCAGAAGGAAGACGAGCAGAAAGTAGAGCTTGCCGAGAATGTGCGCAAGAATGTGGAGGAAACCTTCCGCTCACAGGCTCCGAAGATGGAGAAGGCCCACTTCAACGTAGAGGTGCAGAATTTAGGCAGCGAAGCCGCCCCTGTGATGATGACCCAGAGCGAGTACATGCGCCGCATGAAAGACATCAGCCGATTCCAGAGCGGCATGGGCTTCTATGCACAGATGCCCGACACCTACAACATGGTACTTAACAACGACCACAAACTGATACAGCGTGTGATAGCCGACATGGAGGAGAAGACCGCCGAGGCTCTTAAGCCAGTGGAGGCAGAACTGCGCGGCCAGGAGGCCCGCAAAGCCGTGTTGCAGCAGGAGCGCGACAAGAAGAAACCCGAGGAGGTGACCCAGGAGGAGAAAGACGACATGGAGGCCACTGAGAAGGCCATCAGAGAACAGCAGGAGAAGCGTCGCCAGATTATTGCCGACTATGCCAAAGGCAACGCCGTGGTTCACCAGCTCATCGACCTTGCTCTCCTTCAGAACGGCATGTTGAAGGGAGCTGCGCTGGATGCCTTCCTGAAGCGCTCGGTGGAATTAATATAAAACCTCGACAGTGAGAGAAGGATTATCGGGCGGGACCAATAAAGGTCTCGCCTGATTTTTTATACTAGGATGTGGAGCGGCTTCGCCTAATAAATGGCCGATGCAGAGGCAGCGGCAAAACGCTGCATACGGAGAAAAAGAAGGCAAGGCAATGATTATGACAAGCGAAAAGTTTGGGGAATGGATGCGCTCATAGAGGGTGATGTGGAAAGCCTCGCAATGACTTTTGTGACTAAAAACCGACAAAAGGAGGTTGAAACGGGCAAAAATGATTTATTATCGAAAAAAAAGCGGGAAAAATTTGGTAGGTTTGTAGAAAAGCCTTACCTTTGCAACCGCAATTCGGAACCAACCCGATTGCGACAATAAAAATGCGCTTGTAGCTCAGTTGGTAGAGCACCTGACTCTTAATCAGGGTGTCCAGGGTTCGACCCCCTGCAGGCGTACGTTAGTGAGAGTTGCAGAAATGCGACTCTCTATTTTTTTATATTTCATAAGATAATGACAAACGAGAGGCTTAGGATCTGGCTGCTTTTCGTTGTTCTCATCCTTTGCGGAACAACGAGTGTATTATCATGCTCTTCAGATGATGACAACAACCCCACCCAACCCACTATTGAACGGATAGAACAACGAGGAAAGATACTCATTGGCACCACCGGTGACTATCGGCCGCTATCGTTCTGTGAACCCGAGACAGGGACGTATTGGGGTTTCGGAATCGAAATGGCAAACGCCATTGCGGAAAAAATGGGAGTCAGCGTGGAGTTCGTCAAGACATCGTGGCCGACCCTCACATCGGATGTGCTTTCCGACCCGCAAATGTTTGATCTCGCCATTGGCGGTATAACCATCACCGAAACACGCTGCGAAACGATGCTGATGAGCGAAGGCTATTTGGCAAACGGGAAAACAATCCTCTGCCGTGCGGAAGAGGCCGAGCTCTACCATTCTTTGGCCGACATTGACAAGCCCGAGGTTCGTGTCATGGTGAATCCCGGAGGATTGAACGAGAAGTTTGCAAACGAACATCTCACCCATTCCACGATTATTGTTCATGACAAGAACGAAGAAATACCGACGCTTGTGGCAGAGGGCAAGGCAGAAGTGATGATAACAGAGATTACAGAAGCCCCCTACTACGTTAAGACGGATACCCGTCTTGCCGCCCCACTGCTGAACGAGCCATTCACCCATGGTGAAATCGGTGTGCTGATGAGGAAAGGACAAGACGATCTGCTCCAATTGGTGAACACCGTCATCCGTCAGATGAAATCAGACGGCAGTCTGCGTCAACTGCATGAAAAATACGGGTTGGTTTATGGATATTGAATAGCAAGGATATTGGTCTCGCTGTCGTAGTAAGTATAGCCGGTATAATGCCCGCCTGTCGCATTGCCAGTTAAAAACGATAGAAAAGATTGTGTTTTTATCCCTTCTGCTGTTTAGTCTTTATCAACAACAATCCGATGATGGCAAAAAACATGCTGACGACAATAATCTTCGCATCTGGCATTATATTATTCGGCATCTTAGAAATCTTCAAGTCACCAAGACCCAACAGACAATAAAAGCCAATCAGTGTTACCGTCAGATTATGGCCGACATGAAGTATAATGCTATACCAGATATTTTTTGACAGGATATAGACGATGCCGTAGAACATGGCTGCAAGGAAAGCGCCGGGAGCATTGCGGACGTGGAGAATGGCAAACAACACAGCCATCACAACGCAGACAGCTACTTGCGCTCCCCGACGGCGGAATGGCGAAATGGGCAGTTGGCGAAAACATAACTCCTCCAACACAGGTGCAAGCAACACGGCATGGACGCTCGACAACATGTCTTCGCGAAATTCTTCGGGTGTAAACGTCAACTGTTCCAACCGAACCTTCCCCATGAGGGACGAGAGACCAAAAACACTGTATTCCTGCACCACGAACCACAACGGGACCATCAGCAACAGCCCGACAATTATATGAAGAGGCGGCTTTTTAAACGTGAAACGTCTTGCATCAGGAAATACTTTAGGCTCTAGCCGAATAACAAGAAAAAGAGTCAATGCAATGCACAACAGTGTGAGCAACCATGATGCCACCTCGCTCCAAATGGTCTGCTGCCCGTTGCCAAATGGCATTGCAGTCAGCATGATGAGGGCGGTGCCATAGATAGCTGCCAATATCGGTATCAACGTTTTCACTGCATTACTCATTCTCATGTTCTTTTTCTTATATTATTATGACCGATTACTGTAAAACAATGTAGTGCAAGATGATATCTTCATAGTGTCCATCCTTCATAAGGAAGCCACGGGGAATGCGGCCAAGTTGAGTGAAGCCAAGACGCTGATAGAGATGCAGTGCATGGATATTGGATGCTACAACAGCATTGAACTGGAGAATATGAAAACCGAGTTTTGCACCAACCAGAAGAGAGTCTTTTACAAGTTTTTCACCTATATGGAGTCCCCGTTTGGAAGATTTCACAGCATAACTTGTGTTGCAAATATGTCCACAGCGTCCTACATTGTTCGGATGCAAGATATATAGACCCATCACCTCGTCCGTCTCATCGTCAACGGCAAGGCCCGTGTATGACTGGCTTTCAAAGAACTCATCAGCGTTCTGTTCCGTCAACTCATCCAGTTGCGGGAAAGCAATGCCATCACGGACCACCTCATTCCAAATGTCCTTGGCAGCAACCACGTATTTCTTCTCGTATTGTCTGATTGTAATCATATCGGAAAAAATATAGGAATTTCACACATCAAATGCAGCGGATAATGATGCGACGATAACTGGACAGAGGAATTAATCCATTGTCAGTCACTTCGCAAATAACATGAATCTCCACCCTGGATGCATTGTTTGGAATCAGGATGTCAGCCTGGCTGCCCTTCTCCATGATTGCCACGTCACCGGGACACGCTCCCACATCCTTTTGAATCCACCATTTGAATGAGAGTTGATTGCCTTCCGGGTCATAGCACCGGGAGGCGTTCAGTGTCACGGTTTCACCTCCTCGGGCACTCAGAATCAATGGTGAGATACCCTTACAGCCATTCACTATGACATAAGGATTCCTGTTACCCTTTCCTTTCTGCGCCCATTCCATACGTGCGGCAAAATCATTAAATATTGCAGAATAAAAATACTCCTCATAGCCTCGTGATATGGACTTTTGTGGCTGTTGCCAATTTGTCCACGCAGTGGTGAGCGAGTCGGGGCACATGCCCCGTTTAGAGCATCCCGCCCACCCTATCTGTTCCGGTTGGTCAGGGTCGTGCAGTCCGTTCGGCATGACATGGAGGAAACTCGGAGTATCCCCCTCCACACCCCATTTATAAGTAGGATAAGCTTTTCCCAAGTTTCCCTTGCCTTGAATGAGCCGTGCATATTGAAGCCAATTCTTGCTACCCAGTTCATTCTGCGACAGCCAAGCACTTTCGTCCCAAATAAACAAGAGATCATCGGCAAACTCTCTTCTCATCCACTGGTGAGAACTAAACGCACGGTTCATCCTCATAGCATAGACCATATCCTGATCGGTAATGGTGAAGACCCGGAGTTTGTGCAGGAATCTTTTCAGTTGCTCTTCACTCCGCTCCTGTTTAACCCGCCAAATGGCTTGGGCAAGCGTGTTTCCTCCACCCCAACAAGCGACCCAGACAGGTCTCGGGTCATCCTCGTCGACGAGGCGGATGATGAGTTCGCTGCCGGGTGTGTCATTGTCTTTTCCTATTCTTGCTATGCCAGCATGCTGACTTCCCATCGCCACCCTGCTCCTCAGATACGCAGGACTGGGCCAATAGCCTAAATACTGTCTTGTCTGTTCCTTTTTTAAAGAAGAAAAACGTTTCTGGTCCGACCTTTTCATCAAGTTGTGTACATCCTTCTCGTAGGCATCTATTACACGAAAGAGCGAGTCGGCCCACTCCGTGGGGTATGGATCACAATTCCATCCGATTGTGGTGATAAGCGCCTCAATCTCATATTGGTCAGCATAAGCCATAAGACGAACCATCGACTCCATATCATCTGGTTCGATGTTGCCCGGAGCGATATCAGTGAGCACCACCAGCCTCGGCTTCAGTGATTTAGACGCAGCCGTTGAGCTGATGATGCCCATGATTATGATAAGAAAAATGAGTAATCTTTTCATCCTCCAGGGTGATAGAGATGGTGTCTACCTCACAACCACCTTTTTTCCTTTGACAATATAGATACCCTTTTGCAAGCCTTTGAGTGATGTTACCCCCTTGCGAATCAGGGCACCCGTGACCGTGTAGACATCTGTCGGCTCTTCCAGCTGTGTTGTTATCACCACCTGCTCAATGGCATTGGGGTCAAGGTCAGAGCCTACGGTGAAGTAGTTTCGTCCGCCCAAATTTTCCATCTCATCCGACTGGTGATAAGTAAGGTTATAGAGCCTCATGTAGTATTCCTTGCCCATTTCCAGACCTTCAAATCGGAATGTCATTTCTGCAGTGCTGCCGGGAGCGATTTTGGGATTGGTGTTTTTGTCGAAATGCACATTGTATTCCTTTCCATTCTCGAAGACATAGCTGTAAATCGTTTCGTAGTATCCCTCATAGCCATTGTTTTTCACCTTCACCGTGAAGGTCACATCTGCCTTCGCGTCGACATTGCAACTCACCAATTCCAGATTAGACTTGGATGTGGGAGGATTCTTGATGTTCACCTCAATGGGGGTCAGGTTATTGGAGCCCTCCTCATCGATATCAATCCACACATACCATTTTCCCACGGCATTGGGCGTGAAGAAAAGAGATGTCTCAGAGACGCCTCCTGCCTCGATGGGCAGTCCAACCTTGTCGACAGGTTCCCCCTTGTTGCTGCTGTTTCGTGACGCAAAGAGATAGAAGATACCGTTGTACTCTTCAGTTTTGTTCTTGATTCTGATTTTCACCTCCTGCGGTTTGTTCACAATACCGTTATCATCGCAGACAAACTGCTCTATTTGCATATTCGACAGCGGGTGATATGTTATATTGGAAATCGAACCATTACTTACCGTCACCTCAAAATATTTTTTGAAATCGCCCGGCACACGATACCATCCAGCCCCCTCAAGTGTGGTATACGGGTAGAAGCGGTATATGCCGTTGGGGAGAGCCCAGTCATCGAGATTGGCAGAAACCGTGCGCATGTCGAAAGGTTCGAACGAAGCCGTCTGGTTGGCAATATGGTATTCATTCTGCTCCGTGTTGACGTTATGATAGGCAAATCCATATTCGAAGGTACCCGCGATACCGGTACGGTTGGCGTACTGGCCATAGATTTCATGCCCATCACAATAAAAATCCTCGAGCGAGAGCATACGCATATCATCATCGAATCCACATGGCGGCTGAATGCCCACTATCGCAGCCTGTTCGAGCGAATATCCAGAGTTGTAAGAGCTTCCTCCAGTTCCTCCCCCTTTTGGATTGAGGATGTCCAGTTTGTAGAAGCCGTTGTAATGTCCGCTCCATCCCCAGTTGATGTGATAGAATCCGTTGCCGTCGTATCCATCACATACAAAAGCATGTCCACCACCCAGATTAACACCGCTGTAGTACACCGGTCGTCCCTGTGCCAACTCATCGTAAATGAGTTGGTCCCATCCTTCGATTGAGAAATCAGACCTTTTCACATATCTTGTGTTGATGTCGTAGCCGAAATAATCTTTCATAGCTCTCGCCACCTCAGAAGAGTAAGCGGATGAAGCCCCCGTGCTATAGTCCATCTCTACAGCCTGGCCACAGTAGCGCATCAGTTGGGCCACAGCGTAGCAACTGGCCGCCGACTGTCCCTCGTCGTATTTATCGAGCATGTTGTCCCAGTCGAATTTCACCTTCGGCAGTTTGTCAAGCATTCCCACCTCGCTGGCGGTATATGCAGGAATTTCCTTGCAGAAGGTGTCCGGCCACCGGTTGTAGCGCATTATCTGTGCCATTGCCGTAGCCACACATCCAGTGACGCAGTGTTTTCCTCCAATGGTGGGGCACAGTTGATTGAAGGCATCACCCGTGGAAGAGGCTTCGCCCTGATCCCATATCGATGATACCATTTTTTCAACAGCGTTGTGTGCAGGTAAATGATATGGCTGTGTCTCAAGTTTCCCCTCGCCCAAGGCCACAAGCTGTCTGGCGCAGTCAGCCAGCCATCCTTTCATTGCCTCAGGCATTTTGGCCTCGTCGAAGTCACCTTCTCTCGTATATCCCATTACCGTTTCAGCCCTTTCATCACCTGCGATGATGACAAAGCCTCCATTATCTCCGGCATTAAAGACATAATAAGGAGTAATGCCCGATGCCGACAGAGGGGCGGCCGCCTTATTGACAGCTTTTTTATGTGGAATGCCTCTTTGCTCCATAAAGGCTTTGGCTTTGAGCCGTGCCGACTCAAGTGAGACTGGTTGCGCATAGCACAACAAAGTGATAGCCATCAGAATGGCAACGACTAATGTTCTTCTGGATGTCATGGTGATGTGGGGTTTCATGGTGATTTTTATTTTAGTTTTCAATAGAGCAAATATAGAAAAAAATCTCTACACTACAAAAGAATATGACATAATTGTTACAATGCTGAGTCAAATAGGGATAATTGTCACGTTTAGGGTCCTAAAATGATACAATATTTGGAAAAAATAGTATATTTGCGTCGTAAAAACGAAAGAATTATGAAAGTTATAGGAAATATAATATGGTTGATATTCGGAGGCTTGGAAACGGCCATTGAGTATTTTTTGGCGGGTGTTGCCTTGATGGTGACAATCATCGGCATTCCATTTGGTCTTCAGAGTATCAAATTAGGTATGCTTACGCTTTGGCCTTTCGGCACAAAAATTAAGGAGAAGAAACCGCAACCGGGGTGTCTGAACCTTATCATGAATATTATCTGGTTTTTCATAGGGGGTATATGGATATGGCTCACGCATATCTTTTTCGGCCTTTTGCTTTACATCACCATCATTGGCATTCCATTCGGGAAAATGCACTTCCGACTGTCCAAATTGGCGTTGTCTCCCTTCGGAAAGGAGATTGTCAGTTGAACACAGAGACACAGAGATTTTTAGATGATTGAACACAGAGGCACAGAGACACAGAGGTTTTTTTAAAATTCGTGAAGAATTATTAATGGTTTCGTCTCTGTATCTTCTTATTTTCTCATCTTCATTTTTAATCTTTCATCTTAAATTTTAATCTTTTAATATGTCACCCCACTCCCAACCTCCCCCCTACGAGGGGGGAGGGGCTGCGGCACACCCTACGAATCGTCCAGACCATAACATCTTACGTTTCTCTCAGTGACACTCTGTGGCTCAGTGACTTTATGTTCAACTTAATTTTTCTAAACAGAAATTATCGTAATTACCATAATTTTTCTTCTGAAGCCTATACGGAGATAAATTACCAGAAATCCTTTCGGATCAAACCTTTACTCAGAATAAAAAACGCTATGTCTCTGTGACTCTGTGTTCAACTATATTTCTCTGTGGATTGGGGGTTGGGGACAAAAAAGAGCCGCAAAGGATAAACCTCTGTGGCTCTGTATTTAAATGCTTCAGGCTCTGTATTTAAATGCTTTGGAGACTGAGATAAAAGGAGGAACTATTGTCTTAGGACTTTTCCACAGAAATCGCCTGCTGCCCCATTTACTTTCAAGACATACAGACCGCG
>JAEEGL011218023.1_pt1 | contig 19223 bp, 21 predicted proteins | sample 9134231 | NCBI WGS metagenome assembly JAEEGL01 (sample SAMN16246548, study PRJNA631951) | gut metagenome | biome: gut microbiome; feature: rumen; material: fiber-attached | host: Bos | place: Iran: Karaj | collected 2018-10 | reverse complement strand
GTTCCACGGCGTGTCGTAGTTCAGGATGACGTTCGCGCGGTGCAGGTTGATGCCCTCGGCGAGGACCTCCGTGGTGACGATGATGTCGTAGTCGTCCTTCTTCTCGCCCTTGTAGTTGGCGTCGAAGTTCTCCTGGATGACCTTCTCCAGCCGGTCGCGGTTGTCGGCGGAGATGATCAGGGTGCGGCCCTTATAGCCCTTGGCCTCGATGGACCGCTTGAGCGCCTCCACGGTATCCTTTGCCTCTGAGAAGATGACGAGCTTGCCGGCGGGGTTCGTAGCCGGATTCATCAGCACCGGCCTGAGCGACTCCTTGAACACCTCGAGCTTGGGGTCTTCCGTATAATCGTTCCAACGGTCGCAGAGGTCGCTGATGAGAGCCAGGTCGGACCGTACGAGATCGATGTATCCCGGCTCGAAGTCCTTGACGTGGTACTCGGCGTTGCGGCCCCTCTCGTTCCTGCCGTCGGCGGTCATGCGGGCGATCTTCTGCCGGAGCGCGTCAGCGCACTGGTCGAAGGTGAGCAGCGGGGCGCGGGGATCCTTCTTCCGGTTCCTGCGCGCGTCGAGCTCGGCGTTCACGTCGATGTCCGGGCAGACGAAGATGGCGTCGTGCTCCCACATGTCGACCATGTTCTGCGTATATTGGCGCAGGTTCCGCAGCGACGACTTGAACGCCGCGAAGCTGCTCTCCAGCCGTTTCACGAGGTTGATCTGCATGATCTTCGCCAGCTGCCGCGAGTACCGCTCCACGTCGAGGTTACCTCCCATGTACATCTTCTTCACGTTCGGGTCGGCGAAGAACTGTATGGCCCTGTACCGGTAGTAGCAGATATAGGAAGGGTCGTCGAAGCGGAAGTCCACGGAGGGGGCGATGACGTCCATCGTATCCACGAACAGGCGAGCCAGCTCGTCTTCCATCTGATACTCCAGGCCGTGCGGCCCGCTGATCTTCGGGAAGCGGATATGCTGCTTCGCCATGTCCTGCGCGTAATACTTCTTGATATCCGTACGCGTGCGGCGCACGAGGAGGTCGCTCAGCACGCACTCGCGGACCTGAACGGAGATCTCGCGAATCTTCCGGTTCACGGTGTCCATGGCGAACTTGGGGTTCGGATACTTGGACGGGTTGGCGATGATGTCGTCCGCCTGGCGGCGCGCGTCCCAGTAGTTGTGGTTCACGGTCGAGAAGAACGCCTCGAGGTTGCGGCCCGGCACCTTCAACAGGGAGCAGAAACCGTGGTCGCGCTCGAACAGGTATATCTGGTTCTTCAGGTCGTCCGGGGCGTTGTTCTGGGGAGTGGCGGACAGCAGGCCGACATACGGATAGTAGCCGGTGCTGCTGCCAATCTGAACAATAAGATTGTTCAGCGCCTGGTACATCTGCGTCTGGGCGTTGCGGAACTTGTGGCTCTCGTCGATCAGGATGAGGCCGTAGTTGACGGATTTCAGCTCGAGGGTCTCGCTGTCGAGTTCGTCCTCGTCGTCATACTGCTCGAGGATGTTGTCGATGCTGCCGGTCGTGACGAAGTCCACATAGTCGGAGATGCGGTCGGCGCGGCCGTGGTCGAATTCCTTGATGGTGTTCACCCACGCGGACTTGATGGCCGGCGGCGTCACGATGAGGACGCGCTTTTCGTGACGGTCGTCCGGGAAGTCCAGGAAATAGCGGATGAGCATCGTACCCACGACAGTCTTGCCGAGGCCCACGACGTCGCCCAGGAGGAAGCCGCCGTGCGTCTGCATGATGGAATAGCACTGCTTGACGGCGGATATCTGGTAATCAAGGCTGGCATAGCCCTCGGGGAGGTATTCTTCGATGGCGACCTTGCCGTGCTCGGCGATAGGACCGAAACGCGTCTGCAGGAGCCTGATGTAGAGCTCGTACGGCGTCAGCGGTTTCCTGGCAGCCTCTTCCATCTTCTTCTTTGCGGCGGTTCCGATCTTGGCGGGCTTGAGGATCTCGCGGATGAACTCGCCCGTCCACGGCGTCGACTGCGCCCATTTCTCGTTGAACCACTCGACGTGGGACTTGGTGGCGCTGTATTCGCCGCCGCTTGCCTCGACGACGAGGGAGTTCGTCTCGAGATAATTCAGCTCGGCGTTCTCCTGAAGGCCCTTTGCCGTGAAATTGGAGCTGCCGACGATGCCGTAGGCGACACCGTGGCCGTCATCGTCGTGGCCGAGGAAGATATAACACTTGGCATGGAGGAACTGGGCGTCGGCGGTGTCCCGTCCGAACACGCGGATCTGGACGGGAGACTCCTGTTCGTGCTCGATATCGCAATACTTCAGCAGGAGTTCGGCGACGGGGATGTAATCATCGGTAAGGCGGCTGACGTCACGCTGGATGTAGAAGTCGGGGAAACGGTGCTCGTCTTCTCCCATGAGCCGCTCCTGATACGCCCGGAGCTCCGGCTCGCGGCCGATCATCAACTCCAGCCGGCCGCCGTCCTCGAGGAACGCCTTCAGCTCGTCGTAGAGGAGCTTGGTGCCGGGGAGATCCCAGAAGCCGGTAGCGATCTTGATGCAGTCGTAGTGTCCGCCGGCCAGTATCTTGCGGATAGTGTCCAGCATCTTGAACGAGTCGCTGTTGTCGAGAAGTGTGTTGTTCATGACTTATGACTCCTGCTCATCGCTCTCGAGACCCTTGTATTTGCCGATCTTTTCCATGAACTCGGGATGGCTCTCGACCAACATGTCCATCGCCTTGGTGACATCGGGCTCGTTGTTCTCGATACCGTCGATCCATCCACGTATCATCTCACCGTAGGACACGGTACGGCCCGCCGCGATCATATAAGCTTGACGCCAGATCTTGAGCTCATTGACGAGGTCGGCGGGTAAGTTGAAAGACTTGAATTTTGCCATAACGTAAGATAATATGTACAAATATACAAATTATCTTAATCTTTCCAAATATTCTATTCTTTTTTCAGCCAATGCTCCTGTATCAAAGTTTTCTCATGCGACTTGATCAGAGTGATAACATCCTGTATCCTCTTTGAGTGCCCTTCGATGTTCCTAAACCTGACTTGGTCTCTATAGCCTGCCGTGCTGCCATGTTGAATACGGTCTTCCAGGTCGGTAGGGACGACAAACGCATCGACGCCGATCAGGGGCTCGTATTCCGTCTGGAAGATATTGATACCAGCAAGATCCATGTCGCCGAAGTAGCGGTAACACGCCCGCTCCTCCAGGTTGCAGTAGCATTCCCGCGCTTTTGAAGACTGGGGCCACCGACAAATGACAAAAGCATCGCCTTCAGTGAATTGTTCGAGCCAGGAAATATCAAGAAAACATTGATAGTTTTCGACAATCCAGATTTCTTTATTAAGTCTGGGCCATGAAAGAAGAGAAGGTTTTTCTACCAAAACAGGGTTCAAGGTTCCGCACGGACGGGTTTCCCCGTTATAAATAATCTCCGCGTCGAAGTTGGCCTTAATGAAAAAACCTGTCCATACGTTACGGGAGATTACATGGTCCCGTCCAAAAAGTTCGATTTCTTCGGTCGGTAACTTTGGGCCGGTATGAGTTTCGAGGGAACGTGCGTACGCTTCGATGTTGCACAAACGTTCGTCGTAGTTTCTGCACCAAATACGTAGGGCGGCTTCATCGCGCAGCGTTAGTAACATGGATCGTTTCGTTAAACGTTTCTCTGTAATGATGCCGGCTTTCTTGAGGCCGTCAACAATAGCCTTGTCCGGAATCTCAGAAGAACGGATGGAACCATTGGCAATGAGGGAAAGGATTGAGCGGGTTGTCTGTTTAGGCTTTATCATTTTGCGGCTGTCCTATTGGTTCTACTTCAATTATGTCGAGGATACTTGCGCGGCGGACCCGGCTTTTTTTGTCATAATCGAGGCTATACCCGTATTTGTAACGCCGATCGGCCATTTGTGCCTGCGGCTCACCAGATAAAAGTATCAGGTTCAAAGGTCGCAGCATCTTTATGATGGAAGCTTTATTCTCTGCGTCAAGCTGGGCGAACTCGTCGATGATGATATGATGGACGTTGGCAATGTTACGGGATTCTTTTTTAATAACGCTGCCAACAAGCCCGATGGACAGCAGAGCCCGAAGAGTCTGACTCGTTCCGTTGCTGCCGAAATCTTTTATCTCGGTCATCTCCTTCTCGGTTTTACCTTCTTCCCGGGCCTTGACGCGGACAACGAACATATCTTTTGCTTCGAGCTTGTTTTTGTCATACACGGCCAACTCCTGGGAAAACTTTTTCAGCAGGTCTACGATACGTTTTCTGGAAGATTCAGAGAGGTTGTCGACAAAGAGGCCCTGCTCATTACGCCCGGTGATATCCGAGTTAATGTCGATATTGTTGCGAACCATATATTCCTTTAGCTCCATCGCGATTCTGATGAGCGGATTTGAGATATCATTGTCGATGGCAAGACGGATGTATTCGATGGAGTGTGCCGTGTTGTTTCTTGCAAGGAACGTGTTAAACTGGTTTACTGTCTCTTCCAGCGGACGCGTGTCTTCCAGACGGATACTTATATCCCAAACCTGCCGCAGAAGCTGGTTCCACTTGTTATGCCAACCTGTAAGGGTATAGCTAATTGAAGCCCCGATTTCACGTGTCCTCTCATCGATGTCATTACGTTGAGAAACAAGTTTGGCAACGCGGAGAAAATCCTTGTCCGTAGATAGGGAATCGTTCGGTTTGATGGAAAAGTTGAAGAAGTCCTTCGGGGAAAGGATTCTCTGGATACTTAACACGTGTGTCTTTATTTCATTGATAGTCTCGCGACGAGACCTGTAGAGATTGCCCCATTTTTCAAAAATAGTTTTTATGGGAAGAATCTTCTCTTCGGCGACAGGCTCTGCTTCTGATTGCGAAACGTCCTCTTGGAGATGTTCCTTTTCGATGCCGGACTCCAAAGCAACGGCATCATAGCCGGCATCAATACAAGAGAAGCCGTCTTCAATTTCTTTTATACGAGTCTCGGTAGCAGAAAGGGCAGTCTGGGCGCTCTTGATATTTGTGTTCAGCGTCTTTTTTCTCTCGTTCCATTCCGTATCAAGATTCTGTTTTTCGGTTATCTTTCCTTCGAGATTGTTCTTTACTTCGTCAATGGTTGCATAATCGGCAAGGATCTTCTCGTCGTTTAAGATAGATTTGGCATTTTCGATCAAATAACTGTACCTTTCATTCTTCTCTTTAAGGGTTTTTTCCATCTTCGCGATTTCCAAGGGATTAATTCCTGCATTCTCGAGGATGGCGTTGCGGCGGCGTTGGAGATCTTTAAGATTTGCGATGAGTTCGTCGTCGATTTTTTTGATCTGACTATTGATATCGGCAATTTGTGTGTTATAGCTTTTATTTATTTTTTCGACCGTGGCGTTGCATTCCTTGATAATATCTTCCTCTTTTTTCTTTATTTCGTTTTCAAGCTGTGTCTTATCTACCTTATATTTTGTCGCAATATCGTTATAATGGAGTTGCTCTTTTTTGTGTTCCTCCATAGTGAAACATGTAACGTCAAAAAGAATATGAGCCACAAAGCGCGCGATTTTATCGAACAACTTAATGACGATGTTTTTGGTCGCGCCAGGTATTTCGTTAAAAGACACTTCCTTGAGGAACCTCTCTGCCAGATTCTGGCCTTCGAGCTGCTTGATGAATTCCCCTTGCTTTTCAAGACGCTTTCTTTCGTCGGTCAGCTCTTTGTAACGATTGCTGATTTCATCCTGCCGTTCCTTGAATAGTTGTTGTACTTCGGTTTTGACGTTGAGGGAACGGTTATTGGCGGCTTCTATTTTTTTGTCATCTTGTTTCTTCTTATTGATACTGTTGAGCTCTTCTTGTTTTTTGCTTCTACTCTCGAAGGCGGCCGCTTTAATTAACGTTTCCTCCTGATCGATTTCTTTCGTGCTTTCATTTAACACCGAGAGGTCTTTTTCCAGGCGGAGGGCTTCGGCGTGAATTTCGGCTCTCTTTTCATAGTCCGCGATATCCTTGGTGGCCTTTTCCCAGTATTCCTTTTTTTGTGCCTGATAGGGGCCGTTGATGCTATTGTATTTTTCTTCGAGAGCGCCGATTTCCTTATTCAGAGTTGATACCCGCGCCGCATGATTGTTAAGCTCGTTTTCCAGGATATTTTTTGCCTTGCAACATTTCTCTTCCTGTTCTGCTTTCAGGATCTTGTAATCTTCGAGGCGCTTCTTATAAATAGCCAGAACGCTTGCAATGAAAATAGGGTATTTCTCTATCCTGTTGCTGTATCCTAAATAATCGGCGTACTTCTCCGATGTTTCATCCATGAACGGCCTGAGACGGCCGACCCTATATTCCTCGTAATCGCTGAAGCCGTCGATGAAATCTTCGGCGAGGGAGCGCGTCTGGTCCAGAGGGAAGTCCGGAAGAATCTCTCCGCCCTGGATGGGGGTTGCCGAGGCACGGACCCTTTCAACGAGTATCTGTCTAATCTCGTCCTGCCCGAGCTGCTTGTTCTTCCATTGGGTTTGGATGATCTGCGCGGCACCACTTGGGCGGGAGGGCTTACCATCGAAAATCGCATAATGCCTTACGAGGGGACGGAGGTAATCCTTGTCTGCCGTACCCTGTAGAATCTTCTCAAGGTCTGCCAGGCTGGCAACGCTATCTATCTTTGCCTGCCCGGGTCCTTCGATCGCTTCAATGTTCTTGTAGATTTCCTTCCATTCGGTGTGGTATCTTTTATTGTCAGACGAACGGAGCCAGTTCGGGTTAAACTTCCTGGATACGAAGGTTCGGTTGGTGCTGGAGATAATGAGGCAGTAAGGAGAAACAAAACCGGTCTCATCACGATCAATGTAATCGTAGACGAGGAACCCCGGTTTGCTTCCATTATGAAAATAATAACTAATGTCTTCGCCGCCGGTGAAATTCATTGCTTTCCGGGATCCGTGTTCGCCGAAGAGCACGGCTCGCTGAACGGTGGTCTTGCCGGAATTGTTCTGCCCGTAAACGCCGGCGTGGCCGTCGATATCCATCTCGAAATAATCCATATCGGCGGAGTTGATGAAGGTAACTTTTTTCAGAATCTTCATGTCGTATCTTTATCTTAGGTTAAAGCGGCAATTTTCATGGCGTAGTCCTGATAGTATTTCAAGACACCGGTCGTATAATAGATTTTCTCGCCACCCTGAATTGTCTCCTCGAGGAGTCCGTAACTGACGAGATCGGAGATTCGGTCTTTCAGGCTGGCGACACCGTCGCGGTCATTCCACACTTTCAGGTCTTTGTCTTCGCTCACGGAGAGGAGCTCCTTTTCGGTAAACCGTTCGCCAGGAACCGATTCGCCGTTCACGAGCTGCGTGTTTTCACTGGCGACCCTGGTGAGCCAGCAGGCGATGGCGCAGACCTTGATGGCGCGGTTGATGTTCTGTTTTTTATTTTTGTAGCTCGGGATATGGATATAACCGTCCGTACCGTTAATCACGAGGTCTTTTCCGAACAGAGCGAATATCTCCCTGTACTGTTCTTCATTATTAAGGACGTCTTGGTAGCATTCGAGCATCTTCTTGTTCTGCCTTGCCTCGTAAATGAAATCATAGTTCCGCAGATACTGGCATACGGCATTAGCTCTCTTGGGAAACTGGTAATAACTCATCTTTCTTCTTTTTGTTACTGATAGATATCACTTGGATCGTCTCTTCCAGATGTTCACCGATAAAAACGACATCATATTTTTCATTAAACACAAGCGGGGCGCCATCCTCAACATAGTCCGCGGCAAGCATCATAAATATACGAAAACGGAAATCAGGCGTCTTATCGGCAAATTTCTCGTTGACGAATTCCGCGAGCGTACCGTGATAGCCGTTGAATGACTGAATGACCTGTTTGGCGTTGATGGTCTCAATCTTTTTAACCTGAGGCGGACGGCCGAAGTTCTCACTAATTTCGACGTCGTAGTCGAAGTTAAATCCGGCGAAGTTTGCGTGGCTGTCCAGACAACATTGCAGAATGACATTACGGTTGTTGTCATTGATTTCGTCGAGGGGGAGGATTTTTTCAGAAAAGTCGATATCTGTAATATTGTCCTCGTCACCGTGAGGGAAATCACGGTTAACAGGCGGCAGCGGCATTACCGGATTCTCGATGACAGCTTTCAGCGCCACATTAGCCTTGTTGTAGTTGAGTATAGCGTGAAGCGCTTTCGACATGTCCGTCGCGAAATCAATCATCGTCTTGGTCTTATGCCACCAAATCTGAAGATCATTGAGGACGAGAGAAATAAGATTATTCATCCGGCAGCAACAGTTCGAGCGGAAATTGGCGATGACTTCTTTGTGATCTACCGCGTAGAAGTTGTCTTCATCAAGGATCTGGACGAGGGACGGACGGATAACTTTCTTGCCGTCATTGTCTTCCCTTTTCGTAATTTCGATATGGTATTGGATGTTTCTTATGTCAGCCATGTGCATTTCCAGATATTCCCTCTTGATATAAAGATTCTTCTCTGTCTTGTAACTGAACTCGATGGATTTATACAGTTTCATGATTTCGACGATCGTGCCCTTGAATATCGCACCGAGCAAATTTTTGATTTTCGTGCCCATCTCTTCTGCCTTTTCTTCGTCACCGCCTTCTTTTAGGATACGGTATTCGTTAAGAGCGTGCTGAATCTTATTCGTATTTGCCTCGAATGAAATATAAGCATTAGAGTCGTATAAATCGAGAAACTTTTGCGAGGTGTAGGACAGGGAATAAATACTACGTTCCTCGTCTTCGTCTATCGTTCCGCATTTGATGAGGTCGTCGAGTACCTCTTCGATATCGTATTTCGTCTTGTCAAGAGCCCGTGCGATATTTGAAGACGATAATCCTTTAGGATTGAAGAACAATAGCTTCGCTATCTCTGGATTGCGACAAAATTTCGCATACGAAAAGAGGAACTCGTCTATTCCCGCCGAGTCCTTGCCTAATATGATATTTTCTTCGTGAGCCATCAGAAGGGCAGATCATCGGTTCCGTCATCATCGGCGTTAATGGTTTTGGAAGGGCGCTGCTCGGGCTTTCCAATGGAAACTCCGGAAGCGATCTCAGCCGCTACGCTTTCCGGTGTTACGGCTTCAAGCTCGGTCACCTTTTCCGCGAGACCGCGGGTATAGGCATAGCATTCCTTGACGAGACGTTTCGCCTCGTCGAGAAGCGCGTCGAGGTCGCCGAGGGCGGCTTCGGGGTCCTTCACCTTAGCCTCGATCTCCTTGAGGCGTTCCACGTTTTTCTTGTACTTGCTACTGTCCATATTCTTATTCCATTTATTCTATTCCGATTCTGATGTTACCTTATCCACGGTGCAGTCCCAGCGGCCGTCAAGATGCCGCAGGATGAACTTATCCCCGGCCGCCCGCGCGGAGGAACCCTTGAGGACGTTGCCCTTCTCGTCCACGGCGAGAACGTATCCCTGCGAAAGAACCTTACGCGGATCCGCCGCTTCGATGAGCAGCAGTTGCTCACGTATCGACGCATCGGCGGAGCCCAGGCGCATCTTCGACATGAACGCCACGTTTCCCGCCAAGCGGCCCGTCTCTGCGTCGAGGATATGCAGCCGCATGTCGGTACCGCGTATGATGCCCTGGCGAAGAGAGGTGACGGTGGCGGCAGACGATACGGCGACATTGGTTACGGCCGCGCCGGCTGACAGGAGCAAATGCTTTATTTCCGCCTGCATCCTGTTCTTCCTGTCAGCCAGCGACAGCACGATGGCCCGATGGGGTCCCGAGGCGAGGTTCTCCAGGGATGTGATAGCCCGGGCGAGGGAACCTCTGATGGACGACAGGTACGTCATCACGTCCCTCGTGCCGGACTCCGTACGGGCGGCAACCGCTTTCGCGATCGCGTCCTTCACGGAGACCATGGCGTCCTCCACGCCGGAGAACCACTGTATGATATGATCGGCGAGCGCCGTCGGCGTCTTGAACGACCGGCAGGCGGCATCGTCGATGATATGATGATCCTTCTCGTGTCCCACGGCACTGAGGACGGGGGTGCGCGTACGGCATACCGCCTCGCAGAGCGCGCGGTCGTCGAAGCAGTACATGTCGCTCTCCGCGCCTCCGCCCCGCATGACAAGGATGATGTCCGCCCAGGACTCCGCCGCGGCAATGGCATCGATGATCGTTCGGGGAGCGGATTCCCCCTGCATCGTCGCGGGGAAGATCCGCGTCGGGATAACGAACCCGCGGGGGTTGTCCTTGATATGCTTCATGAAGTCGCCGTAACCTGCGGCGGTAGCCGAGGTGATCACGGCGATGCGGTCCGGAAGATAGGGGAGCGGGAGCTTGCCCTGAAGGGCGAGGAGTCCGTTATCCGAGAGGTATTTCAGCGTCTCGCGCCTCTGGCGTTCGCGCTCACCCAGCGTGAACGACGCGTCGATGTCGTCGATGTCGAGGCTCGTTCCGAAGACGGGGCTGAACGACGGCGTCGCGTGGAACACGATGGTCACGCCGGCGGCGAGCTTCACGCCGGTCTCCTTCTCGAAGGCCGCCACCAGCGCGGCGCGGCCGCGCCAGATGGTGCCGCGCACCTTCGCCACGACGGAGCCGCTGTTGAAGGGGCCGGTCTCCTTCTGGATGAAGTCGATGTACCAGTGTCCGGATTTTTCCGACACGGCGGATATCTCCGCCTTCACCCATACGCCGCCGATGCCGCGTATTCGCTCCTGGACCGTCCTGAGGACGGTCAGCAGATCCTGTGCGGAGGACGGAGAGGCGAGCGGTGCGGCCGTGGCCGCTGTGTCGAAAAGGCTGGGCATAGGACGTTGTCTTTTAAGGTTCGCAATCCCCGCCCAGGCGGTGCCCGTGAGTAGATGTGATTTCAGGATACGGGCGGACGCCGGGGACGATGCAGAACATCATCCTGCAGACCTCCTCGGAGGGGGCGGGAAGCATCATCAGGCCAAAGGGCAGCGGCGCTCCGTGAGCGGACTTGTTCCTTCTTTTCATTTCTGCGGCGGCTCTTCAAGATATCTTACGGTACGACCGTTGCGGCGGGCGTACTCTATTTCCGCGGCGGTGCTGTCGCCGATATATCCGCCGACGTTGATGACGAGGATCTCGTCGGCGAGGTCGATCTTGCGCTTGTGCATGTCGTCGAGCATCCGCTTCTGGGCGGCGGTGACGGCGCGGTGTTCGTCCGAGTTCAGGAATACGCAGGCGGACAGGACGATGTATCCCTCCAGCGTGAGGCGCGCCTGCTGCTCCAGGAACTGATCCTTGAAGCGGGTGCTGCCGCAGAGCGTGATTACCTTGTATCTTCCAATCATGGCTGTCGTATCAAGCGTTTTCGGTGTTTTCGGCGGCGGACTTGGCCGCCGTCTTCATCAGGGCCTTCTTCGCGGCGAAGACGGCGGGGGCCGTCTTCTGCAGGCTGTCCAGCATGGCGCGGAACATTTCTTCGTATGTTACGGTCCGCCCGCAGGTCGTGCTGAAGGCGAGTTTCCATATCTTCAGCTCTTCCGCGAGGTCCTTCGGGATGCCGAGGGTCGTAAAGTTTGAAGCCTTATTCTTTTCCATTAGTTTCTATATTTTCTGCAAAGGTATATATTATAGAATAAAAATGCAAAACATTACTGAAAATGTTACGCAAAAAGGCTGAGAATGCTGCCCCGGCCTTTATTTCTTGATATAGGTATTGTAAATGACAAGCCGCAGAAGGCGGGCGCCGCTGAGGATTTCGACGCGGTCATTCCGCTCCGCCTGTTCCTTCGAGGCGGCGCCGGTGCGACCCGTATGTACGAAGAGGCCGTGACAATGGCGGTTACGGCACAGATCCGTGAAATCCCGCACGTCGCTGGCGGAGATATAACCGCTGTAGCGTTTCATCTGCAGCAGGTGCTTCCGGCCGTCGATCCATACGATCCCGTCGCTTCCTCCGTCACCGGAGTATCTCCGGTTCCGGCGTACACGGCAGCCGGACCGTCTGAATGAATAGAGTACGAGCTCCTCGAAGACGAACGGGTCTATGCGGCGCAGGTACGTCATCTTGGCCGCTTCGGTCATGTCCCGCGCACGTAGCGTGCGCGACACGCGCTTTGCCGCGGCCCAGCACCGGCGGTGCCGGGAATAGGGCCCGTGAAGGTCGCGGATCGTGCGGACGACGAACCAGGTGACCGCCGCGGCGATTACCAGGGCGGATAGCCAGGCTGGATTGAAAGTGATGTCCGAAAAGTCTTTCACGTTGCAAAGTTACCGTTAATTTAGTAAAAAAATGCAAAATAAAGTTGCAAAAGTAAGATATTCGCCATATATTTGTGGTAATAATGTTAATGATGTTATATGCGCACCAATAACACGAATAACAGGAAATGGAGCACGGCAGCACCGGAAGGCCTTCAGGCGGTCCTCGTACCGTCTGAGGCCCAGCCGGTTGCGGCGTGGGGAGACGCTTCGTGGCAAGATGCCGTCGAGGTGTATCTCGCGCAGAAGGACGTCGGAAGCCGCGAGACGCTGAAGACGTACCGCAAGGCCATCACGCAGTTCTTCCTCTGGACGGAGCGGGCCGGGCTACGGATCTCCGCCCTGACCGTGGCGGATGTCGTGTCGTTCAAGAAATGGCTGTTCGAGGTGCGCCACTGCTCGTCGCTGACGGTCTCCACGTACATCTCCGCGCTGCGCGGATTCTACGAATGGGCCGAGGCGGCGAGGCTGTCGCCGAACATCGCCCGTACCGTGGGGACGAAGCACGACAGCGACCATCTGAGGATGCATCTCACGCGTGCCCAGACGCGGCGACTCCTGGAGTATTTCGAGACGAAGGGGCCCCGCGACTACGCGATGGTGAACCTCATGCTGCGCTGCGGCCTCCGGACCGTGGAGGTGAGCCGTGCCGACATCCGGGACATCGCGTACCTCGAGGACCAGCGCGTGCTGTACATCCAGGGCAAGGGACGCAAGGACAAGAAGCGGTGGGTGGTGCTGCGTGACGCGGCATACGAACCCATCAAGGAATACCTCGACGAACGCGGCGACGGCGCCATGCCGGCGGCCCCGCTGTTCGTCGGAGAGGGGAAGGGGAGCCGCGGGCGGCGCCTTTCCACACGGACGATACAGGATATCTGCAAGCGCGGGCTGCGGGCCATCGGCCTGGACTCGCACCAGTATTCCGCGCACTCGCTGCGCCATACGGCGGGCGTGCGCATCATCGACAACGGCGGCTCCGTGACCGACGTGCAGGAAGTCCTCGGCCACGCCTCCGTCGACACGTCGAGGATCTACCTCCGCAGCGCCGCCGCCGAGCAGCGGCTGGCGAATCCCGCGGAACGGTTCCTCGACAACCTGGACTGAAACGAAAGACACATCACATATTAATTAAAGGTATCATGAATCTCGACTACAGAAACCCGGACCAGCTGGCCCGGTTCAATGAGAAGGAAAGGACGATCGCCGAAATCTTCGAGGCGGTCGAGAAAGCCGCGCCGATGGTGGTGCGCTCCTATGACCAGGGCGAGGATGCCGCCGTGCTCGTCACCGGTGTGAACCTCGGCCTCCCGTACGGATATCCGCTGCACAAGGGCATCCGCGCACGCAACAGCTGGTACGGCCCCGAAGCCGTCGGCGCCGTACGCATTCCCGAGGGGCTGTCCCGCATCTGGACGCTCGTCGCGCTGCCGTTCGACGACATGGAGAAGATTCTGTTCCGCGCCGACCTGCACGGCACCGCTGAGACCTCCGCGCCGCGGGCGGAAGTGAAGCCCGCCGCCGCGCCGAGGGAGGAGAAGAAGCCCGCCGCTCCCGCTTCGCTGGGCGGCCTGTTCGGCTACAGCAATGACAATGATACACCGAAGCCCGCCGCGGCACCGGCCGTGAAGGCTGCTTCCCAGGCGGCCGAGAAAGCCGCCGCCGCGAAGGTTGTCTCTGCGGCGAGGCCGGCGGCTGCGCCTGCCGCCAGGACTGTTCCGGACGACGGCATCGACCCCGAAGCGGTGCTTACGTTTGGCAAATACAAGGGGAAGACCGTCGCCGACGTGCGCCGGAAGGATTCCGGATACATCGACTGGGCGCTGCAGAACATCAGCGCGTTCCGTGAGACCGTAACACTCAGGAGGGTTGCTGCATGATGGACGCCAACGAAATCCGCAGCCGCATGCAGGCGGACGCCGTCCGCTCCGTCATCGAAGACCGATTCGTCATCGTGAACTGGGGTACCGGCGTCGGCAAGAGCCGCGTCGGCGTAGGTGCCGTGGAGGAAATGTTCCGCCGCGGTGCGCTGAACATCCTGCTGCTCGTCGAGCAGACGTTCCACAAGGACAACTGGCTGAAGGAGTTCCAGGACTGCAAGGGCGAAGAACACGGGCGGCGGCTCTACGAGAGCCTTACCGTCGAGTGCTACGCCTCTCTCCCGAAATACGAAGGCACGGAATGGGACCTCATCATCGCCGACGAAGCCCACCACCTGCGCGGCGAAAACCGCGTGGGTCTGATGTCCCGGCTCAAGGCCGAGCGCATCCTCTGCCTCTCCGCGACGGTGTCCTGCAAGGGTGACGGAGCGGCGTTGCTGACGATGCTCAACACCACCTTCGGCATCTTCCGTAGCTACGACTTCGGCGTGCAGGACGCCATCGACACCGGCATTCTCGCCGAGCCGACGGTGCATATCCACGTGTTGCCCCTTGAGGAGTTGACGGCGCGGCACCTCATCCAGGACGGCTGGGGGCCGACCGCGAAGCGCGCCAAGATCGACTGCCGCTACGAGGACTACAAGAGCTACCTCGATAAGAGCCGCTGGCCGGCGGCGGAGATTAACATCGACTGCAGCATCAAGCAGGCGTATGAATACTACACCCGCCAGTTCCTCGCGATGAAGAAGACCGTCCGCGACCTCGAGGACGCCGTCCAGAGCGGCGGGGGCGACCCCCGCCGCCTCGAATTCGCGAAAAACCGCCTGGTTCGGTACGGCGGGCTGCGAAAGACGCTCATCGGTGATGCGAAGACGAGGTTCTGCAAGGCCCTCCTTGGGATGATCGAGAAGCACGACCGGAAATACCTCTGCTTCTGCGCGAACGTCGACCAGGCCATCGAGCTGGGCGGTGAGAACGTCATCTTCTCCGACCGCAAGGACCGTCTGCAGGAGATCTGCCTGAAGCACGGTATCGCGGAGCCGCGGTTCCGGACGAACAAGGAAGTCGTGGACGCGTTCAACGCGGGCGACATCCGCTCGCTGTTCGCCGTCAATATGATCCAGGAGGGGCAGAACCTCGCCGGCATCGAGGTCGGTGTCAACGTACAGCTCGCCGGCAAGGACCGCCAGTTCATCCAGAAGTTCGGACGTACGCTCCGCTCGAAGACACCTGAGCAGCATATCATCGTGGTGGACGGGACGAAGGACGTGGACTACCTGATTGAGTCCGTCTCGGGCATCAACCCGAAATACTTCGTCTTTCACGGACATGGCAGCCTGAAGGGAAAGGTGGCGAAGCTGGAGGACCTCCATTCGGACGAGCCGGCCCGCACACCGGCGGCCGACCGCCCGAAGGCGCCCGAGACCAGCCTCTTCGGGTACGGAAGATAGACAGATGAAACGGAATAGGACATGACAAGAAACACGCTTCAGAAAATGCTCTGGATACTGCTCGCGACCTTCTTCCTCTCCACCGTCCTCGACGCCGCCGTCAAGAAGAAGCCGCTGCGTTTCGAGGGTGCCGCCATCTCCGGCGAGATAGATAAGTTCGTGAAGAAGCTCGCGAAGGGCGGCTTCCTCGTCACGGAGACGCTGGAGGACGAGGTACGCATGGTGGGCTGCTGGGAGGGACGTCCCGGAGCCCGGGTGTCCATCCGCTGCGGCCGCCTTGACCGCGAGGTGAAGAGCGTTGCCGTGGACGTTGACGGGCCGGCCGACTGGGAACCGCTGGCGGCACGCTACGATGCCATCGTGCGGGAACTCTCCGCCAAGTACGGCGACAGCGCGGAATCCGTCTCCTCCTTCGGAGATGGGACCGTGAACAACGACACCGGCAGGATCCTCCGCGTGATTGCCGGGAAGAACGACCACCATACCGCCTGGAACCTCAAGGACGGCGCCGTCGTGACGGCGCTGCTGTATGAGGACGGGCGGTTTCTGATCAGGACCAGGTATCTGGCTAACGTTAAATTTTGACGCACATGGCAGAAAAGGAAACACGCAGCATCTTCAAGCTGTCCGAAGGCCGGGACGGCATCTCGTTCGAGTACGAGGGGACGCCCGCCGAGTCGGCGTCGATGGCATACGTCAAGATGGTCGAGGATGGCGGCGGAGAGCTGCTGCAGATCGTCGCGACATCACTGGCGATGTATCTCGCCACGTTCCCGGAAGAAGATTCCGCATCCATGCTACAGGATATGCGGATGCTCGCCGGGGTACTCAGGGACCAGAATAACGAAAAAACCGAAGAATCATGACAAAAGTAATCACCATGGCCTGCCACAAGGGCGGCGTCGGCAAGACGACGACCGCCGCGAGCATCGGCGGCATCCTCGCCTCGCGCGGAAAGCGCGTGCTGCTCGTCGACCTCGACGCGCAGAAGAACCTCACGGAGACGTTCAGCGCCGAACAGTACCCGAAGACCATTGCCAATGCCTTCGTGGACCGTCGCGGCCTGCCAGTCTACGCCATCCGCGACAACCTCGACATCGTCCCGGCCTCCGACGACATGTGCTCCGTGGACAAGCATTTCGGCTCCGACGTCGGCGCGAACTATATCCTCCGCGAGCTACTGGAGCCCGTGCGGCGCAACTATGATTTCATCATCATCGACTCGCCGGCGCAGCTCGGCACGGCGACCGCCAACGCCCTTGTGGCGGCGGACCACGTGATCATTCCGATCAACAGCGACGCTTACTCGATGGGCGGATTCAACCAGATCAACGACCTCATCGCCAGCGTGAAGAAATACTGCAACCCGAAGCTCCGTATCCTCGGCATCCTGCTGACGCGCTTCAACGGCCGCCGCAGGGTGGACCGCCTGGTGAAGGAGGGCCTTCTCGTCAACTATGCGAAGTATGTCTTCGACACGGTCATCCGCGAGAGCGCCGCCATCGTGCAGGCTCCGCTGTGCCGCATGGACGTACAGACGTACGATCCTTCCAGCCGCGGCTCCGAAGACTATAACGCGTTCTGCGACGAGCTTTTACGGAAATTATCTAAATAGTGAATCGATATGGCACCAAACAAGAAAGATCTGCTGGGGAGCGGCGTCGCCGGTATCCTTGGCGTCGGGCCGGCAGCACCGGCCGCACCCGCGAAGAAGACCGCTGCGGCGGCGAAGCAGCCTGTCATAAAGGAGAAGCCCGCTGACGACTACTACCAGTATCGTCGCGGCCGTCCCCGAAGGGACAGCGACCGCGCTGCATTCGCCGAGGGCAAGACCTTCGTCGCCACGAGCCTGTGGCTGGAGGAGGCGCAGTACCGCCGCGTACGCGAGATGGCGGAGGACCGCCGCGTGTCCATCAAGGAGATGATGTACCATCTCATCGAAGCCGGCATCACCGGCCTTGAGGGCGGAGGGCGCAAGGGATGAAGAGCTCGAAGATGAGGATCGTCATCGACGTCAATAAGGCGGGCGAAGACTACACCATCTCCGTCGGCAGCCGTTATCCCGGGGAGGAGCCTCCCGACGATGAGAAGGATCAGGACATTCTCCTGGGGCTGATGATGACGCTGGTGGCCGTCCTCCGCTCGTACGGCGAGATGGGGGACGAGATCCGTGCCGACCTGCGTGCGCTCTGCGACGTCGCCGCCCGGCAGGGCGAAGACATCGGCGGAGAAGATCTGCTCAATATGTTCTATCGTAAGCGCGACGTGAATTGAATTCTATAATAAACAATAAACCAGATGAATACGAAAAAGACAATTCTCAACGTTCAGCGGTCTGAGGGCGACAGCCCGGAGACCCTGATGTACGACTACGAAGCGTCGGGCGACAACCTCGGCGACACTGACGCCCTCAAGGCTGAGATCGGCACACAGGTCGTCGCGGAGAAGATCGCGGACATGATGGACCGTCCGATCAGGCGCGAGAAGGCCGTCGACGCCTGGCTCGCGGCCATGGCCACCGCGGCGGCGCTAACGCCGTTCGCATGCAGCGGCACCGATGTCCGCGCCGTCGTCGGCAGGACGTCCGCGATGTTCATGGAGATGTGCAGCCATGCGTATGCCGTTTCCGAGACCTGGCTGCTGGCGCTCGAAAAAGACCTCGGCTCAAAGGAGACCGGCGAAGAGGTCGCGCGGCGCGGAGACGAGATCTATGTCAATGCGGCCGATTTCTTTGCGACCGTCCTTCGGCAGGAGATCCGCGGCGAAGATCCGCTGGCGGACAAGAAGGGATAGGAAGACGGCCCGCGGTTTCGCGGGCCGTTTCTTTTTACATTGCGGTAAAATATGTTTAACCGCAGCGTAAAATCTGGAGGGAAAACCAAGATCCTGGAAACCACTCAAAAACCGGATATCATGAAAAGATCAGTATTTTCTGGAGAAGTCATCAGCCGCGGCTGTGGCGCGAGCCCGGATACGGAGTCTCCGTCAAAGAACGTCCCGACTCAGGCGGTCTCGAACACCGAGATGACCATCGACGAACTGTACCGCTACTTCGAACGCATCCGTCGTCACAGCAAACGGGCTCTTCATGCCGAAAACGCTGCACGACGATAAAAGGATTTAACAAATACGCGATTCTCAGCGCGTTATCTTAAAGTTAAACTTTACGCAGTGTAACTCTCTTTCAGTAACTTATCTACGAAAACCGTCTGTACATCCGTCAGGCGGTTTTTGTTGTACCCGCCCCGGCCTGGCGGCCTCCAGACCGCAATCGCCCCTTTTTCGGAAACATTGCGGTGCGCATCGAAGATATATTATGAATTGTTCCGAAAAATTGGTAATTTTATCGGTTGTCACGGCATTGTCCCGTCAGTCAGTCGGCCCCAATCGGCCCCGTTATGAGTGACGATTATTGAAAACGCAAATTATGTTACATTGAACATAATTTCTTGCAGTGAAGAATAATGAAATACAACTTTTTTCGTAAAATAATAAAGGCCCCGAATTTTTTATAATTCGGGGCCTTTTCGGAGCCGTGCTTGTAACTGAATGAGTTACAATTTTGTGTGTAGCGCTACCGGGATTCGAACCCGGATTTCAGCCTTGAGAGGGCCGCGAACTAAACCCTTATTCGATAGCGCCGTTCCGATTAGGCTGCAAATGTAGGCCAATCCCGGGAATATTCCAAATTTTTTGATAAAAAATG
>JAEEGL010510619.1_pt1 | contig 19223 bp, 7 predicted proteins | sample 9134231 | NCBI WGS metagenome assembly JAEEGL01 (sample SAMN16246548, study PRJNA631951) | gut metagenome | biome: gut microbiome; feature: rumen; material: fiber-attached | host: Bos | place: Iran: Karaj | collected 2018-10 | reverse complement strand
CGCACTCTGGAACTCGGTCCAGTCGGACCAGTCCTCCGCATGCTTGAAGATCGGAAGGTAGTCGCTGTTCTTGTCCTTGAGGTACACACGGACGATGTCACCCTCCTTGGCGTCGGCAAACTTCTCGGGGCCGATGAGGATCGTGGCGCTCCAGTCGGCAAACGCCGTTTCCGTATCCCAGATGACGGTTCCCTCCGTCTTGATGGGGTCATCATCTCCAGGCTCGTCACCGCCGCCAGGTTCATCACCGCCTCCTTCAGGAGGAGTGGGACCACCCTCCTGGAAGAAGAGTTTCAGCAGGGTGAATCCTCCGCCGGTGAAGAGCAGATGCTGGGCATCCAGCACGGCAAGAAGCGCGTCGGCACCGCTCAGGTTGACCACGATGGTCCAGGTTCCGTCGCCATTGTCGATCAGCAGGTCGCTGCCGGGCTTGATGTCATCCGGCGTGAGGTTGGTGGACCACCAGCCGTCCGTGATCCGGATCTGCGGGGAAGCACCCTCGATCAGCGCATAGAACGTCTCGGACTTGATCCGGTTCCAAATCTCCTGCGGGAAGGTCGCATCACACTCGTTGTTGCCGTCGTGGCCGTCCAGGCCGAAGCGGTAATTCAAGTTACCCCAATCGGCCGGGCCTTCACCCGTCTCGTTCGTCCAGATAACCTCTTGGACGGGACCGGTTTCGCCTCCGTCGTCGATCCAGACCTCTTCCAGGGAGAAGAGTTCCATCAGCGTGTTGCCGCTACCCGTGAAGAGCAGGTGCTTATCGTCGAGCGTCTCCACCAGCGGATCGCTGCCGAAGGTGATTTCGAGCGTGCGCGTTCCGTCTTCGTTCGGAATGAGCTGGTCGTCCATGTTGCCGGGCTTGAAGTCGTTGTCGGCACCCTGCCACTGGACGGACCAGTGACCGTTGGTGATGCGGATCTGGTACCAGTTCGGATCCAGCTGGAATGTCGCGTAGAACGTGCCGTTCTTGATGATGTCCCAGACATCCTGCGGGAGCTCCGCGATACACTCGTTGGCACCGTCGTGACCCTCCAGGGCGAAGCGGTACGTGCCGTTCCAGTTGGCCGGACCATGTCCCTCGGGATCGTCGTTCGTCCAGAAGACCGTCTTGACAGTCTCCCAGTGACCGCCACCCGGCTTGTAGTTCAGCTCCGGCAGCAGAATCTCCTTCCCGTCAAAGGTGTAGAGCTTGCCGACCCAGGTCCCCTCGAAAATCTGTTTCGGGATGGTGATAATCACCGTGTTCGTGCCCTTGCGGTGGAACTGCTCGTCCTCGAGGATCAGTGGATTACCGTCGGAGTCAATCAGTTCGGCCCGGCAGATGAACTCGAGGTCGGTACCGAAAACGGTCAGCTGCTCGCCACCCGAGATGTCCTCGCCCTCCTGCTTGGAGAAACCGGAAACGACGGTATTGCCCAGGGTGAGCGGCACCCGGGACTCCGCCTGCTCGGAAGCGGTCCGGACAATCAGCTTACCGCCTTCGGCGGCGATGCCGGACGGGGCGATGACGCGGATCATCCCGCCGCCGACCTTCTCGAAGTCGGTGACAGTGACGTCACCCGGGAACACGATCTGCGTTACGTCCGAAAAACCGGAGCCGTTGATGGTCATCGGCTGCCCGGCGACGACCTTGGTCGGAAAGAACACCTTGATGTTCAGCCCGAGGTCGGCCGATTCGTCGATCTCCTTGGGATTGCAGGCCGCCAGCGTGCCGAGCAGGACGACGGTCAGCACCCATCCAATATATGCAAATATCTTCTTCATAATCGAAATCCTTAAAAATACTACCATCCCTGATTCTGGGTGAGGTTGGGGTTCTTCTTCAGCTCCGTCTGCGGAATCGGATAGAAGTAGTACTTGTCATCCCACTGGCGGTTGACCGTGGAACGGGTGAGCTGCAGGGAACTGTTGATGTTCGCGACCTGGATGGTCCGGAAATACTCAGGACCCTTCTTCCAGCGGCGCACATCCCAGAAACGGTGATTCTCGAAGGCCAGTTCCACCAGGCGCTCGCGCTCGTAACGCGCGACCCAGGCGGCACCGTCCTCGGTGAACTTCGGCATCTGGATGTCGGCACGCTCCCGGAGCTTGTTGACGGCTTCGTTCGCCGTCAGGCCGTAGGTGGCGTCATTGGCGCTTCCCGTAGCGTTGAACACGGCCTCGGCATAGTCGAGATAGAACTCGCCCAGGCGGAAAATGATCCAGGTGTGACGCCGGGTGGTCTGGTTGTCAGCCGTCGTGACGCAGGAACCGTCGACATACTTGCGCAGATAATAACCCGTAGGCGTGGCGCCGTACTTCGGGGAAGCGTTGAATCCGCCGGTGAAGGTTTCGATCGCCTTCTTCTGGGCATTGTTGGTAGGCCAGCTGTCGCCGTTCTTCACGACCGTGAGGGCGAAGCGGGGATCCAGTCCCTCATAGGGATTCACGACGGAAAGGTCGATGTTTCCGGGATAACGCGAACGGAAAGTCTCACCGTTATCCTGGAACTCGTACTGGTCCACGAGGCTCTGCGTCGGGCAGTTGCCGGAGGATCCGTTCTCGACGCCGACCGGATAGTTGGCCATCTCGAAAGCGTTGTCCTCACCGCGGCCGAGTCCGAAGATCAGCTCCGGGTTGTAGAAGGCATCGTGGCCCCAGAGAGAACCGTAGGCGCTGAGTTTCAGGCCCCAGTTGCCCGCATTGTCCAGGATGAATTTGCAGGCTTCAGCCGCCTTCTCCCACTTGGACTTGTCGCCCGTGGGGTTGAACAGCGGAGAGGCCGCATAAAGCAGCGTACGGGCTTTCAGGGCATAGGCCGCGATGCGGGTGGCACGCCCGACCTCGCTGTTCACCTCCGTAAGATAGGTGACCGGCAGGTAAGGGGCGATCTCGTCCAGCTCGTCCACGATGAACTTCACGATCTGGTCGGCCGGCGTGCGGGAGATGCTGTTCGCCTGCGCATTGGTGAGCGTCGTCGTCACCAGCGGGACATCGCCGTACGTACGGAACAGTTCAAAGTAGAAGTAGGCCCGGAGGAAACGGAGCTCATACGGGAACAGTTCCATCTGCTGGACCCAGAGAGAATAATCCGGATTGTACTGCCATTCCGTGATGTCCGCTTCGTCCAGTTTCTCCAGATACATGCAGACATCGGCAATGGCCGTGTAGGACTTCGTCCAGATGTTCGAATAGGGGTTGGCAGGGCTCCAACCGCCGTTGACATAGTTGTTCACGGCACCGGTCTCCAGCGCATACTGGGCCTCGTCGGTGGCACTGGCCAGGAAATAGGCGCTGTTGTTCCCGAATTCGTTGTTGTAGACCTGGGCGTAAACGTCGAATACCATGTTCTTGATACCATTCTCGAAGTATTCATAGGTCCACTCTTCGTCACGCGTGGTCTCCTCGGTATAGTTGAGGTCGACGCACGAGGCCGGGATGAGACAGGCGAGAATGAATATAGCGATTCTGTCTAGTTTCATGATTCAATCCTTTATTAGAATACAACGGAAAGGCCCATCGTCACCGCCTTCATCACGGGGTAGCCCGTGTTGAGGTTCTCGGCGTCCATGGCGGCCACATTGCCGTAGGACAGGAGGTTTTGGCCCTGGACGTACAGCTTGGCACTGGATACCTTCATGCGGCTGATCAACGAGGCGGGAAGCTTGTAATACAGTTCGCAGTCACGGAGCTTGAGCCACTTGACATCGCGGTACCAGATGGTGGAGTTCTGTGCATTGTTGGCGACGTTCGTCGTGGAAAGACGCGGATACAGGGCATCCGCACCGACCGTGTCGAAGCAATGGTCATAATACTCCCGGGAGAGGTTCCTGTTGTCGGAAAGGGCTCCCCAGACACCGGCGACATAGCTGAGGTTCTTGACCTGCCAGGCGGCACCCTGGAGGGTGGCGCTGAGGCCGAAGCCCTTGTACTCCATGCCGAAATTGAAGGAATGGTTCAGGGCAGGGAAAGCATTGCCGTGCTCCATCGCCACATAGTCGTTCTCATTGATGACGCCGTCCTCATTGACATCCTTGTACCGGATGTCGCCGACCTTCACCTGGCCGAACTGCTGCAGGGGGCTGTTGTCAATCTCGTCCTGGGACCGGAAGAAACCATCGGCCAAGAGTCCGCGTTCCGCATCGGCCGGTCCGCCGATGACGGAGAGGTTCGGGAAGGCAGGGCTTTCGATCCAGTCCAGGATCCGGCTCTTCGAAATGGTCAGCATGTCGCTGAAGTCCAGGTGGAAACCATTGTCGAAGGTCTTCGCATAGCGGGCGCCCATTTCCAGGCCATAGCTGGCCACCACGCCCTTGTCGTCGAAGGAAGACTGGATACCCACCACGTCCGAATTCAGCGAAGCGGCGTTCACGAGAATGTTGCGGCGCTGCTGGTAGAAGACGTCGACGGTGAAGTCGAGGCGGTTCGCAATCCGCATATCCGTTCCGAGGTTGGCCTTGTAGGCGGCCTCCTGGGAGAAATCGGACGTCGGGAACCGGGTCAGGAAGGCGCCCCAGGAATTTGTGAAATTCGTTCCATACCAGAACTGGCCATGGGAATCGTTCCAGGCAGCCAGCCACAGGCCGGGCCGCGGGACATAGTCGGTATGCTGGATACCGCCGGAAAGGCGGAGCTTTCCGTAATTCAGCAAGTCGGAGGACGGATTGTCCGCATAGATCCAACCCAGGCCCAGCGTCGGGGAGAACGCCCATTTGGCGGGATAGGAGCGGTTGGAGCCGTTGGCCGCGAGGACCAGGTCGACCATGAACCGGTCGGCGTGGTCGTAGTGCGTGGCCAGATGCCAGTTTTCACGGTACCAGGTATTGCTCCGCTCGTCCCGGATCTCGCTCTTCATGTCGTAACCGGCATTCAGGGAGAGTCCGTCACCGTTCGCGAAGCGGGTGGCGTATTTGAGACCGGCGTTCACCGTTCCGATACGCCACTGGGAATCCACCCAGTAATTGAATACGAGCTTGTCCTCGACCGTACCCATGACCTCGGCATCCAGGACGCCGGCGGCATTGTAGTAGTTCCAGCCGTACTGATAGCCCTTCGTGCGGTTCTCGTAGGTATTGGAAGCGTTGTCATAGGAGCCGCCGACATAGAACTTCAAGCCATCCAGGAAGAAGTCCAGGTCCTGCTCCAGCGCGATGTCCGCCCAGATCTGGCGCTGATGGGTTTTGGTGAAACCCGTACCCTGCGCCTTGGCGACCAGGTTGAAGTCTCCGTACGCCTGGCTGCCGCCCCATACGCTGGGGATCGTCATCTCCTCACCGGTCGCGGGGTCCATCTTGGTGACAGGAAGTGTCCGGATGGGGAATGCCAAGGCCGGTACCTTGTACAGATGCCACCAGGCATCATTGGAGTTCAGGTTCGGAACGCCGTTGGTCTCCATGAACAGGGCATAGAGGTTGGTCCGGACCCGGGTCGTGCTGGTGACCTGGAAATCCACGTTGGTGCGGATCGACGCCTTGGAATACTTGAGCTGGGAATTCCAGTCCCCCTGGTCGGGGTACTTGTAAAGTCCGCGGGCGTCCGTATAGTCGAGGAGGGTATAATACTCCACCTTGTCCGAACCGCCGTACATGGAGATGTAGGCTTTCGTCTCGTGGGCCGTGTTCTTGAAGACTTCGTTCTTCCAGTCCACATTCGGATACACGAACGGATCGCTGCCGCTGCGGAACTTCCTCACTTCGGCATTCGTATAGGCCGGGTCGAGTCCGTCGTTGATGCGGGCGGTGTTCAGCGCGCGGGCATAGTCGTAGGCATCCACCATCTCCGCCATCTGCGGGTCGAACTGGATCTTGTGGGAAGCGCCGGCCTTGAAGTGGAAGCCGCTGTCGGCCTGGCCGCGCTTGGTCTTGACATAGAGGACACCGTTGATGCCTTCGTGCCCGAAGAGGGCGACGGCGGCGGCATCCCGGAGGACGGTGACACTTTCCACCTCTTCCACTGTCAGACGGTCGATGGGACGTTCGAAGCCGTCCACCAGGATGAGGATATCCCGTTCACCGGTGGTTTGGGCACCCCGGATATTGAAGGTGGCACCCCTGCCTTCCTCACCCTTGAAACCGGTGTTCTGCAAGGCGGTGAGGCCGAGGAGTTTGCCATAGAGCGCATCGGCGAGGCTGATGGCCGAGGTCCGGCTCAGCTCTTCGGCGGTGATGGTGTAGGTCGCCGCCGTCGAAAGGAATTCCGACTGCCCGACGCCGTAGCCCAAGTCCACCGTCTGGGTCTTCTTGTCCCCCAGCTCGACCTGGGCGCTCACCGTCACAGGCGCTGCGCAGAATCCCAGCAGGCTGAATATAAGTATATTGCGTAATTTCATAATCGTGAAAGTTTCTATTAGTTACCAACCAGGATTCTGGGTAAGGCCGTATTTCTTCTGAACCTCGACACGGGAGACCGGGTCCAGGTACCACTTGGTATCAAAGCCTGACACGCCCTGATCCCACCATACGCGGGCACCGACCTTGATGTCCGGCTTCTCGTACTCGAACTTCGGCCAAGGGGTCGTGGGATCCCACTGCAGGTCTCCTTCCGTCATGCGGTTGCCGTTCTCGTCGAGCCGGTATATCCGGATCTCGTGGAGCCGCTTGGTGAACAGGTCGGCCCGCTTGCGGCGGATCATGTCGTACACGCGGTCACCGCACTCGGCACCGATCTCGCAGTTGCGCTCACGGAGGATCTCATCGATCAGGTTCTCCTTGTTGGAGGTCAGGTTCAGGCCCGGATTCATCGTCTCCAGGCGGCCCAGGCCGACGCGGCTGCGAACGACATGGATGTCGTCCAGGGCGCCCTTGAGGTCGCCGGTTTCGGCACGGGCTTCAGCCCGGATGAGATACATCTCGGCCAGCCGGATGTAAGGCACGCCGATGTATTCGTCATCATACCGGCTGCCGCCATAATAGTCGAGCAACCACTTGAACTTGCAGTAACCGCTCGCGATATCGTCCTTATTGTTGAAATTACTGTTCTTGTCCATCATGCCGCCGACCCAGATGTCCGTATAGGTCTGGCCGGCATAGTCGAATCCGGCGGGCAGGGACTGCCTGGGAACCAGGATGGTCTCATACAGACGCGGATCGCGGTCGGCGAACATGTCGATTCCCTGGGGATTCTTGCCGGGGCCGTAGATGTCGGCATACGGGAAATTGCGGCCGTCCGCCATGCCGAAGCACTCCATCAGTTCGTTGGTGGGGACGGCGCCTCCCTGACGGAGGCAGTCGAGGGCGAAACCGCGCCAGCCCCAGCCCCAGCCACCGTCGGACAGGGTGAGGGTCGGGTGGGCGTCGAACAGTTTTTCGTGGTTCGTCTCGTTGTTGCGGTACCGGTACGCCCTGCGGTAGGCCGTCCGGTATCCGATCTCGTCGTTCGTGGCCGGCTGGATGAGCCTGTAATAGTCACCGTTTGCAGCGTTGTCCTGGAAGAAATCGTTGCAGGCCTGCAGGCAGCGGGTCCAGAGGGCGGGATCCTTCTTTCCGAACCAGACATGCTCGATGTTCGTGAATTCGGTCTCCTTTCCGGCATCATAATTCCTGTAAGGCTCGGAATCGTTGAACAGCGGGGACGCGGCGAACATCCAGACCTTGGCGCGGAGCGCCCGGGCGGAAGCGCGCGTGAGGCGGCCGGACCAACGGCCCTGGTCCGCATCGGCGATGTTCCAGATGTAGCCGGGCTCATTGATGGCGCAGACGATCAGGGAGTCAATGAACTCCACCGTCTGCCACGCGGTCGAACGGCCGCCGGTGAAAGGCTCGCCCACCGGGTAGGCCTTCCTGGCCAGGCACAGTCCGCCGAAACTGCGGAAAGCATCGAAATAACGGCTGGCCATGATGGTGTAGGCCTCGCCGCGGAGACGGCTTTTCTCCGAGTCGGACATGTCCGGGACCCGGTCGATGTTCTCGATGATCTGCCAGCACTTGCGCACCGTCTCGTAGATGGAGACACGGCCGCCGGCGTCGGAACTCAGTCCGCCGTATTTGGTGGAATAGGAGAATTTGCCCTGGAAATTACCGTCTTCCGTATCCTGGGCGTCTTCGGTCAGCAGTCCCGGATAATAGCTCTGGATGGGACCGCCCCAGCCGCAGTAGCAGTGATAGGAATCGGAAAGCACGTCGATCGGGGCTCCGTTCATCATGTTTCCGGACGTGTAGGTGCAGTAGAGCTGTCCATAGGCGCTCCAGAGGAAGTTGCGGGTGTACTCCGCGCTCGTGAATACCGTGTCGATATTGACGTCGACGCCCGGCGCCTTCTCCAGGAAGGCGTCGCCGACGGCGAACTTGTCGACGCAGGCTGAAACGAGGAAGGCGGTTACGATTCCGAGAACCAGTATAGTATTCTTTTTCATATCGCGTGTCTGTATTAGAAGTTAACCTGCACGCCCATGTTGACGACACGGGTCATCGGGTAGCGCATGCCGTAGTCGAGACCGGAGCCCGGGGCCTCCGGGTCGTTTCCGTCGAACCGGGAGAAGGTGAGCAGGTTCTGCCCGGAAACGGACAAGCGGATGTAATTGAAGAAAGGCATGGCCTTGGGCTTGTTGAACGTATATCCGATTTCGACGTTCTTCAGGCGGATGTAGCGGGAATTGATCAGCCAGGCCGAGGAATCCCGGTTGTTGTGGACCCGGTTGACGAAGGAGATGCGCGGAAGGATGGCATTCGGATTGTCCTCCGTCCAGGAGTTGTCCGCCACCCACTGGGCGAGGGCGGAAGTATTGGTGGAACCGAACTGGTCCCGGAAGTAACCGTTCAGCGCACGGCTCGTATGGTCGGCGCCCGTCCACAGCATGGAGAAATCGAGGCCCTTCCAATGGAGGGAGGTATTCAGGGAATACGTAATCTCCGGATTGTCGGTATAGCCCATGGGCTGCTGGTCGTTCTGGTCGATGATACCGTCATCGTTGAGGTCCACGTACACGCAGTCACCATACTTGAGCACCAGGTTCTGGTCCGGCATGTCCTTGCCGTACTTGGCCTTGTAGCGCTCTTCCGTGCCGGGCTGGTAGAACTCAAAGAGCTCGTAACCGAAGCGCTGGCCGACCGGCAGGCCGGTCCGGCTCAGATAGGCATACATCGGCTCGACTTCGAGCATCTCGATGACCTTGTTCCGGGCGAAGGAGACGTTCGGGGAAATGGAATAGCGGACATTGCCGATCCGGTCTTCCCAGTTCAGGCTGACCTCGTAACCATGGTTCTTCACACGGCCCTCGTTCACGTAGCTGGAAGGCAGGGACGTGACGGCGGACAGGGTGGACGCGTTGGACACCAGGATGTGCTGGCGGTCCTCCCAGAAGAAGTCCACGTAGGCGTGGAGGCGATCCCTGAAGAATGCGGCGTCCAGACCGATGTTGATCTTGCTGGCCGTTTCCCAGGTCACGTTGGGGTTGCCGGACGTCAGTTCCTTGACGGCCTGCAGCCAGCCGGTACCGCCGGTACCGAAGTTGGCACCGCGGTTCTGCGGGTTCACCGTCGTGGAGCCCTGGTAGAACTGCCAGGCGCCGGGGAGATAGAGGAAGCGGGCTCCGTTCGTATTGTCGTTACCCACGAGTCCCCAGGAGCCGCGGAGCTTCAGATAGCCCATGAAGTTCCTGATGGGCTCCCACCAGGATTCCTGGGACGGGATCCAACCCAGGGAAACGGACGGGAAGGTACCGTACCGCTTGCCGGGGGCGAAATTCTCGGAACCGTTGTAACCGATGTTGAAATCGAGCAGGTACTTGGTGGCATAGTCATAGGTGATACGGCCGACCAGGCCCACGTACCCCTTCGGGATGGACTGGTACAGGCTGCCGTCGGAGTCCCAGGGATAATAGGTCTTGCTCTGGTTGTAGAGGAGCAGGGCGCCGATGTTGTGCTGGCCGAACCGGCGGGCATAGTCGAAGCTCGCCTCCGCATACCAGTTGCGGTTTCCCCATTTGGCCTCGCTGTAAGGAAGCGGCCAGGTGATGTTCTCCTTGCGGAGCACCTCTTCGCCGTTCACGAGGGTGGCGACATAGTTCACGCCCGTACCATAACCGTTCTGGCGGTTCTTCCGGGCGGTATAGTCGGAGTTATAGGAAGCCTTGGTCTTGAAAGAGAGACCCTGGGTGATGAATCCCAGGTCCAGCTTGTACTGGATATCGAAGTTGAGGACGTTGGTGCTTTCGAGCTGATAGCCAAGTCCGTAATAGTTCGACAGGGCGTCCCGGTCGAAAGGACCGACGAAGTTCGGGTCCGAAACGATATGGCGTCCTTCCGCATCGACACCGCTGCCGGCATAGGGCGTAGCGCCCTGCAGGTAACGGAACAAGAAGCCTTCACCTCCACCCATCGTGTTGCGGTTCTGCATGCGGCCGCCCAGGGTGATGGAGAGCTGACTGCGCTTGGAAACGTCGATATCGAGGTTCGCGCGATAGTTCAGACGCTTGAAATTGAAGGTCTCGTTCTTGTTGTCGGAGAAAGTCTTGAACAGGGAATCCTGGTTCAGGAAACCGGCGGAGACGAAATAGCGGACCCGTTCCGTACCGCCGTTCACGTTCACGTTGGCCTGCTCCTGCCAGGCCGAATCATTCATGATGTACTTGATCCAGTCCATGCTCGGGAAGGTGCGGGGCATGTCCTTGGTGCGGAAATGCTCCATCACCTCCTGGCTGAAGCGGATGCCCAGGTCGGCATACGGGGAATAATCGGTGATGTTCGCCGTTCCCGGCCACTGGTTCATGGGAAGGGCGTCCGTGATCTGGGAGTAATTGTACATCCGGCCGTAGGTGTAGGAGTCCGCGAAGTCGACGAACTTCGAGATCGTCTGCACGGCGGCATTGGCCGATGCGGATACGGACGCCTTCCCGGTCGTACCGCGCTTGGTGGTAACGAGGATGACACCGTTCGCACCGCGGACACCGAAGACGGCCGTAGCCGAAGCGTCCTTGAGGACGGAAATGCTTTCGATTTCATTGGGATCCAGCTGCGAGAAAGGACGCTCGACGCCGTCCACGAGGACCAGCGGATCCGCGCTGTTCAGGGAGCCGACGCCACGGATGCGGATTTCCGGCTCGTCAGCGCCCGGCATGCCGGAAGGCTGGACGGCGGAAACGCCGGGAAGGTTTCCCTGGAGGGCGTTCGCGACGTTCGCGACCGGCGACTTCATGATATCGTCGTTACCCATGGCGGAGACGGCACCGGTGATGGTCACCTTCTTCTGCTGGCCATAGGCGATGACGACCGCTTCGTCCAGGGCCCGGTTTTCGGGTTCCATCGCCACGGTCAGATTCTGGGAGGCCGGGACCACCTGTGTCGTGTATCCGATACAGGAAATCTCCAGCATGGCCCCAGCGGGAACGGAGAGGACGAAGTTACCGTCCATGTCGGTGATGGTTCCGGTCGTGGTTCCTTGGATGACCACGCCGGCTCCGATCAACCCTTCTCCCTGCTCGTCCAGGACCCTGCCTTGCACACGCAGGTTCTGGGCGAAAGAATGTCCGGGCAGAAGGAGCAGAAGCACCAAAATTCCGAACACGAGATAGTTTCTCCTTTTCATCATTTTAGGGTTCAATTAGATGGTTGATAGCGTTTTATTGGTTTGGATAATTCTTGTCAATTTTACAAACTGGACAAAGATAGCAGGAGCTTTTGGCGAAAAATGTCATAAATGATACAAATCATATCAAAAAAAGAAACATTATTTGCTAAATTTGTGACTATGAGACAAATCGCCCTTTCCGCCCTGCTCTCACTGGCCCTCCTGTTTCCCGCCCGCGCCCAGATGGCACGGCTGTATACCACCGAATCCGGCCTGCCCAGCAGCCAGGTCAAAGACATCTTCCAGGATTCGCGCGGGTTCATCTGGATCTCCACGGAAAGCGGACTCGCCCGGTTTGACGGGATGGACTTCACCACTTTCCGGTTTGCCCGCGACCGGGCCGACGCGCTGGCCAGCGACCTGGTCCCCACCGTCTTCGAGGACAGCCGGGGCGTCCTGTGGGTAGGGACGTCGATGGGCCTGCAGACATTCAATCCCGACAACAGTTCCTTCAGCCATATCGACCTCCGGGATCCGGAAGTGCCCGGATCCACCCAGTATGTCTCCGACATCCTGGAAGTCAGGACCGGTCCGTCGTCCACCGAGCTCTGGGTGGCCACCTCCCAGCAAGGGGTCTACATCCTGGATACGGAGACCCACGCCTTGAAAGACGGGCGGCGCGGCATCCTGAACCGGGAACTGGCCTCCCCTTTCGTGAACCGGGTATTCCAGGATGCATCCGGACGCGTCTGGCTGTCCGGAGAGACCGGCGGCCTGTCTGTCGTGGACGCAGCCACGATGCGGAAAATGGACATTCCCCTCGAAGGGAATCCCGTCATCCAGTGTTTCGCCGAAGATCCGGAAAGCGGCGATGTCCTGCTGGGGACCATGAACGGAATCTACATCTACCGTACGTCGGCAGGGCGCATCCGCGCGTCCGCCGATCCGACAGCCCGCTCGTGCGAGGCGGTCGCGCTGTTGCCGTACCGGACCAGCCAGCGGACGGGAAGCCGGACCTTCCTCGTGGGCACGGAGACGGAAGGATTGTACGTATACGATTCCGAGACAGACCATTGCCGGGAAGCCAGCCTGGCCCGGATCCCCTACGGCATGTCCCGCTGGAAGGTCCATACCCTGATGGAAGACAACCAGGGAAATGTCTGGATCGGGGCGTTCCAGACCGGCGTCCTGGTCGTTCCCCGGTCGATGTACGGATTCGGCTATCTGTCCGTAGGGCCCGCCGGCCTGTACGGGGAGCAGGCGGCCTGCGTCACCGCCATCGTCCAGAACCCGGCCGACGGGTCCTTCTGGATCGGCACGGACGGCGGCGGCATCCTCCGCGTGGGAAATGACGGTCGCCGGACCTTCTTCACGGCCGCGGATTCCGGCCTGACCAACGATTCCGTGATGGCACTCGCCTTCGACAGGGACGGGACTTTATGGGCCGCCACCTACCTGGACGGCCTTTTCACCTATACCCCGTCCGCAGGCTTCCGCCCCTTCGCCGACCAGGATGCCGTCGGATCCCGGAATGTCGTCTGCCTTTCCTACGATCCGGTCAAGGACCGCCTGTATGCCGGCACCTATGGTGCGGGGCTCAGCATCATTTCCCCGAAGGCGCGGAAAGTGGAAAAGAACATCGTCCAGGATATCAACAAGTGGGTGAGCGCCCTGATGACCGACCGGAGGGGGACCCTGTGGCTGGGAACGTTCAACGGGCCGCTCTGCTACGATCCCGATACCGGCAAACTCCTGACTTACAATGTCGGGAATGTCGCCATCAACGCGCGCGTATATTGTTTTTATGAAGCGAAGGACGGGACCGTCTGGATCGGGACGGGCGAAGGGCTCACCGCCTGCGACCGCGACCGGGGCACCACCCGCTTCTTCAGCAAAGCCGACGGATTGTCCAGCAACGTCGTAAGCGCCATCCTGGAAGCCGGGGACGGAACGCTCTGGATATCCACCTCCTACGGCCTGAACCACCTGGACCCGGCCACCGGCGGCTTCACCTGCTACTATGCCTATGACGGGTTGCAGAACAACGAATTCCATTTCGGATCCTCATTCCGGGATTCCGACGGGCAGCTGTTCTTCGGCGGGACCGGCGGCGTGACGAGGTTCTATCCCCAGGTTGTCAACCGGACCGTCCATCCGGTTCCGCCCCTCTCCCTGTCGAAACTCACCGTCCTGAACGAAGAGGTGGACTTCGATCCGGCCCGGGAAGACAATATCCTGGACAAGCAGATCACGGAAGCCACCCGGATCATCCTCCCCAACCAGCGGAATACTTTTTCGCTGGAATTCGCCGTGCTGGAGTACACGAACCCCCGGAAAATCCGCTACGCCTACCGGCTGGACCACTTCGACAAAGACTGGCATTATACCTCCCCTTCCGCCCGGACCGCCACCTATACGAGAGTACCGGCCGGCCGCTATACGTTTACCGTCAAGGCATTCTTCGACGGGGCGGAGGACGATTTCTCCTCCCGGTCCATCGAAATCAGGGTCCGGTATCCCTGGTACCTGTCCGTCTGGGCCTTCCTGGTGTACCTGATCCTCCTCGCCGCCCTTGCCCTGCTGCTGAAGGATCTCTACCGGCGGCACCGCCGGCATGAAGCAGAGCGGGAAGCCTCCGAAATCAAGGACTTCAAACTCAAGATGTTCACCAACATCTCCCACGAGATCCGCACGCCGCTCACCCTCCTCATGTCCCCGCTCAAGCAGATGCGCGAAGCCGAACAGGACCCCCGCACGAAGGGCCTTTACAACCTGATGTACCGCAACTCCCTCCGGATCCTGCGCCTCGTGAACCAGCTGATGGACATGCGGAAGGTGGATGAAGGCAAGATGCAGCTCCACTTCCTGGAGACGGACATCGTCTATTTCATCCGGGACATCATGCAGTCCTTCGACGACATGGCCGTCTCCCGGAACATCGCCCTTACGCTTGAACCGGTGCACGAAGTGGAGAACCTGTGGATCGACCAGGGAAACTTCGACAAAATCGTGTTCAACATCCTGTCCAACGCCTTCAAGCACACGCCGGACGGGGGTGACATCACCATCGCGGTAAGCGCGCCGAAAGCGAACAAGGGGTTCCTGGCCGCCGACATCAAGGAGTTCGTCCGCATCGACATCACCAACTCCGGGTCCCACCTGGAGGAGGCGGACCGGGAGAAAGTGTTCGAACGGTTCTTCCAGACCAACATCCTGGACGCCAAGGCCGGCAGCGGCGTGGGCCTCAACCTTGCCAAGATGCTCGTGGAACTGCACCACGGTGCCATCGAAGCCTACAATACGGAACAGGGCGTCCGCTTCTCCGTGTACATCCCGGCCGGCTGCGCCCACCTGACCGAACTGGAAATGTCCAAGACCTCCCATCACAAGGACCTCTATACCAAGCTCCCCACCTCGGACCTGCTCGCCCGGAGCACCGAAGACCTGGCCTTCACACCCTCCGCCTCCGATTCCGACAAGGAGGTCAAGTCCCGCCGCCACGTCGTCCTCGTGGACGACGACAGCGAGATCCGGGATTATCTCCTGCACGAACTCCGCCCCACCTACAACGTCAAGGCATTCCCCGACGCCGCCAGCGCCTGGGCCGACATTTCCGTCCACGTACCGGACGTAGTGGTCACGGACCTGAAGATGGAGGGGATGGACGGCATCGAACTCTGCGAAAAGATCAAGCGCAACCCGGGAACCAACCACATCCCGGTCATCCTCCTGACCTCCTCCTCCGATGAGGCCACCCAGCAGCGCAGCGTGGACAGCGGGGCCGACCGGTTCCTTTCCAAACCCCTCTCCTTCGACCTTCTCAAGGGCACCATCGCCAACATCCTCGCCGCCCGGGAAACCCTGCGGACCAAGATCACCGGCAATGTGGACTACAATTACACCGACGTGAAAGTTGCCACGCCCGGCGACCTGAAGGAACGGGTGACCGGGGTCATCAAGAAGAACCTGGACAACCCGGATTTCAGCGTCGACGACCTGAGCCGGGAAGTCGGAATCAGCCGCGTACACCTGAACCGCCGGCTCAAGGAAATCATGGGCATCTCCCCTTCCGCCCTCATCAAGTCCACCCGGATGAAGCAGGCCGCCTACCTCCTCGTCCATGAGAAGGTGAACATCTCCGAAGTTGCCTACCGCGTAGGCTTTTCCACCCCTTCCTACTTCTCCAGCTCCTTCCGGGACTACTTCGGGATGACGCCGAAGGAATTCGTCACAAAGTATATGGATTCCGATGATCCGGAAGCGCTGGACAAGCTGTTCAAGGGATGACGGCGTGTTTCCTTGTCACAAGGATATGTAACGATTTTGGGATTTCTGTTCCTTTTTTGAAAGTCTCTGACCTATTTTTGTCAAAGATTCCCTTCGGGAACGCGTAACTTTGTCATCGGATAAAACTGATAACCCGATGATGAAGCATTTCCTTCCTTTCCTGGCCATCCTGCTGATTGCGGCAGGCTGCAAGCCTGCACCCGCCCGATTCGCCCTTCCTGTTGCGGACGGAATGGTCATCCAGCGCGGCCGGGAGATTCCCGTCCATGGGACCACGGAGCCCGGTGCCGCCGTCAAGGTCCGGTGGCAGGGAAAGACGTTGAAAGCCGTGGCCGACACGGCTGGCCGCTGGTGCGTTGCGCTGCCCGCTACGGAGGCCGGCGGCCCGTTCACGCTGGAAGCCAACGGTACGGTCGTGAAGGATATCCTCGTGGGCGACGTCTACCTGTGCTCCGGCCAGTCCAACATGGAACTGCCCGTACGGCGCTGCCTGGACGCAGTCGCCGGCGACATCAAGGGATACGCCAACAATCGGATCCGCTATTTCCACGTGCCGATGCGGTACCGTTTCGACGGCCCGGACGAAGAGCTTCCCGGCGGCAGCTGGGAGGTCCTGGACAGCGATTCCACCGCCCTCGCCTGGAGCGCCGTGAGCTACTTCACGGCCCGTTACCTCCAGGAGGCTACCGGTGTTCCCGTGGGAATGATAAACAACGCCGTGGGCGGGTCGCCGGTTGAGGCCTGGATCGAGGAAGCCCGGCTTCCGGGCTACGCCCTGGACGAATTGCATCTTTTCCAGCAGCCGGCCTATCTGGACAGCATCAACCGGTTCAACGCCACGCTGTACTCGGATTGGCAGGAGGCGCACAATGCGCTGCCGGCCAACACGGCCGCGAAGTGGCGTCCGGTGAACCTGTTCGACAAGGGCTGGGCCCTGGACCGCAAGGGGGAGAATGTCTACGGCAGTCACTTCCTTCGTCGGAAGTTCACCCTGGACAAGGCTCCGGATGGGCCTTCCATCCTGCATCTCGGTGCCCTCATCGACGCGGATTCCACGTTCGTGAACGGTGTTTATGTGGGCAATATCACGTATATGTATCCCCCGCGCAACTACCCGGTTCCGGAAGGCATCCTCCGTGCGGGCGAGAATGAGATTGAAATCCACCTGTATGCCTGCGGCGGCAATCCGGCCAGCGCCGTGCCGGACAAACGGTACAGCCTGGAGACCCCGGACGGGGACATCTCCCTCCTGACGGGCTGGGAACACAAGGACGGCCGCAGGATGCCCGCACGTCCTGGCCAAATCTTCCTTCAGTACAAGCCCGCGGGCTTGTGGAACGCCATTACCGCCCCGATGAAAGACTTCCCCTTCGCCGGCGTCATCTGGTACCAGGGCGAGAGCAACTGCAACAACGCCTCCGACTACGGCAGCCTGCTGGAAACGATGGTGGACTCCTGGCGGTCGGAAACCGGCGACGCCGCCCTCCCCTTCTACATCATCGAACTCGCCGCCTTCGAGCACTCCGAACTCACCGACAACGACTGGGGCTGGAACCGCGTCCAGAAAGAGCAGCGGGCCACCGCGGAGAAGGTCGACGGGGTCTATCTCGTTCCCAACGCGGACCTCGGCGAATGGAACGACATCCATCCCCAGGACAAGAAAACCGTCGGACAGCGCACCGCCACCGTCATCCTTGAAAGCAAACAATAATACCTGAACCCATATGACAGACAACACCTCCAAAGGCTTCTACAAACTGAACTGGCTCCAGCGCATCGGCTTCGGCGCCGGCGACATGGCCCAGAACCTCATCTACCAGACCATCTCGATCTGGCTGCTGTTCTTCTACACGAACGTGTTCGGGCTGGACCCGGGCGCTGCGGCCCTGATGTTCCTCATCGTCCGCCTCGTGGATGTCCTGTGGGACCCGATCGTGGGCACCATCGTGGACAAGGGCAACCCGAAATGGGGCAAATACCGCAGCTGGCTCATCCTGGGCGGCATTCCGCTCGTGGGCCTCGCCATCCTGTGCTTCTGGAACGGATTCAGCGGCTCGCTGGTGTACGCCTACATCGCCTATGTGGGCATGTCCATGTGCTACACCCTCGTGAACGTGCCGTACGGCGCCCTCAACGCATCCCTGACCCGTGACACGAACGAGATCACCATCCTGACCTCCACCCGCATGTTCATGGCGAATCTCGGTGCGCTTTGCGTGAAGTCTCTCCCGCTGATCATCGCCATCTTCGCCCCGAAGGTCCTGAATCCGGACACCGGCAAGATGACCGCCGTTTACAACACGCCCGAAGCCGCTCCGGCCTGGTTCATCACGATGACCATCTTCGCCCTCGCCGGCCTGGTGCTGCTGTTCTTCTGCTTCTCCCAGTGCAAGGAGAAGGTCGTCATGGACCAGAAGGAGTCCGCCAACGTGAAAGTCAGCGACCTTTGGATGGAATTCGTGCGGAACAAGCCCCTCCGCGTCGTCGCCTTCTTCTTCATCACCGCCTTCGCGATGATGAGCGTAGGTAACGCCGCCGACGCCTATTTCATGAGCTACAATGTGGGCGCCACCCCGCTCCTGACCACCCTCTTCATGTGGCTCGGAACCATCCCGGCCTTCATCTTCATGCCGCTCGTCCCGGCCATCAAGCGCAAGATCGGCAAGAAGGGCATGTTCTACCTGTTCCTCGGCGTGGCCATCCTGGGCATGGCGATGATGTACACCTTCGTGTCCATCCCCGCCACCAAGAACAACTTCGTGCTCCTGTGCATCGCCCAGTTCGTGAAGTCCACCGGCATCATCACCGCGACGGGCTACATGTGGGCCCTCGTTCCGGAAGTCATCTCCTATGGTGAGTACACCTCCGGCAAGCGCATCGCCGGCATCGTGAACGCCCTGACCGGCATCTTCTTCAAGGCCGGCATGGCCCTCGGCGGCGTCGTTCCGGGCCTGGTCCTCTCCTGGGTGGGCTTCAATTCCGAAGCCGCCAAGCAGACTCCGCTCGCCGAGCAGGGCATCCTCTGGCTCGTGTGCGTGATCCCGGCCGTCCTCCTGCTCCTCGCGATGTTCATCATCTCCAAGTACGAACTCTCCGACGAGAAGATGGACGAAATCAACAGAGCCATCGAAGCAAGATCCTAAACAACTGATAACCATGGCAGACAAAGTTAAAAAACGCTATCTCTTCCCCGAAGACTACATGGCCGACCCGTCGGTGCATGTGTTCGACGGCAAACTCTACATCTATCCCTCCCATGACTGGGAGTCGGCCGCTCCGGACGACGATTTCGGCAGCGAGTACGACATGAAGGACTACCACGTGCTGTCGCTGGAAGGCCCCGACCCGATGACCTCCCCCGTGAAGGACAACGGTGTCGCCCTGGACATCAAGGACGTCCCGTGGGCCCGCCGCCAGCTGTGGGACAACGAGGTGGTGAAAGGCCGTGACGG
>JAEEGL016775693.1_pt1 | contig 19224 bp, 8 predicted proteins | sample 9134231 | NCBI WGS metagenome assembly JAEEGL01 (sample SAMN16246548, study PRJNA631951) | gut metagenome | biome: gut microbiome; feature: rumen; material: fiber-attached | host: Bos | place: Iran: Karaj | collected 2018-10 | reverse complement strand
TGATATTATTGTTTACTACCCTGTTCTTGATATTGCACTTGAGCTTTCAAGTATGGGTATCAGAGTAGACGAGAACTCACTTAAGTCACAGCTTGAGAAGGCAGGTTGCACAGAGAGAGCCGAGCTCCCATTCCAGAAGGCAATCCTTAACAAAGAGCTTCCTTACACAATCGGTGGCGGTATCGGCCAGTCAAGAATCTGTATGTTCTTCCTGCGTAAGGCACACATCGGTGAGGTTCAGTGCTCAATCTGGCCCGACGAAATGCTTGCAGAATGCGACAAGAACGGTATTCATCTCCTGTAATTTAAAGGCAAGACCCTATAGGCGTGTCCGTTGGACACGCCTTTTTTAACACTACAACAAGATTAAGGACTTAATATGAAAAACGAAATGCACCAGATAGTACAAGACACAAAACAGGTAAGAGCTATTCTCGTGGGACTTAATACAAATAAGTCCGAGGATGAGTTTGAGCGCTCTATGAAGGAATTAAAAGAGCTTACCAAGGCGCTGGATATAGAAGTTGCAGGGATTACGACACAGAATCTCCCTTCCCCGGACAGGAGTACATATATCGGAAGCGGAAAGGTTGAGGAAATAAAGGCCTCTTTAGATGTCTTTGATGCGGATATCATCATTTTTAACGATGACATATCTCCGATGCAGATTAGAAACCTTGAGAAGGTCCTAGATACTGAGGTCATAGACAGAACAGGGCTCATTCTCCAGATTTTTGCCAAAAGAGCTAAGACCAGGGAGGCAAGACTTCAGGTGGAATACGCTCAGCTTCAGTACATGCTGCCAAGACTGGTGGGCATGCGCTCCTCTCTCTCAAGACAGGGCGGCGGAAGCGGAAGACTTTCCAATAAGGGTTCAGGTGAGAAACAGCTCGAATTGGACAGACGGCGCATTGAACACAGAATGAGTGAGCTGCGCCGCGAGCTCGAGAATATGGAAGTAGAAAGAGATACCCAGAGGAGCAGAAGGCTTATGGCTTCCGAGCCCAAGATATCTCTTGTCGGTTATACAAACGCCGGTAAATCAACGATCCTGAACAATATGCTCTCCCTATACGGCGGAGAAAACTCCGATGAGAAGATGGTTTTGGAAAAAGATATGCTGTTTGCCACGCTGGATACTTCAGTCAGGAGAATCTCCGCCCCCGGGCACAGACCATTTCTTTTGACGGATACTGTTGGATTTATAAGTGAACTTCCTCACACCCTTGTAAAGGCCTTCCGTTCAACATTGAATGAAGCCAAATACGCTGATCTCATCCTTGAAATCATCGATTTCTCAGACCCAGAATACCGCCATCACATGGATGTAACAAGGGATACACTGGCAGAAATCGGTGCCGGCGACATTCCGGTAATTTACGTGTTCAACAAGTCAGATATTGTCCAAAATCAGCAGCAGGAAGCCTCACAGCTGGTCATGGATGTCCCAAGGACAAATGACGACAGAGCTTATATCTGCGCCAAATCAAAAGAGAGCCTGGATGCGTTAATTGAACTCATAGAAGAGACGCTCAAAAAAGGCGATACGTTGTGTGAACTTCTCCTGCCCTACTCTGAAGGAGGAATTCTTAACACAATAACCTCGTCTTCCACCGTGGAATCCACCGAGTACCTTCCTGAGGGCATCAAGGTCGTGGCTCACCTCAGCGCCAAGAACGCTGCCCGATATGCGAAATATCTACAATAAAAAAGCTCCGCCTCACATTAGTTGTGAAGCGGAGTTCTTTTTTATTTAGTTATCAGCCCACATTGAGCTGCTTGCGAAGGCTCTTTTCGTTGGCCTCAATTTTCACGCGATTAAGCGCTGAATGTACTGCAGGAATAAGCAGAACTATGATTGTGATGGCAGACTCAAGGGCAATATATGATCCGTTATAAGCTGCTGAGTATGCGACAGGTGACATTCCCTCTGGAGCATAGTCTGCGAAGAAGATAACGCCGGAAAGTGTTGAGAATACAAATCTTCCGAAGACACCAACCAGATATCCAATGATCATTCCGTGCTTCTTCTCATAGAAGAATCCGGCAAGTCCGAGAGCTCCGAAAGCAAGAATATAGTCGCAAAGAAGCTGTGGAACACTGATGATGTAAGGATCAATTATCAGCTGAAGAAGCCCATAGGCAAACGCAGCTGAAAGGCTTACTCGTGGGCCATAGAGATATCCGATGAAGCAAACAAAAAACATGGAGAAAAGAGTAACACTTCCGCCCATAGGCAGCTTGAAAAGCTTGATGTTAGACATTACAAATGCCAGTGCAAGGCAAAGAGCAGAAAATGTGATCTGCTTGATGCTCATCTTGCCCTTTCCATCTGCATTTGTAAAATAGCTTACAAGTGCAACAGCGGCCAGCATAAGAACTATAACCATGAAATAGCCGCCTCTTGTGATGTTGTAACTTACATATCCATCCTCAATTACTTTTTCTAAAAACAGACTCATAAAAAGACCTCCCTTGATGTTCGCGGCATTCAAAGGAGGTCCTAAGACTCTTATCGAAAAAAGTTGCTTCCCTACGCCGGCATTATCCGTGTCAGGTAATAAGGGTTAGATGCGCATCGCGCATCAATCTCAGCATTGCTCCCCTAGCGGTTCGTATTTATTTCATTTACATTAAACACTCACACCACTCTAATGTCAATACTTTTTTCGCTGAGATATGCATATTTTCTGACATTTCACAATATCATGATTATTTATAATCACTCAAATGAATAGTCAATCTTGTTTCCAATCTGTCCGTTGCCAAGAATACCAAACTCTACAGAGCCGCCGTTAGCAATGTTTGAATTCCAGTTAACAGGAGTAATCACATAGTAATTACCTGATGTCTTAACATTTACATTCCAGCTGGAATCGATGTTAACCTGATTCTTGTTAAGCTTAAGAGTCCATCCGTTTACTGCAGAACCTGTTGTGTTGGAAATCTTGAAGTTTACAGTATATCCTGATCCCCAGCTGTTGATAGCATAGCCAAGTTCAAGTGAGCTTGCTACAGGTGTAGGCTCTGGAGTTGGCTCTGGGTCAGGTGTTGGCTCCGGATCAGGTGTTGGCTCAGGATCTGGAGTAGGCTCAGGATCAGGCTGAGTCTGGGACTCTGTTCCAACCTTCTCAAACTGCCACTGCTGGTTCTGATTTCCGTTGTATGTCCACTGGCATACATTTGTTCCATCAGCTGACTTGTGCTCATAAACATCAAGATACTTGGCTGCATTTGAGCACTTTGTTCCGATTGTGTAGATACCGCTGTTTGCTGTAGTCTTTACTGTGAACTGCTGAGCGTTTCCGCCGTAGCCCTGATAGATTCCTACATTTGCGCCATCAACATCCTCACCGTTGGCAACATCAAGCATTACGTTTCCGAGCTTGTTTGTAAGTGTGATATAACCATCATTTACGTTTGTAACATACCACTTCTGTGCATCAATTCCTGAACCGGACTTGATAACAACGTTCTTCCATCCATTTGCATTGTCAGCGTCAACTGTAAGGTACTTCTGTGACTGAACGCCCTTGATGTAATACCAGCCATCATCGATGCGCGCTGTTGAGCCTGTATCTACAGGTGTTGGATCAGTTGTAGGTGTTGGCTCAGGATCCGGTGTAGGTGTTGGCTCGTAAGTTCCGGGCTGACCAAATACATCTGTGTATGCCTGAATAACCTTTGTGTATGCCTGCTTAGGTGAACCTGGTCTTGAGAAAAGAAGTGGAGCTGAGTTGTTGATCCATGTTGTCTGATCTGAAAGTCCCCACCATGTTATGCTTGTGATCTTGCCGCCGCTCTTCTTTGCATTGTTGATGCCCTTGAAGAGGTTGTAAGCGTAGTTTGCCATATCTGAGTCACCCTTGTTGGTGATATCAAGCTCTGTGATCTGAACCTCGAAACCTGCCTTAAGGAATGAGTTGAGAGCCTGCAGATAATAGTCTGTTGAAGGATAGTTTGTTCCAAGGTGAGACTGCATACCAACGCCTGCGCAGACTTTTTTACCCTGGTTGATGTAATTAACAAGTGTGATCACGTCGTTAACTACCATATATGTGTTGTAATCATTGTAGAAGAGCTTTACAGAGTCTGTAAGCTTGAAGTATTCAAGCGTCTCATAAGCATAGTTAAATGCTTTCTTTACGTATGTAGCGTTTGTTCTGTTGTTGCCGTAAACTGCTTCCCATCCGGAATTGTTTGCGTGAAGGATCTCGTTTGCAACGTCCCATGCGTATACAACGCTGCCGTATGAGCTAGTGTAAACATGGTTCATAACAGTCTTTACATACATCTCAAGACGGGCATCCATAGTAGACTGATTAACAAAGCCGCCATTTCCTGAGAATCCGTTTCTGAAGAACCAGGAAGGAGTCTGTGAGTGCCATACAAGTGTATGAGCTCTCATCTTAAGGCCATTCTGATAGCAGATCTTCATAACCTCATCAACAGTGTTGAAGTTGATTGTTGGTACATAAGTTTCTTTGTAGCTGTCAGGGATGTAATAGCCCTTGTTCTTAGCTTCGCTTACTGTCATAAGTCTTGCAGAGCTGCCAAGAAGAGCATCAGGCTTCATCTCGTTCTCAAGAGTGATACTGTTGTAATGTGTCTTTAAAAAATTAAGCTGGCTTGAATCTCTAAGCTGATACAGGTTAATGCAGGTTCCTGAATATCCGTACTTTGCACCATAGGTGTTAAGGAGAGTATTGTCTGCTGCCTGTACACTGATCTTGCCTGTCATGCCTATAGCACAAACAAGCATGAGCATTACCATTATTCTGGCAATAACACTTTTCATATTTATTCTAGTCTTATTCATACCATTTCCCCACTAATTATCAGTAAATCTCATATGCAACCGAATCGCTCGGTGCACCGTTTCCGATCATACCAAACTCTACGCTTTGTCCTGGCTCAATAACGTTGTTCCATTCAACCGGTGTGATAACGTAATAACCGCCATCCTCTTTGACATTCACATTCCAGCTTGAAGCTATGTCAATGTCACTGGTCTTGATCTTAAGAGTCCAGTTTTTAACCTGATTGTCGCCGTTATTTGTAACCTTAAAGCTGATTGTGTAACCTGATCCCCAGCTGTTCACAGTGCTTGAAAGAGTAACAGCGCTTTCTCCGGATGGATCAGTTGTTGGCTCAGGATCTGCAGGTGTTTCCTGCTGTCCCGGCTGTTCAGGTTCCTGGGTCGGCTGCTCAGGTTCTTTTTCCTGTTCAGGGTCAGTCACCGGCTGCTGTGATGACTGTCCGTCAGCCTTCTCAAACTGCCACTGCTGATTAAGTTTTCCGTTATATGTCCACTGGCAGACATTTGTACCATCTGCTGATTTGTGCTCATATACGTCGATAACCTTTGTAGCACCTGAAGCCTTTGTACCAATAGTATAAATGCCGCTGTCAGCTGTGGCCTTTACTGTAAACTGCTGAGCATTTCCACCGTAGCCCTGGTAAATACCTATATTAGCGCCATCGATGTCTTCGCCGTTGGCAACATCAAGCATTACACTTCCCATCTTGCTTGTCAGCGTAATATAGCCATCATTTACGTTTGTAACATACCACTTTTGTGCATCAACGCCTGTACCGGACTTGATAACTACGTTCTTCCAACCGTTAACGTTGTCAGCATCGATTGTAAGGTATTTCTGTGACTGAACGCCCTTGATGTAGTACCAGCCATCCTCGATATGCGCTGTCTCGTTGTCGTTAGTCTGAATCGGTGTCTCTGTAGGCTGTGGCTCCTCCTGCTCAGTTGCTTCATTCTTATTTGCTGTCCACTGGTCGAAGTCAAAAGAACCTTTGAAGACGAAGCAGATATTCTTTACCCCGCTTACAGAGTTCATGTTGCCTGTAAACTCTTTGAACTGTCCGTTTGTATTGCTTACAGATATGGAGCCAAGAAGTACACCGCTTGGATATCCGTCTCTAACTTCGATTGTGCCGCTTGACTTACTGTTTACTGAAGCTGTGATGGTCTTAAGGCCCTTGCTGAAGTTAACTCCCTTAACCTTTGTGTAGTCACCATTCTGAATATCAGTAACTATTGCTCTGCCATCGCCGTATCCGTATACGCCGATTCCTGCCTGTGTAAACATGGTCTCAGCCTGTACTGTCTGGTATGGATCTATGTAAGAAGTCTGTGCCACACCTGACATTGAAGGAGTAAGTGAACTGATCTTTCCTCCGGATACATTCAGCTTGTCAATCTGAGTAGTTCTGTAGCCAAGGCTCTTGCCGATAACCTTTGATTCAACGGATCTTGTGTGATATGCCATGTAGTAATTGCCGCCGAATTCAAAGATGCTGTGGTGGTTATTACCTGTTGAACCGGGGAAAAATACACCCGGATTCTTCATAATCTCACCCGCATAGGTAAACGGTCCCATAGGGCTTGAGCTTGTCATGTACTCTATTGCTGCATTGTTGAAGCCGTTTGCGCAGTTCCAGTTTGAGCAATATGAGTAGTAATATGTATTTCCAATTTTATTAATTCCCGAATCTTCAAATAGATATGGTGCATCGATGGTCGCAGCTGAACCTGATGTGCTGATCATGTCTGCCCCAAGTTTAATGACTCTTGCAGTCTTTGGATGTGCTGACTGGCCGCTTGGAATTCCGCCACCAAAATACAGATAACCTGTTCCGTCGGAATCAACAAATACTGCAGGATCAAACATCCATGTAACGCCACTGCAACCTGCTGTTCTGCTGGTCACAAGTGCTTTTCCGATAGGATCTGCCCACGGGCCTGTAGGCGAATCAGAAGTCAAAACACCAATTCCGCTGGCATTGTTGGCAAAATAAAGGAAGAATTTGTCTTTTCCGTTTATCTTTTTGCTTGTAATGCAAGGTGCCCATGAATTTGAAGCCCATCTCGCCGCCCCATTGCTGCCGGCAACATTAAAGCTTCCGTGATCTGTCCAGTTGACAAGATCTTTTGAAGAATAGCAGTTTAACTGCGTAATCTTCCCATAAGTGTTCTCATTGTTCCCCGCAAGTTCCTGTGAGTCATTGGTGGTATAGATGTATACCGTGTCATTGTAGACCATGACTCCCGGATCAGCGCCATAATTCTGAGTAACAAGCGGGTTGTTCTCATTATCTGACTTGACGTAGCTACCGTTCACTACATCCGCCGCTGATGCCGTAATTCCGCTTCCAATGGTCGCTCCCCCAAACAACATTAGACAAAGTAGCACTGCTAAGCGTTTTTTCATACCGTCTCCTTTCCAAATATTCAGTTTTACTGTGCTCGAGCACCCTCATTCTAACAATTATCCCCATGGTTCACTTCTCACTTATTGCGCTGTCATTTGCATTTGTTGCGGTTTTTGTAACATTTTTCTTAATATTTTTAATAGTTCCCCGAAAACCGTAACAATTATATGGTTATAGTGCACTAAATCTAGATTCGTTTCCGTAACATTTTTTGAAAGATTGATTACAATTTATCGTTGACAACAAACGTTTTTTTGATATAGTAATATTTCGCATGATGATTTACAAAAAATAGTAGTTTTATGATTTATGGTTTTTGTTTCGTGTTTTTTATTTTTATGGAGGTTTTATGAAGGACTTTAAAGGAAGAGTGGCAATTATCACAGGTGCAGCAAGCGGATTTGGTAAAGAGTTCGTAAAAGAAGCTGCAAAGCGCGGTATGAAGATCGTCGCTGTTGATATCATGGGTGATGCTCTCGCAGATGTAGAAGCAGTTGCAAAAGAAAACGGCGCTGAAGATGTTACACTTATCACCGCCGATGTAAGTATTTATGAAGATACAACAAAGGTTGTAAATTCAACACTTGAAAAATATGGTCAGATCGACCTTCTTATGAATAATGCAGGTGTTGCAGTTGCCGGAACAGGTCTTAACATGCCAATCAGTGACTGGGAGTGGATTGTACAGACAAACCTTATGTCCCATGTTTACTTCATGCGTCAGGTAATTCCTGTAATGATGAAGCAGGGAACACACTGCAATATCATGAACACATGCTCAGCTGCAGGTTTCATGAACTGGTTTGGAATGGCTCCATACTACACAACAAAGCACGCAGCTTTATCTCTTTCAGAGTGCATTAACTATGAACTTCAGGCTGCAGGCGCAAATATCGCAATGGGTGTATTCTGTCCGGGATATGTTCAGACTCACCTTGATCAGAGTGAAAACTATCGTCCTGAGAGATTCAGCAAGGATGAATCAAATCCATACTATCAGAGTGATGAGTACAAGAAGGGAATCGAAGATTTCAACCGTGTTATCGAGTCAGGTTATCTTCTTGATGGTCATGCTCAGCAGGTATTTAAGGCAATTGAGGAAGATCAGTTCTACGTAATTCCTCACGAGAAGTACGATGACTTCTTAAAGCTTCAGACAGGCGAGAAGCTTCAGCGTAAGAGCCCTAATCTTGCAGAAGTAGTTGCAGCTATCAAGGCTAAGAAAGAAGCAGCAGCCGCTGCTGCAGCTGCCGCTCAGAATCAGTAAAGTTTAATCTCACATCCAAGGTCAAAGGAGTAGATAAATACTTCTTTGACCTTTTTCTTTGTCGCTGCTTCCAGGGCTCTCTTGTAGAGGTCTAACTGGATCTGATAGCGCTTTATGAGCTCCGAAGGCTCTTTTACCCTGTCAGTCTTGTAGTCCATAAGGACAATCTCATCCTCTTCAAGGAACCAGGCATCGATAATTCCCTGAATCAGAACCATCTCTTCCTCCGGGAACTTTGGGTCCAGATCACTTGCCGGTATTCCCATCATAAAGGGCTTCTCGCGCATGAGTTTGCCTTCTCGGAAAGCTTTACCCATCCTCTGTCCAAGGTCTGTTGAGAGGAATGTGCCTACATCCGGTGTCCAGACGCATTTCTTATACTCTTCCGGAATCATATTTTTATCTACCATGCCGCAAAGCCAGGCAAATAGGCGCTTTGAGATATCGCCCTTCAAAGCCGCATCATTCATGAGTTTCTCATCGCCATATACGTTCGAATCCAGTATTTCCATGACTCTGTGGTAGGCTGTACCACGCTCAGCACCGGTGAGTTTTTTCGCGGATGTTTTAATGCCGGAATTAACTTCATGTTCATCTGCAAAAGATTCTGTTTCAGCTCCTTCTGCGTACTCCGCATCATAATCGATGGTATTGGTGATAAAGGTCTCTCCCATCTCTTCCAACATGTGTTTCTTGAGTTCGGTAACTGTGGTCTTGGTAAAGAGCCCTTTAAGGCTCTCATAGGCATATTTGCTCTCAAACTTGGCTGTAAGGCGGTCTGCCAGATCCCGGTCAAAAGAAATAGTGTTGTCCTCAAGTTCTTTCTTTCTGACAAGGGCCTGAACATCTCTTTTAACCATGGCTGCTATGATCTCGTCATCTGAAAGAGCCGCCACTTTAAGGGCCGGAATGCCTCCGGTTATAGAACCGTCTGCACCGGTATGCATTTCAAGTCCAACTCTGTCTATATGTTCAAGATAAGCATCCTTGGCAATTAGAAGTTTATCAAGGGCAGCCTCAAAGGACGGATGCCTTATCACGGATGTAAGTATAAGATCAAAGTAGCTGCCGGCTCCCGACCGCTGTGAATATGGCAAAAGAGCTCCCGATGCCGCCAGAATCGGAATCTGCTTTGTACAGTTCGTTATTTCGCCCACAAGGTCTTTTACGCAGCCTGTAATTATCAGTTTCTCTTTGGCCCTTGTAAGGGCCACGTAAAGAACTCTGAGTTCCTCACCCAGATTATCAGACTGCATCTTGTCAGAGATCATGAGCCTTTTTAAGGTGTCATACTTAACCCTGTGCTCTAAATCTATGCACTTAACCCCAAGGCCGTAATCCATATCCGTAATCAGGTCGCCCTGGGTATCCATCTTATTAAAGCCCTTGGTAGTTCCAGCCAGGAAAACCACAGGGAATTCCAGTCCCTTACTCTTATGTATACTCATGATGCGGACCACGTCAGCGTTTTCATCGAGAATTCCCGCTTCGCCGTAGTCCACCTGCACAACCTTCATGTGTTCTATGTATCTCACAAAGTGGAAGAGCCCCTTGAAGGAAGTCTTTTCAAAAGCCAAAGCCTTAGAAAGAAGCTGATCCAAGTTGGCTTTTCGCTGGTTTCCCGAAGGGAGCGCCAGAAGGTAGGTATCAAAGCCGGTCTTGGCGATAATATACTGCAAGAGCTCATGGACCGGTGTGTACACAGAGCGGGTCCTGAGGTCCTCCACGAAGTCAATGAAGGAGCGCAGCTTCATGAGAAGATCGTCTTCGCCAATATCAGCAGCTGTCTCTTCATCCATTTTCCGGACTGAAACCGCTATGTTGCCCTTTGCCTCGCAAAAGGCCAGTTTCCTCAGTGCGCAGTAAAAAGAGTCTTCAAGTGAGGCCAGCTCATCGGCATCCACCATTATCCTAAGCCTGGCAAGCTCTTCATCCGAAAAGCCTCCAATTGCAGAGTGCATGACACTGACCAGCGGGATGTCCACTGTTGGATTGTCGATAACTGTAAGCATATCCAGCATGGTTGAAACTTCAACAGCATCAAAATAGCCGCTCTTTGACTCTGTATATGCAGGAATTCCCTGCTCCTCAAGAACTTTTTTGAAGATTTCATCCCAACCGGACAGGGATCTTAGGAGAATGACAATGTCCTTATACTTAAGCTCCTTATTTTCCTGCATGAGTTCATGGATACGCTCAGAAATAACCAGGGCCTCTTTTTCCTTGGCATCATAGTTCGAAAGCTCACTCGAAGCGTCACTTGTCGAATCAAACATAATGAGCTCGGGTGAGACCTCCATAAGCGGCTCAGGATAGTCTGCACCGGTAACAAGCCTTGCATCCATGTCATAGTCCACGCTGCCCAGGTCTCTTCCCATAATCTTTTCGAAAATATAGTTTGTTATCTCTAAAACTTCTTTTCTGCTTCTGAAGTTCTTGTGGAGATCGATGCGGTGATCGCCAGCACCCTTTTCCTTGCTGTAGGTATCCAGCTTTTCCATGAATATCTCAGGTCTTGCCAGTCGGAACTTATAGATGCTCTGCTTGACATCACCTACCATAAATCTCTCGGAAATATCAGGCGTTTCACCCGAAATGGATTTAAGGATAAGCTCCTGGACGTTATTTGAATCCTGATATTCGTCAATCAGCACTTCTTTGTAATAATCCCTATATTCCAAGGCCACAGCCGACGGGCGGCATTTGTCTATTATCTCTGCAGCGGAAAGGCCCACACACTCGGAAGCCATCGGATGCTCCACAAGAATCTGCAGAGCAAAGTGCTCCATATCAGAAAAGTCGATCAGCTGTTTTTCCCTCTTTTTGGCGTCAAAAAGTTCCTTGAACCTGATAGTAAGTCTGCAAAGTTCTTTTACAGCCCTGTCGCAGAGTGCCATCTGCTCAATGACAGTGTCCAGAGGAAGGGCAAAGTATTTGTTTATAAGATTCTGAATATCTTTCTTGGTCTTATCTCTTAATTTCTGGACATATTCCTTCTTGTCTGGGTTAACGCTGCTGTCCTTTACAGGCTTTAGTTTTTCAAAGGAAATAAGCCGAAGGCCGTCAAATAGGGCGTTGTAGGTATCATACCGAAGAAGTGCTTCAATACTGGCTTTGTCGTTTTCAATGGTTGGTCCGTAAGGATATGGGCCGTCACTTTCATTGCAAACAGCATCGGCAGTCTCTATATTCTGAAGCATTCCGTTTATGATAAGCTTTGCCTTCGTAACGCAGCCCTTTACAAAGTCCAGTTCATTGAAGTCACAGGAGCCTATGGCATAGTCGCCGGCCCTTTCATTTATCCAGTCCTCAGGCCAGGGCATACTCATGGCGAACCTGTAAAGCTGAAGGATGTACTCCTCCACCTTTTTGTCACTGCTGCCGGTACCAAAGTAGTCCATGCAGTAGAGGAAATCCGGTGTTCCAAGACTGTACTCTTCCTCAAGGAGCTCAGTCATAACCTCTTCCTGCAAAAGACGCATCTCGGCATCATCTCCCACACGGAAAGATGGATCTATGCCAATGGCATTAAAGTTATTTCTAAGTACATACTGGCAAAAAGAATCAATAGTGGTAATCTGCGCATTATGAATTAGAGTCTCCTGTTTCTGCAGATGTTTGTTATCCGGATCCTGCAAAAGACTCTCCTGAATGGCAGCAGTTATCTTCTCCCTCATCTGCGCAGCCGCAGCCTTGGTAAAGGTCACCACAAGAAGATGATCAATGTCAGTGTCCTCTTTGATCATCTTGATGATGCGCTCGACAAGTACTGCAGTCTTTCCGGAACCCGCAGCAGCGGAGACTAAAATATTACATTTTCTGGCGTCGATAACCGCCTGTTGTTCGTCAGTAAAAGTTACTCCCATATAACCTCTCAAATTTGTTAACTTTGAAATTAATTATTCCTTTTTATACATGTTTACGATGAGCTCTTTTGCCACGTCGTCTTCAATATCCAGATTTCTCATACTATATCCCGGAACCTTCTCATCAAAACCGCATACAGACTTGTATGGACAGTACTTGCAGGAACTCTTCTGACCCTGCTCATAGGGATCAATTTCTATATCACCCTGTAGGATCTTGCGGCCAAATTCCTTCATTTTGTCCTTGGTGTATGCTCTTAAGGCGCTGTAATCCTCACTGGAAATTGTCTTTGAAGCAGCAGTAAAGCTTCCATCCTTCTTTATTCCCACCGGAATGATGTCGGACTTAGATACTATGCCCTTATCCAGCATCTGAACGATTTCCATGTTCTCGCTGACTAATCCGGTCATTTTAAGCTGATCGCGGATAGCCTGATTAATTTCTTCAGGTCCTATTCCATTTTCACCTTCTGCCATTGGATCATCTATGTGATAGTAAAGAATCGCAGCCGGAACGGTTTCTTTACCTGCCGACAGTTTCTTTTCCGCAGCCAGAGCCACATCCATGTACATGACGAGCTGCAATTGCAGACCATAGTATAGTGAGGCTATGCTGAACTGCTTTTTCCCGGATTTGAAATCTATGACTTTCACATAGACTTTGCCATCATTTTCGTATAGATCAACTCGGTCAATGCTTCCTCTGAGCTTCAAACTCCCTAAAATACGCTGTTCTTCGTCTTCATCCAGAGCAATATTTATCTCATCAAGATCCCCGGCTTGTCTGAAATCCATCTCAACAAATGCCGGATTGAATTCTCCCTTTTCAACCTGATATTTTAAAGTATCAACTGTTCTTGAAAGAATTCTCTGAATCCTCTCAATCATATGCTGGTTGCGGGAATTGCTGTGCAAAATAGTCTCACCGTATCCATCGGTACTTTCTGTTAAAGCTTTATTTAATATTTCATCCGATTCCTCTTTAGACAAGTCTCTCCAGTCGATTTTCCTACTCATTATTTCTGAAGTGTATTTTTCCAAAACATCATGGAACACATTTCCGAGATCAGCGACATCGAAATTAAACTCCTCACGTTCCGAAAGCTTAAGTCCATACTTAAGAAAATGTGCATAGCTGCAGGCTGCAAAAAGTTCCAGTCTGCTTACGCTCATTTCAAGGGTTGTACCATATAAAGTCGTGGCAATCGCCGTAGCAAGCGGCTTTGACTCATAATGTGCAAAAGCCGCATCAATAAGGCGTTTCAGGGCTTTCGAGGAATTATCATGAGTCTGAAGAACCGAGTAAAGAGAGAAGAACTCCTTTTCCTCTTCATCAGACAATAGGCCACCGGCAAACTTTCTCATAAGATCAGCCATGTTCTCAAAGCTGTCCCTGAGGCTGACGTTCTGGCTTTCAAAATCCCCATCCTCAGGTCTTGTTATCTTAAGCTCAGGAAACATGGTAGTCACCTTAGACACAAGATAAGCAGGTTTCAGAGACTTGCCGGAATTATCCATCTGCGGATATGACAGATACAGCTTGTCTGTAGGTTTAGTCAGATTCATGTATAGATAGAGCCTCTGAATATACATCTGCTGTCTTGGAGTCGGAGCAAGTGCTATATCCGTATCAAGCCCTGACAGAAACTCTCTGTCGATATCCGACAGGATTCCGCCGCTTCCTGTGCTTGCAGGAATTGCCCCATCGCTTACTCCCACGAAGAAAAGAATCTTTATCTCCTTAAGCCTTGTTCTCTCAATATCCCCGACAATGATCCTGTCTGCATCCTGAGGTATGGTTCCCACCTCAATCTCGCCAAATCCGGCACTTAAAATATCCCTGTACTCGGACATACTAAGCTCATCGTCTCCGATAAGATCCATGATCTGCTGAAGAAGAGCTATGATCTTTTCGTAGATCTGTTCATACTCCTTGGCCTTTTTAAAGTTACCTTCTGCCTTAAACATCTCCATGTAATCCAGGAGTTTCTTATGGCAGTCATTCTTTTCTATAACCTCAAGAAGGGATATCGTGATTTCCCTCGCTGTCTTGTTTTTGGTGTCAAAAAGAGGCTCAAGCTGCGTGCTGATGGCATCTCTCATGCCCTCAAGCTTATTCATGAGTGCGGTTTCACGCTGGCTCAGCTCAGCATCTTTCCCCCTGACTTTAAACTTCCGTGGCATATGTCTGGAGAAACGGTCATTCCACTGCTTCTGACCCTTAATGCCAAGAGCCCTTACATAATTCTCCAGAGTATCCGTATCCTCTCTGGTAAAATCAGTCATTCCACTTCTCATGTAGTGGAATACATCCTCATACCTGTAATTTCCAATAGCTATATTGATAGCGCTTGTTATGTATTCGATGAACGGATTTAGTAAAAGACTGATATTCTGGTCGATATACACCGGTATCTCGAATTTTTCCGCCGCAAGACTTATCAGGTCGGAATATTCCTCCAAAGAGCCACATACAATCGCAATGTCCCTGTAGGCATACTTACTATTTCGTATAGCTTCCGTTATCTTGATCATCATCTGCCGCACTTCGCTTGCAGGTGTTGAAGCCTCGAAGATCTCTATTTCTTTTGGTTCGTCTTTGTATACGTTGGAATTGTATCTAAAAAGATTCTGCTCCAAAAATGCCAGAGACGGGTTATTTTCAAGACGCTTTACCACATCTCCTTTAATGGATATGTCCAGCGCCCTGTCTCTTGATGGTTTTCCTGAATCCCCACTGATTTCAGCCTCTATTTTTTCTAAGTCTCTCACTGTCTTCTTGCTAAGGGCAAAAAGCTCCTGCTCTTCAAAAGACGCATCATAAGGGTCCTGTTCTGAGCTTATGGTAACTGAAGCCATAACCTCTTTTGCCGTCATAAGAAGCTGCTTGATAACCCTGTACTGTATGGGAGTAAAACCGGTAAAGCCATCAAACACGATTACTGCATTCTTAATAAGCGAAGACTTCGGAATCTCCGCGCATAAAATATCAAGCGTTTCTTCTGTAGTTATGTATTTCCCTGAGATATACTTGTGGAACTCACTGTAGATGAGTCTTAGATCTTTTATCTTGGAATTAAGTGCGCCCTTTCCGGAGCTCTTTTCCTCTAGCACTGCAAGCTCTGCATCACCAATGCCGTACATCATGAATTCGGAAATAGTGGACTTAACTTCATCAATATAGCCTGTCTTGTGCATGTTGGAGCCAATGACGGGAAGCCTGTCGCCAAGCATATCCGCAACTCTTCGCAGTATAAGGCTCTTTCCCACATCATCAAGCACAGAAAAAGAGCTAAGTCCAACTTCCTCAAAAATTCTGTGAGAAAGTCGTCCAAAGCTCAATACATCTATGTTCATGATTGCATGAGAAGGGTGCATTCTGACAACATCCTTCTGGGTCTGCATAGTGAACTGATCAGGAACAATAATGATGAAGTCCGTATCCGTCTCATCAAAGCTCCTCTTTATTATTTCCTCGTAAATTCTTGTGCTCTTCCCCGCACCTGACGCCCCAAAACAAAACTTTAGCATTTTGTACTTCCATTTCCGGATTTATTCGGAAGTACCCATATCTCCATACCTTAGCTCATCGGTGATCTCATCCGCATATCTGCAGCAGGAGATGTACTTCCATCTACCATTATAATTGAAAGGAAGTATCATGTACATCTGCATTCTACCGCCATCTCCCGGAATCGCGGAGTGATAATAATCAACAATATACTCACGGCCGGAAGCCTTGACCCTGTCGATTACGCTTGGGATATCATAGAACTTCCTAAAGCGCAGCCTGTCCTCAGGATACAGATACATATTGGAATAGAGCTCTACAGCTTTAATTGCGTTAGGCTCCACATCAGCTACCGCAAACTGATCGGTGTGAAGGAAGATGTTTTCAACCGTACCATCCTCATCATACAGGTCAACCCTGAAATACTGGTTAAATACATGAGCCATGGCAACCTGTACATTTTCAGCCAGTTTGCTCTCACCGCCCTTGAGGGACATGTTTCTCGAAACCACAGCATAAGCAGACTTCTCGCCCTCTCTGGCGATAAATCTTATTTTCGAATTTACAACATTTCCGTTCACCACAAGATCAAGTTCAGAGCGTTTTGAAGGTGAATATTCGGCACTATGAGCTGCTAAAGCGAATTTCTCCATTTCTACGACGCCCTCGATACTCGCGCTATACTCCGTGGTATTCTTATTGAAGCCAATTGAAGTAAGAAACATCTTGTATGCCTCATTGAGGTATATTGCCTTGGATGAATCCGGCGTCATCTCAACGATTGCGATAGGAAGGTTATTGAATACCTCCATATTCTTATCTCTAAGCGGAGTACTTCCAAGCAGGTTAATATCACCAATACTCCTGTAATACTGCTTGTACCTTACATCTTCGCAGTGTTCAAAGGTGAACTCATCAGGCTTTACAAAATCTTCACTGGGCTTTGGCTTTCCAAAAAGATAGCCCTGAAGCTTCTCGCATCCGATACGACGCAGAAAATCATACTGTTCCTGGGTTTCAACGCCCTCTGCCAGAGTGTGCATACCAAGCTCTTTTGCCATGTTTACTATGGTTGCAAGAATAACCTTTGATCTTTTATTCGTGTCAAAGGATCTTAAGAAGTTCATATCTATCTTAAGCACGTCAAAGTCATATACTTTCAGGTTATTCAAAGAGCTGTAGCCTGCTCCGAAATCATCCATCCAGACCTGATACCCAGCCTGTCTGAAGCGGTTTATCTGCTCATTGAGAACATCTTCACCGGAGGCGATGGCGCTCTCCGTAATCTCGATATTAAGAAGATATGTAGGTATATCGTACTTTTCCCTGCATTTATCTACTTCCATCTTGATGTCGCATAGCTCGAAATCCAGCTGGGAAAGGTTTACGGATACCGGAACTACTGCCATTCCGTAGTTAATATCATCTCTGATTTCCTTGCATACCTGATCAATCATGTAAATATCCAGTTTATGGATAAGATGGACATCCTCAAGAACTTCCACAAAAATAGCAGGTGATATCAAGCCATAATTAGGATCCATCCACCTTGCAAGAGCCTCATATCCACATACTTTTCCGGTAAGAGCCCTTACTTCCTTTTGGTAATAAACCTTGAAATATCGCTGTTCAAATGCCTTTGCGAAATTATCTATCACGTACTGCCTTAAATCATTTTTCTTTTTCAGCTCATCATCATAGAAATTCTCATATTTATCGTAAACCTTAATGATGTCATCACAGGCAATCTTTGCCCTGTCTATCATAACTACAGGGTCAGATTCATCGCCGGAGGAGATATAGATTCCGGCCTTTATGCGCATGGTAAGAGACCTCTCATATTTATGGGAGGCAGCCCGAAGTTGCTCAAGTTTTTGGGATATAGCATCTGCAGTTAGTGTCTTTGAAAGGATGATGAACTGATCGCCACCGGTTCTGGCAATCTCCTCATCAGAAAAAATGCTCTGAATCTCTTTTGCAATGCCTCGTAAAAACTCATTGCCGCCCACAAAACCATACTGCTGGTTGAAGGCCTTGAAATTCATAACATTCAAATAGACAATCACAGAATATCCACCATCCTCGTCGCCGGCGTGATGCTGGATATGATTCAAAGCTCCGTTAAGGTTAAGGAGCCCTGTGAGTTCGTCGCGCTGTTCATTTTCTTTTGCCAGGTTTACATTATCAGCCTGCATAATTACCTCAGCCAAGAAATGACATTAACGTATAGTCATACAATCTTAATACATTATATCGCATTTAAAGACGGAGTTGCATAGACAGGCAGCACTTAAGGAAAATTTAATACTTATCGCCTGTTTCTGTTGTATCTTCTGACTTTGTTGATATGTCTTTCAAAAGCTCCGCTTTCAATGAGGCTGGCGATTACAAGCTGATCCAGGGTAGGGACCGGGCATTCGTAGAAGCCAACCTTGTCCAAAAAACTTTGAGCGAGGGCTTCAGGAAGCACCATATAGGCGCATCTTGCATAGCTCCCGATGGTTCTGGTAAAAGTGTTAACGTAGATTACCCTTCCTTCCTCATCCAGAGAAAAGATGGTCTCCTCAGGCTTTCTACTTGGTGTGAACTCCGATTCAAAGTCGTCCTCCACAACATATCCCTCATTTTTCCTGCTCCATTTAAGGTATTCTCTCTTCTTGGATGCAGAAGCCGTAACTCCACTGGGAAAGCTCCTGTAGGGCGTAATATGAAGAATTTTGACGCCGCTGTTCCAGAGTTCATCGCTTTCAATACCGTCTTTTCCCAGTTTCAGCATCTGTATCCGGGCGCCTCCCGCCTCGTAAACCTTGGCAATCTTCTGATAGGAAGGGCTCTCAACGCCGTACAGAAGGTCTCTTCCAAAGGTCTGAACAATAAGGCCATAGAGATACTCAGCCCCGGCTCCTATTATGATCTGATCCGGGGATACTTTCAGACGTCGTGATCTGGCCAGATAATCTGCAATCGCAGTTCGAAGCTCCAACATGCCGTTTTTGGGGGATTTCTGCATAATGTAGTCGTCAAAGTCCCCAAGAACTTTTCTCACAGTCTTGGCATAGATCGAGTATGAGAATCTTGGCTCATCCTTCTGGGTGTCGCCCTTCTGGGAGTCACTTGTTCTTACAACACCGGATGTGCTCTTTGTGTAATAGGCGTTGTTGGAACGTTTATTTTTCCTTCCCGATGAAACTTTAGAATTCTCAGCCCCGACATATATATCACTATCGTCAAAAGACACGTAGTAGCCGCTCTTTTGCCTGGATACAATATAGCCTTCCTCTGAAAGAAGTTCGTAGGCATGCTCAATTGTAATAACACTCATGCCCATAGCTTCTGCCATTACGCGCTTG
>JAEEGL010437787.1_pt1 | contig 19224 bp, 15 predicted proteins | sample 9134231 | NCBI WGS metagenome assembly JAEEGL01 (sample SAMN16246548, study PRJNA631951) | gut metagenome | biome: gut microbiome; feature: rumen; material: fiber-attached | host: Bos | place: Iran: Karaj | collected 2018-10 | reverse complement strand
AATATAATTTTATTATATATTTCCCTGCAGACTCGCTGTAACCCCATTCAGTCATTCTTTCTGAAGCCAAGGTATGTATACGAAAATAATCATCATCTGCCTGTTTGTCACGTATCGTCATAATACTGTCATTACGGACTATATGATTATAAAGTATCTTCTCTGTATAAACAATTACCTCCGACCTGTGGATAGCTTCAGGAGTAAACAAATTGTCTTCATACAAATGCCCTTCAAGGAAGGACATATTCTTGATAATATCTCTTCTAAAAAGCTTGTTCCATACTACAACACTTCCTCCGTTATCTATAAAACTTATAGCCCTTTCCTTCGAAAGTATTCCCGGAGTTTCTTTAAAATTATAATAGAATAGACTTGAATCTTTACGGCAACCTCTGTACTGAAAAAAAATAATATCTGCATTATATTCCATTGCCAGCTTATAAGGAACCTCGCAAAACTCCGGTTCCACCCAATCATCACTATCAACAAACATTATAAAATCTGCTCTTGCAATCTTCATACCGACATTTCTAGCAGATGAGAGTCCTCCATTCTTTTTATGGAATATACTAAAACGATGATCATCCGCAAATGAATCACAAACAGACGAAGATCCATCAGTCGAACCATCATCTATAACAATTATCTCTATATCATTTAACGTCTGTTCTGCCAAGCTATACAGACATTTTTGAAGATATTGCGCAACATTATATACAGGAACTATTACACTCACTTTAGGTATTCTATCATTCTTCATTATCTATTGAACTTTTCTATTGTACTTAATTGTTTATCTTTTTTTGAATCGAGCAAACTTTCGGTATAAAGGATACAGAATTATCAAAAGCCAAGGACATATGCAGATAATCAAATATGCTATTCGGGTTTTTATCTTAAGACTATTATATATCTTGAGATTATCCTTTTGTATGATCTGTTCTCTCAATTTCCTTCCTTCTATTCTATTCCTTTTAGTACATACAATCATAGCATAAGCACGCATCATTATGGATAGCTTTTTCGCCTTTTTTCTTGTAAGTTGCTCTTCAGAAAAAATACCCGGGGTATTTCTACGTAAAAAATCTTCTACTTTGGAAACTGCATATAGTAGGTCAAGTATATTATTAATTGATTTCGTCTGGGTAATACTTCCTGTCCTTATTCGATGCAAATAAAGAATGTCGTCCATAACATATACTGTATTACATTTATTGATTAACAGGTAACCTATTTCCATATCCTCATATACATGTCCGTCAGGAAACCGTATATCTCTCCAAATTTCACAGCGGTATAACTTATTCCATATACTATGATCAAAATAATTATCCGCAAGCGCTCGAAGTGCTTTACATCTATCATAGACTCCTGTTCTGATAAACGGTGATTTCCTTTTATCTCCTTGTGTAAGCAACCCCGTTGTTTTTATTTTTGAATAATTACATATTACCAAATCTGCTTCGTTTTGCAGAAGAGCAGAAATCATATTTTGGATAAAGTCTGTGTGATATGCATCATCCGGATCTAAAAAAGCGACGAAATCCCCTGTCATTATATCTAAGCCTGTATTTCTTGCCGCAGAAAGCCCTTTGTTTGCTTGATGTATAACACGTACTCTAGGATCCCTTTTGTATTCATCACATATCAGCTCGGATCCATCTGTAGAGCCATCGTCAATTATTAAAATTTCGAGATAGGGGTAGGATTGATGAATGACACTTTCCAAAGCCTCACGTATATAGGAATAGACATTATATACAGGAATTATAACGCTTACTATAGAATTGGAAATTGTATTATTTATTATCATACTCATCACATTTATGATTCATTCTCAGTCTTCAAACAAATACTCACTCTTTCTTGACTGAGTCAAGCATGCCTTCCGTTCAGCCCTATATAACTCAAGTAATCTATAAAACTGAAGTTGCTGGTGAAAGTTGTGCGATTTGTACAAGCTTTGCAAACTCGTCATAAAATATACGCTAAAAAGTCACCCAAGTTGGATACAACAACTCGTAGTTCCATTGCATTATCGATTATAGCAATGATTGTGGATAGCCTAACGGAAGTTCAAATTGTTCTATTTCTGATTGATTTTGATTTTTCAAGGTAAAATCAGCAGAAAAAATGCCGGAACTATCAACCGTTTCTCCGTGCATAGTACTTTTACTCTATAGTCAAATTGTGTACATACTATGAGCGCAAAATAAAGCCCGTAAAAAAATAATAAATATTTCATAACCTGCTTCTATCTGTATGAATATGATGCATAAATTGCTCAAATACATTTAGTCATAACCCTTGTCTTTGACTGAAGACATTAATACGTAACATATCCTTTAGACAGTAATTATATTAACCCCGTCATCAGCACTATTCGTTTCCTCAGCAGTACGGTCTGATACACAGAAAGATTTATCGACAGGTATATGTTTTTCCCCATAGGAATAAGAATCAACCCTCATCTACTCTCCCTTCTTCTTTGTTGCCTGACACCGACCCATTAACTCCACCCCTAGATGTCATTGCATAAACCAGCGAATATCCTATTATACCTCCCAAGCCATTACTGAATACATCGTCCAACTCACATAATCCTATCCCTGTCAAATATTGCGTAATCTCAATAACAATAGACAGAAGGATTGGTATAAGAAATCTCTTACTTCCGGGTTTATACAATAAAGCACCCAAAGGAACAAACAGCCAGATATTGTTTATGATGCTCTGCCGCAGGGAAGGGCTGGTGAGGAATTGTCTGTATGACCAAAATATTTCAAACCTGCTCCTTGTATCTCCTGTTTCTCTGAACCATAAGGTCATAAACAGAATGAAAAGGATGTAATCAACAATAAGCACATATTTAAGGCTTCCCTTGGCAAACAAAGCAAGGCACATAATAAGTACCCCAAGAACAATAACAACCGTCGGATGTGTATTGAGGAAATTATCCAGCCTCCTCATCTGCTGTCCGTCTCTGTCAAGGAAAATGGTCTGTCCATCAACATATCTCTCGCCATATTGCCGGTATCTGCCTGTTGCAGGTTTATCATCCTCATCATAATATGTTACTTCATACAGCTTACCGTCAGCATCATACCTGTTTCTCACAGTGGCATACCCCATGTTGGAACGCATCGGATTTCCCTCTTTATCTAGATATGTAGTAAGCGAACACCTTCCCTTCTCGTCATACTCCCTGTATTCGCCATACTGAGCAGAATATGCCTTTTCAGGAGCTCCTTCTTTATCAAAATAGAATTCCCGCTTTACGCGCCCGTCATCATAGAATTCCCTTCTGATTACCGCAATACCGTATTTATTGTTCATAAGCTGTCCGGATTCATCGATATAATAACCTTCAATACCTTTTCCTTCAGCATCATATATTCTTCCGTATCCGTAAACACCGCTCGTAGTCCTTACAGGATAACCGTCCTTATCATAATATGTATCTGTATCAGCACGCCCTTCAGCATTGTATGTACGACACAAAACAGAGTATCCCGAAACAGACCGGGTCCTTTTACCCCTGCTGTCAAGATACTCCTCCATGATCATCTTTGAATCCTCATATGTCCTTATAACTGTTGCATACTGTCTGTCCGAAGCCGTCGTGATCCGCCCGGAATCATCTGTGTAATCTATACGAATAATCCTACCGTCCGCATCCTTTGTTTCTTTAGTCTTAAGCTCTGATGCAACCGGAAGCTTTATCACCACGTTCATTACGGAGACTGTGACAAGCAGTAAGAACAGTATTACCGGTACATATTTCAGACGAACGTTATCCTTAATCATCCTCAGTCTCAACATAATCATTGTGTATAACGATTTTATTTTCATTCTTAAGGAACTGCTCTTTATCAATAATATCTCATCGTAATTCAAATATATTCTTTATCAAGTCAATACAATCTAATATAGTCTTATCATAGGATAATAAACAGCCCGACATTAGTCAAGGACTCATCAAATGAAAGCAACTGTTGCATTGAAACCATGTTTTATGTGGGTGCGAATCCTTTCCCGTACAAATTCACCCTATTCTTTGTTTAATAGAACTATCTGCAGAAAGTTCACGTATTATGTTATGGTTGTATATTTCCGTAACTTCTTCGTAACGATTTGCGGTACCAATCTTCTTCGTCTGCAAAATCGACAAACGATTCATCAATCACTAACTTAATTTCTTGATTCTTGCTCCATTCAATAAGTCTTAGTACATCTGCTTTTGGAATATAGTTTCCACTTGGATTATCTGGATTAACAATCACAAGATTGTCCACCTTATTCTCCCCAAAGAACTTCATTACATCTTCAGCTTTGTATCCGGATCGTCAGAATAGACTCAAAACATCGCACAAAGATTAGAGTTGAAAGTGCTGACGGTAAAACAGTATACCGTATCTACCGATGCAATAATCTCCCGATCTGCGAGCATCAATATCTTTCTGGGCTAATCTTGATTGTTGTAATGGTTGGAAGAATGACGACAGCTATTTGTATACCGCCGTTCAGAAGGGACTTAAACTCGTGGCCGGTATAAGCATTACAGAGGAAGCCGGATATCCTGTTGATGAAAACGGAATACACCACAGGATTGAACATCTGATACATCCCTATGACAGCTCCCGTGAGGATTATTACATAACAAACATACGTGGAAACGGTCCATATCGTTTCATAAATGTGGAGATAATCAGAAGAGGCACTCTTGCTGACTTCTATGATATAGATGAGATAGTAGATGTGTATAAGAAACATGGAATATCAGTTACCACAACTGATCTTTATATATACTTCAAAGTAGAACTGTCCGATCTGTTCACCGGAAAGTTTAACGGATATGAATACCCCAACCCATCAACCCTTGTAAAATGTATCGTTACCGGTCTCGGGTTGGGGCATCCGATTGAAAGCACGGTCGGATTCATCCAAGGCTGAAAGACGGACTGTTATTTATCTTTTGTGGCTTTACCTTCATCAGTTTCACTTCTTCTATTTGGCTCTCCGATGCACGTAATTTATGGACAAGCCGCTTCCTTCCATAAGCATCCAACGTATAAACATTTCCATCCCAATGCAAACAATAATGACAATACCGGATGTCATCTCTTCCGTATACAGGCTCCGGCATCATTCACTCACCTCACTTTCTTTTACTGAATTCGTAGATCCCACAAAAAAAACAAACAAAAAAAGCCTATTCAAAAATTGAATAAGCCTTAAGTGTGGGTAAAACTTTGTTGAAACCTGTTAAAATACTCGTGCAGGAAAAGAGACTTGAACTCTCATGGTATTGCTACCACACGGACCTGAACCGTGCGCGTCTGCCAATTCCGCCATTCCTGCAGTCAGCCTTACGGTAATATGCATCCCGTAAAACAATATATAAGCGCTTCGCCGCATCGCAAAGCGCTTATATATAATAACCAATTAACCCGCCTTTGTCAAGAAGCAGTATCAAAAATACTTCCGGATGTATCTATCGCACCGTAATTACCGTTCGAAGCATATCCGCTCACTTCCTTTGCAGCCTTCGAAATGGTTGATGCAAGCTCCGAATAATCCGTGTCTGTTTTTGATGAAGAGCCTTCCGACGTTTCCGATGCCTGTTTCGCATACCACGTCTTTGCAAGCTTTCCGTAGCTTCCGTTCTTAAGGCTGGCGTAATCCGAGTAGAAATTCGCACTCAGATTGGAGGTGGAACTTTTTCCGGAAATATCAAACATATTAAATGACTTCGCAGAACTCGATTTGTTCAGCGAATTAAACAATATGCTGTAATCTCCTCCGGAACCATAGCCATTAAGGAAGGCCTTTCCCATTGCCGATAACGTTGACATACTATCACTCCTTCACTCCATTGAATAAGAACGATCAACAGCTCCATCTGTCACATATACCTACTATTCTAACAATATACTAACATACCCAATTGTATTTTGCAACATAATTTCGACATATTCAGCAGGATTCTTATCAAAAATGTCCTTGACATTTCCCCTCCCATCTATTATTATATCAATGTTGTCGCAAACAGACGTTAATCAAATAACGGGGTGTGGCTCAGTTTGGTTAGAGCGCCATCTTAGGGAGGTGGAGGCCGCTGGTTCGAATCCAGTCACTCCGATTAAGTTCTTGAGTATTACTCAGGAACTTTTTTGTTTACTGGTATTTTTAATATGGGGAAATGATGTATGCAAAACGCAAAACAACGTCTTTCGGGACCTGATATAGTTCGTTCTATGGCCGCTCTGTTTGTGGTATCGGTACACTTCTTCTTCAACTGCGGATACTACAGCACACCGCTCGGCAGCCGGATAACCTTCATGATGACAGCCGCTAGATGGCTGTTTTTATGCTGTGTCCCGTTGTACATGATGCTCACCGGGTACTTCAAATGTAACAAGGAACCCAACAGGAAGCATTACCTCGGACTCATCCCCGTATTTGTTTCATATATAGTCATATCCACCATCAAGGTGTTTGTCGGGAACTACTACTACGGCAAGGTGTACGGTGTAAAGGAAGCACTTGCCGCAATGGGCAACTACACGATCGCCTGGTACGTGGGATTCTATTTTTCACTCATGGCCATTGCACCGTTTTTAAACAGAATGTGGCATGCCCTTAAGAACAGACGCGAACAGCATATACTTCTTATTTCGCTGGCATGCATAACCTCACTGTTTCCCGTGATATCACTTTTTTCCGTATCCAACGTATATATAGTGGCATGCATCGGTTCTGTAATAGAGCTTGCGGCACCCAATTACTGGCAGATGATGTATCCGCTTCTCTATTATTTCCTCGGTTGCTACTTAAGGGAAAACAAACCGCGCGTAAACAAGGCCGTACTGATACTTATCATCTTCGCCAGCGTATTTGTAAATGCCGGTATATCATACACCTATGCTGCAGGCGGTAACTTCAACTGGAATATACTGGGTGCGGTAGACTGCGGATACAACTGCATAACCGTTGTATTATGCTCATTGGCTCTCTTCCTGTTGTTCTATGATATAGATCTCAGAGGACGGAAATTACGTCATGTTCTTGAGAAGATATCCTCCGTATCCCTTGAAATATATTTGTTTTCGGGAACTCTTGATGTGATCATCTTTGATCATGTCAAACGAAGATACTTCGAAATGAGGGATTACGCATGGCTGTTCTTTATACTGGTTCCGCTTAACTTTATTCTGTCTGTCCTGCTCTCTCTCATTTACAAAAAGCTCTATGACACGATAGCAGGAGCCTTCAGTCGACGCACCTGAGGCCGAAGGAAATCCACATCCAGTGGCTTTCCCTGCCGTTTCTGTCTGTCATGGTTATAACCTGTCTGTCTGCCGCTTCATCGAACATAGCCATATCAGCAGCTTCCATTCCTATATCCGATGCCATCCAGACAGGCTTGATCATCTTATCAGCCTTAACATAATCATAAATATAGATATGCTGATGCCAGACGGGAGCATCAAACTTCACCCAGAACGGGCGGTGTTTACCATACCTGCGGATATTGAAGTTAAGCATAACAAGCTCCTTCTCACCGTCCCTGTCTATATCGGTATATAGTATATTCTGTACCTTACACATACGAGGTGACACAAATATGCACTCTTCTCCTTTCGATACCGTAACCCTTCTGCCCTTAAGGACTATTTCATCAGGCTCATCATCACCGTCACACTCAATGACAGTATCATGCCAGACAGCCCAATCCGGAAGAAATATTCCGGAATAATACAAAGCACATAAAGCAGCGGCGGTAAAAACCGCCGCCGCCAATATAACCTTTAGCTTTTTTTTCCTCTTTTTAGTAATTCCACTCATAATGCGCTCTGTAGCTGCCCGTCCATTCAGGCTGTACTATACTCTTATCCTTGTTGTATTCGTAATCATGCTCAGGCCAGATCCCCAGCTTTATGCGCCATTCCCTGTCGGTAAGCCGGTCATCTATAGACCACGGGAATTCATAGAAGCTGTATACCGCTCCGCTGCATACGCGAAGCGAACCTGCAACAGGACAGATCGCATATATCTTACCAACCTGACCGGTTCCTATTTCAAGCACGGAACCATTGGGATCGGTCGCCACATCAGCTATTATGGCACCTGGATGCTCATCCTCTCTTGCATAATCCTCATCCGGCTCTTTTACCGCATCTGCCCAGATATGCTCAAGATCACCGCCGTATTCCCTGATAAAATCATACTCCGCATCCGACAGCGTCTCATTACGCAGCTCTTTTTCGGATATTGTGATAAGCTGCCTTGCTATCTCGGCAAGCTTCATCAGATTATCCTTATCATCTTTTGAGAGCATACCGTATTCCTTAAGCCCGTTTGCGGTATTCTCGGCCAGAGCCACAAACCTTGAGTAAACAACCGGCTCGGGTTCAACATAACCGCGGTCATCGAACTCCTCGTCCCAGCCGCCGCCCATCTCGGCCATTGCCTGCTTGGAATACAGGATGGTATCATGCTTGAGCTCCGCATAGCTTCCAAGGAAGCCCTCGAGCGACTTCTTACTCCATTCCTCGCTCTGCATAAATGACGGGTAACCCTCACCCTTCGCGGTAAGAAGCGGCCTTAAAGTATGCAGCCATTGTGAATACAGACTGGCTCTCCACAGTTCGGAGCTATTATCACCTGCCAGTTCATCCTGCATGGCCTTCAAATTATCCGTATAACCCTTATAATCCGTTGCCCCCTGCGCATCCAAAATATCATAGGCAGTCTGTGAACCGAGCACGGCAGGAACATCAAGGGCATCGGGGAGCATCCTCTTATCACCCTGCGAATTCTCATCCACCTTGCTGTATATCAGATTCTGGAAAATGGTCGCATCTATAGAGAAGCGTTGTCCCATGAACCTGAACGAAGTAATGACCTTTTCCTCATCATCTTCAAATACCGGGATCGAATTGACCTTGGGCGGCTCAAGAGCCTTCACCCCCTCCATAAACAGTGCGAAGCTGTCCGCATTGCCTGTCAGCTCCTTCACATCTTCGATCCTACCGCCATAGGCTGCATCAATCAGAGGCTTCATTTCATAATAGGTATTGTCATCACTGGCACCTGCGAAGAACGACGTTATCGTGTATATACCCTCCCAATCGTCAAGTGATCCCTTATCAAGGGCAAGAGTCATGAGCAGCGCACTCCGCATATGGCTTTCTTCCCTCTGTTCAAATGCCCGTCTGCCATACCACATCATTGCCCTGAAGTATTTCTCCAGATTCTCGTCTCCTTCATAATAGCCGCGGGGCTTATATTGCGAATAATCCTCGAAATCGCCAAGCAGCGGCGAAACATCGACAGAACCGGTCTCGATAAGTGCAAGTTCATCATTTACCGTGCCTTTGGCATCGCTCAGAATATCAACATCTACATCGAGAAGCTCAGCGGCCACACCGAAGAATTCCACATTCCTGAGCGCCGCTTCTTCCCATTCACTGCCCTTAAGCTCTTCATACTGTTCAACAGACGCTTCATACATATCTCCTGTAATATCCTTAAGCTTCTCAGACAGCTCTTCTCTTTCGAGCTTCTTAAGGAGATATGCAAAGTACACATGATACGTATGCATCATCGAATCAACAGTAACAAAATTGGGCTTCATATCGTATCTGTTCCACTCATAAATGTCATAAAACTCATATCCCGCTTCATCCATGATCACAAAAAGATTCTTTGCAAGCTTTTCCTTTGCGGAATCAGGCAGATATTCAATATCCCTTTTATCGGAAATCTCACTGAAATCCGCCGACACAGTATAAGAAGGCACGGACGGAACAAGTGAACTGTCACAGTATTCATCCGCCATATCCTCCACTATCGCAGGACGCTCAATAGATTTCACCGTACTAAGCAGCCTGGCAGCCTCTTCCGCCGATATGGGATTCTCATTCTCCGAACTCTTAACATCATTGTTTTCTTCATCCGACGGCTTCACATCACCGGGATTCTCTTCGGGTATCTGTTCCTGCACAGCTTCTGCACTTTCAACAACCGGAGCCGTATTTACAGCCTTTAGGCTTCTTACTATTATTGTCGTACAGATAATGGCTACAAGTACGAGAGCCAGCGCAGACGAAGCGATAACCACCGGAAGCACCCATGGTTTTCCGCCCTCAGTATTCCCGGCTGTGCCCTGTGCCGTCGGCTGTACCGGCGCCGCATTACCCGACGGACCGGACGATGCCGGAGTCTCAGGCATCATTTCAGCACCGCAGTTGGCACAGAATCTGGCATTTTCCTCATTATTCTGCTTACATTTAGGACAGATCATTGTTTCTCCTCCTATTAATATGGTTTTGCCCCCTCAAAAACTGTCGGCGGCATTTCGTCATATCTGTTCCTCCTCTTGATTACACGGCACATTATATCGTATAATCTCACTCATGAAGATATTTATCGGAAATATAAATGAATATACAGTGCAGTTTCTGTCAGGTCTCGTTTCAGGGGAACGTCTTGACAGAAGCATGAAATACCGTTTCGAAGCCGACAGGAAACGTTCACTGCTTGCCTATGCCCTTCTTAGTCACGCCATAGCAGGCGTATACCCGGATATAAGCTTACCCGTCATGCCCGAAACCGATGAATACGGCAAACCGCATTTATATTTTAACACTAATACAGTCTCTGATAAAGATGCAGAAATACATTTCTCAGTTTCACATTCGGGAGATTACGCGGCATGTGTCTTAAATAAAGATCCTGTCGGTATTGACATCGAAACCATAGGGAAACCCGCCGGCAATATCGCAGAACATTTCTTTGCACGGGATGAGCTGGGTTTCATCCATGATAACGAAAGCTTCTACCGGATATGGACCCTTAAGGAAAGCTTCCTTAAGGTCGTTGGACTCGGAATGCTTCTGCCCCTGGACGCCTTTTGCATTACGGATTTTGATGAACATTCCGGCAGCTGCGGCTTTAGGTTAAACAGATCCTCCCGCAGCTCCTCCGGTATAATAACGGATCCCGGCGAAGCTTTGCATAAAAATCTGCTCCCGTTTGTAACGGAAGGTTCTTACAGGCTTAACCTGACCGGCAGATCAGTCACAACAAAAGACGGGTATGCACTGGCGATTGTATCCCCAGTGATACCCGACGATCATTTAAATATAATAAAACCCGAACTTACCACTTCTTCTTAGGGCATCGCTGCGACCTTGCGAAGCTCCTTATCAGGCAGTAACATCCGCACGCAAGACAGGTTCCGAGCGAATTCCTGTCACAGCCTTCGCAGACGGACAGCCTTCTCTTTATAAGCTCTTCATCAGCTCTCTCATCCTCATCAAGCGCCGCATACAGTCTGTCCGCATATTCACCGATATCCGACGGGATATCCCTGACTATGTCGCACATCCTGCAGAATCTGTATGTTTCTCCCGGTCTACTGTCCATAATATGCATTCTTCCCATGCTTACGGTAGAAATGCTTGTTCTTTATATTATCCGGAGCAGGTGAAACCTGAGGATTGACCTGTCTCGTAAATCTTGCCATCTTAGCAACCTCTTCAAGCACAACTGCATTGTGGACTGCTTCCGCGGCATCCTTCCCCCAGGTGAACGGCCCGTGGTTCTTACACAGAACTGCCGGTGTATATATAGGCGAAATCTTCCGTTCCTCAAAGGTTTCGATTATAACTAGGCCTGTATTTTTCTCATATGCTTCCTCTATCTCCTCATCGGTAAGATTCCTTGCACAAGGGATCGGACCAAGGAAGTAATCGGCATGTGTGGTTCCGTACAGCGGGATATCCATACCGGCCTGAGCCCATGCAACAGCCTCGGGTGAATGGGTATGGACCACTCCGCCTATTTCACTGTACTTTCTGTACAGCTCCGCATGTGTAGCCGTATCACTGCTCGGCTTGTAACGGCCTTCGATCTTATTTCCGTCAAGATCCATTACCACCATGTCCTCCGGTGTGAGCTTATCGTAATCCACTCCGCTGGGCTTGATAACGAAGTAGCCGCTCTCTCTGTCTATTCCTGAAACATTTCCCCATGTATAAGTTACCAGCCCACGCCTCGGAAGCTCCATATTGGCTTCATAAACGTCTTTCTTAAGTTGTTCAAGCATTATAGTCTCTCCTTTATTATTTCTATGTAATATGGTGCTGTTCTGAATAGTTACACCATATGTTCAACTGCGGCAGCTTCAGCCGCAAGCGTCTTCTTATACAGCTCGGTATACTCATCGAAGCCCTTTACATCAGCCTCATCAGGTTTCATGACTTCGCCGTCCTCACCTGCAAATATCTTTGTATTAAGATATTCACCCAATGATACACCACTCTCATCAAGCATATAAGCCGCAAGTATTGCCATACCCCAGGGACCGCCTTCTCCCGCAGTCTTCATAACCGCAACCGGAGCATTCATGGCAGCCGCAAGCATCCTCTGACCGACACCCTTGGTCTTGAAAAATCCTCCGTGACCGTACAGCTTGTCAACCTCTACGCCCTCTTCCTTAAAGAGAATATCACAGCCGATCTTAAGTGTGGCAAGTGTTGCATACAGATGCGATCTTATGAAATTGGCAAGAGTGAACTTCGCATCCGGCATCCTTACAAACAGTGGACGTCCGGCATTGAGACCCGTAATCGCCTCACCTGCATTGTAATTGTAAGCAAGCATTCCTCCGCAGTCCTTGTCACCCTCAAGTGCCTTGTTGTACAGCAGTCCGTACAGCTCGTTCATGTCGGGTGTATTTCCCTTGGCTTCCTCATATTCCTTAAACAGGTTTACCCAACCGTTAATATCAGTTGTACCGTTGTTGCAGTGCGCCATTGCCACAGGATATCCATCCGGTGTTGTTACCATATCCAGCTCCTCATGAGCCTTGGACAGCTGTTTTTCAATGACAACCATGGCAAAGAAGGAGGTACCCGCCGATACATTACCGGTTCTCTTGGCAACCGAATTGGTGGCAACCATTCCTGTTCCCGCATCGCCCTCGGGAGGACACATCGGAGCACCGCCTTTAAGTTCACCCGAAGCATCCAGGAATGCTGCTCCTTCGTCCGTAAGAACGCCTGCCTTTTCACCTGCCTTAAGCACCTTGGGAAGGATATCCTTAAGCTTCCAGCCAAAGCCCTTATCAGCAATAAGATTGTTGAATTTATCAAGCATTCCCGCATCATAATCACAGGTATTACTGTCAATCGGGAACATACCTGATGCCTCGCCCACTCCCATGGTTCTCTCACCTGTAAGCTTCCAGTGTATATATCCGGCAAGCGTTGTAAGATAATCGATCTTACCCACATGCTCTTCCTTATTAAGGATTGCCTGATACAGATGTGCAATACTCCAACGCTGGGGAATGTTGAAGTCAAACAGCTTAGTAAGTTCTGCCGCAGCATCACCTGTTATGGTATTACGCCATGTCCTGAAGGATGCAAGCAGTTCACCGTCCTTGTCAAACGGAAGATATCCGTGCATCATACCAGAAATACCTATCGCAGCGAGCGACTTGATCGATACGCCGTATTTATCCTTAACCTCCTTAACAAGGTTACTGTAGCAGTCTCTTATACCCTCATGTATATCCGTGAGACTGTATGTCCATATACCGTTCTCAAGACGGTTCTCCCAATCATGCGCACCGACAGCTATCGGCTCGCCATTCTCTCCGATAAGCACCGCCTTAATGCGTGTCGAACCAAACTCAAGACCCATGACAGCCTTACCGTTACTTATAAGTTCCGCAGTATTCATACCAATCCTCCCTTTTCCGATCCTTCAGTTTACCGCCTTTGTCACCCCGGGCGGACGAAGAATCTTTGATTTTCTTTATAAACATTCAGATTAAAGTATATACACAAATAGAAAAAAATAGAATAAATAATCCTACGCAAAACGTTTAATTTTCTATTTACAAGGTACCTATTCATTGTAATAAAACATACATTTTGATATACTTAAGTGGCAAATACCCACAGATGATATATCAGAAAGTCATAGGTGAGAAATGTATCAGTTCGTCATATGTATCCTTTACTTTACAATAATAGGTCTTTTTGCCGTATGCTGGTTTGCATTAAGGAAATGGAGAAGCGGTATACACACATATCTCCTTTTCAGCAGTATTGTCAACCTTGTATACAATACCGGATATCTCCTTCAGCTGCAGGCACGGACGCAGGAAACCTACGTCATCGCCGTGAAAATGGGATATCTCGGGCGCGTATGGATCGGGTTGGCTCTCTTTCTTTTTATCGTTGAGCTGTGTGAAACGAAGTTCCCTTCCTTCTTAAGAAACGTTTTCGCCGTGACCCATATTATCATATACGGTACTATCCTCAATCTGGAAAGCAATACTCTCTACTATAATTACATGGAATTTGTAATGGACGGGGATTTCCCGAAGCTGATACACACCGGCGGTCCCCTCTATTATGTTCAGACCTTCCTTAATCTGTTTTATACGGTTGGCGGAATTTATCTCATCACCCGTGCATTTTGGCGCGAAAAAAACTCAACAACAAAGAAATGCTATTTCGTAATGAGTATTGCAATTTATTCCGTAGGTGTAACCTATGTCATCTATTTCTTCAAGCTTGTATCGCTTGCACGTAAATTCGATGTGATGATCATAGGCTTTGCGATATGTACGGTCCTCATGCTGATCGCGATAATAAAGTACCGTATGCTTGATCCAAGAGACGCAGCCAAAAACTACGTCGTTGACGAACTGGCGGAGGAGATCATACTTGCAGACGCCGAAGGCAGTATCACTTATTACAACAAGCCTGCACAAAGGATGTTTTCAGAGATAGGCAGCAAAGACAATGAGGAAGACTGTGCAAAGGAACTGCTCGACATCTTCCGGGATGCCATCGCTGACAATAAACCCGTCAGACTGGGTGGGAAAATATACACTCCCAAGGCTAACCGTCTGACAGACAACGGAACAACCGTAGGTACTCTTTATACACTGTCCGACGACAGCGAGCACTACCACTATATGGAAGAGCTTCGTGAGCAGAAAAAGATCGCCGATGAGGCAAATGCAGCCAAATCCATGTTTCTCGCAAATATGTCACACGAAATACGCACACCTATTAATGCCGTGCTTGGTTTTAACGAGCTGATAATCCGCGAATGTTCCGAAGCCAAAGACCGCATTTTAATATCCGCTAATTCGGATCCGGCTTCCGAAGCCTCTAAATCATTTAGTAATATAAGTACATATGCCGGCAACATCCAGAATGCCGGCGGCAATCTGCTGTCCATCATTAATGACATACTCGATATTTCCAAGATAGAAGCCGGAAAAATGGATATCATAGAAGCGGCTTATACCCTCAGCTCCCTGCTGAATGATGTAAGTAACCTTGTATTCTTCAAGGCCAAAGAAAAAAATCTTAAATTCAATGCCGAAGTTGATGAAACAATTCCGGATGAACTGTGGGGGGACAAGGCTCGTGTACGTCAGGTCATTACCAACGTTCTCACAAATGCGGTTAAATATACCGACAGCGGTAGTGTTATTATGAAAGTGAGCGGATCCTATGCCGGCAAAAAAGAACCGGGACAGATCATACAGCTTAAGATAGAAGTAACGGACAGCGGTATCGGAATGCACCCGGAGGATCTTGATAAACTGTTCACCAAATTCCAGCGCCTTGATCTTTCGCATAACGGAACTATAGAAGGAACCGGTCTGGGACTTGCCATATCTCATCAGATCATTACCATGATGAACGGTTCGATCAGTGTTGAAAGCGAATATGGAAAAGGCTCTGTATTCAGGATAGAAGTCCCTCAGAAAATCGTATCATGCGAGCCTGTCGGTGATTTCAAGGCTCAGTTTGAAAAGGATATCCTTGTAACGAAGACCTACAAAGAATCATTCATGGCTCCCGATGCTCATATCCTCGTGGTTGACGATACCAGGGTGAACTTAAAAGTTGCACAGGGACTTTTAAAGAAGACACAGGTAAGGATCGACACCGCAGGCAGCGGAAATGAAGCAATAACTCTGGCCAAAGATAACGAATATGATCTTATCCTTATGGATCAGCGTATGCCCGAGATGGACGGAACCGAAGCGCTTAAGATAATACGGGAGCAGGAAGGCGGACGTAACAAAGAAACACCGGTAATATGTCTTACAGCAGACGCTATTATCGGTGCCAGGGAGCGTTATATGGCTGAGGGCTTCACCGATTATCTGGCAAAGCCCATAAATATTCATGAACTCGAGCAGACTCTTATTAAATATCTGCCTTCTGACAAGATCATTTCCGTCTAAGCAGACAGGAAAAATCATGACAAGTCTGACAAATCATGATCCCTGCGATCTCAGAAACCAAGATCCCTTAGTGCCGGGAAACCGTAAGCACTCCCGGCACTGTTTACAGCACACCTGATCGCTTCGCACATAACTTCTGCGGCAAGAACGCCCACCACATCCTGATCGGCAGACACATTCCCCAGCGAAACAGCATATATGCTGTCACCGTCGGCAGATGTATGAACCGGGTTTATGGATCTGGCATACCCGTCATGGGTCATACCGGCGATCTTACACAACTGTGCCTTCTCAAAATATGCATTCGTCATAACAATGCCCACAGTTGTGTTAGCCGTAAACTTATTTTCCACAACTTCTGTACTTGATCTCATAAGTTCAAGCGTATCTCTGAAGCCGGTTTTATCTTCGTTAAGCAGACCTGCTATCTTCTTACCGCTTTTTTGATCAAATATATCCCCAAGAGCATTAAGAACAACTACCGCTCCTATCTCAAGAACGCCCAGTCTCAATGCATAACTTCCTACACCTGTCTTCATACAGGTATCCATTCCGCAATATTTACCCACTGTAGCTCCGACACCCGCTCCGAAATTACCATCCCTGTAATTGGGCGCTTCAAACGCAAGCCTTGCAGCTTCATATCCCATTTCGCGATTAGGGCGTACTTTCATATCACCCACAGTGAGATCGAAAATATCCGACTGAACTACAAGAGGCACCTTGGTAACACCTACATCGAAACCGATATCATGCTCCTCAAGATAAGCCTGAACACCGCCCGCAGCGTCCAGTCCGAAGGCACTTCCTCCCGCAAGAACTATCCCATGTACAACATTGGCCGCCATCAGCGGGTTAAGAAGCTGGCTGTCTCTTGAAGCCGGACCTCCTCCTCTTACATCAAGTCCCGCTCTCATCCCCTGCTCGCTTATAAATACCGTACACCCCGTGGCAGCCTCATTATTCTCAACCTGACCGATCCTTATTCCCTTTATTTCGTTAACAGATATATTCATTTTATCATGTACCTCCCTGTTAAAAAATTCCTGCATTTATGATTCTAATTTATCATAACTCTCTTTTGTAATCAAATTTCAAAATAAGCGCCGGATATATATCCGGCGCCTACTGTTTAATTTATTCTTTTATACATTTTCCGGAAGTCTGAGACTATTTAACCTCGTCCTTCTTTTTCCTGCTGCTGATCAGCCATACTATCGTACCTACACATGCTATAAGCAGTGCAAGCCAAAGTGCTATAGTACTTGCATCTCCCGTTGCAGGGCCTGTCCTTGCTCCGAGTACTCCCTTCTTCGGTGCACTCCTTACTCCGAGCACTCCCGATACCTTCTCGGCTATAGGCTCTCTTACTCCGGCCACTCCGCTCTCCTTCTCTTTCTCGGGATTTGTGATGTTTCCGAGGCTTATGGTTGACGGGCCAACATTGTCTGCTCCGACCGTGAAGGTGTATGCAATTGAGTCGCCGCTTATGTCACGGGCGATCTCATATCCTTCGGGTGCTTCCGTCTCCACGAAGAAGTAATCATCCCAAGGCAGGTCGCTTACGGTTATACGTCCGCTCGAATCCGTTGTGTACGTTCCGTACCTGTAGTATGAATCCGTGAATACCGTGCTCGCTGCTGCCTGTCCCGATGACCTCGGTGTCTTCGAATACAGCTCGAATACTGCTCCCGAAAGAGCCTTGTTTCCGTCCTCGCTTACCTTCGTCAGTGTTACCGATCCGAGCTTCCTTGCATCTGTAAAGCTTACATCTGCTTCCATACCCTGTTCGCTGATGGTAAATGCCACTGTTCCGCTCTTAAGCTCATATCCTGCCGGTGCCTTCGTCTCCTTGAAGTAGTATGAACCGTAAGGTATCTCAGCTATCTTAAGCTCTCCGTCGCTGTTTACTGCCAGAGTGGTTATTCCTATACCATCCTTTGCGAAGGTATAATCACCTGTATTTCCGGTTACATGCTGGAGCTTTCCGTCCTGGCTGTACAGTTCAAACTCTGCTCCCGCAAGCTTCTCACGGGTTGATTCATCAAGCTTCGTAAGGATCACCGAACCGAGGATCGGATCGTCGAACATCTCTACCTTCTGCTCTACTCCGTCAAGACCTACCTGGAAGTCTATGGGCGCTGCCTTTACATATCCTTCAGGTGCCGAGATCTCTACCAGTGTATATACCTCTCCAAGATCGAGTGCCTCGATGTAATGTGACTCATTTCCTGAGATCCATCTCTCTATTTCCTTACCGTCGCTCTTCCTTACTATCGCAAGTACTGCTCCCGGAAGCTCTTCCCTGTTGGTAGCTTCAAGCTTGCTCACACGGATCCTGCTCGGCGTGTTGGTGAAGTCGTTTCCTGTCTGCTTCGATACATAGCCCTTAAGCTCTGCTTCCTCTACTCTGTAGCTTATCAGCTTTCCGTTTATATCATACTTAGGAAGCTGCTTGCGTCCCGGTGTTCCGAACTCATAGGTGCTCTTTGTATTGGGTATCACATAGGTGTCTACAAGCTCGTTGTCCCTTCCGGCTGTATCGCTTGCGTACAGATTTACCGTTACATCGGGTCTCCTGCTTGAGTCTCCCCTGTCATCCCAGAACTTGTTTCCGGTTATCTCCACGTATTCCTGCTTGATCCTGTTCGTGATCTTAACCGCTGCCGCTCCGTTCCTTACGGACATTTCCTCTCCATCGCCTTCGATCGTGGCATTGTAGCCGTTCGCTCCGGTCTCCTTTATGGTGTATACGAACTTGTGTCCGTCTGCCGTAGCCCTGTTGTCTCCCTCGTCATCGCTGTAGCCGAGGTTGTACTCATACAGTCCGTCGAAGCTGAAGTTATAGTTCGCATCAAGCTTTGTTTCCTTGAACAGCTTGCCGTCCCTGTAAAGGCCGATCGTCACGTCAGGTCTTGCAGCTCCTT
>JAEEGL014598471.1_pt1 | contig 19225 bp, 14 predicted proteins | sample 9134231 | NCBI WGS metagenome assembly JAEEGL01 (sample SAMN16246548, study PRJNA631951) | gut metagenome | biome: gut microbiome; feature: rumen; material: fiber-attached | host: Bos | place: Iran: Karaj | collected 2018-10 | reverse complement strand
GGCATGCGAAAAGCCGCAGAATCCGTCGTCGAACAGCTCGGCGATGCGAATGCCGCCAATACGCATGTGATCGTCGACGGCAATAAGCTGATTCCGGATTTGAAGTGGCCGCAGACGGCCTATGTCAAAGGGGATGCGAGGTCGTGGTCGATAGCGGCCGCCTCCATTTTGGCCAAAGTACACCGGGATGAACTGATGGTTGCCTACGATGCGCAGTATCCGGGATATGGATTTGCACAGAATGTCGGTTATCCGACGGCGGCGCATCGCGCCGCCGTGCTTGAGCTGGGGCCGACGCCGATCCATCGGCGATCGTTTAAAGTTCGGTGATACCGAATTCGCGCTTTGCAGCGCGGGGGCTTTTTGTGACGCTTACGCGGCAGGGGGTGTTCGATTGTGAACACCCCCTACAACCCCCGCACGCTTCTCTTGGCAATCGTAGTTGCGGGTCGAATGTCCATCCATGGACATGCCTCCCTCGCCTCTCGCCGCCATCCATGGCGGCGTAGGGATTATAATGAGTACCAATGGTGGCTATTCGAAATCATTGCAATAACGGGACGTTGTTAGGTGTTGTTAGTGGCCCTTGCGAACTAAGGAGAATTGTTTGGATTGGGGTATTTATCGCGCTTTGCAGAGCGGAGGTTTGGCTGGATGTTTTGAGGCGCGTATTGGCTTGTGGCCAATAGCGCCGAACACGGGCCGTATGCGCTGTGCGCATAGGCCGTGCCCCAAAATCAGCTGAACCGAATGCGTCTGGGAAGTTCGAAGTGATCGAGGTCGTGTGCGGCAAAAGTGTTGGGAAAAACTTCGCGTGCCTGCTGGAGATGTTCGCTCACATTGGAGTATCGGCGTGAGAAGTGCGAAAGGATGAGCTTTTTGGCGCCGGATTCTTTGGCGAGTATGGCGGCCTGGCGTGCAGTCACGTGCATGTACTCGTGGGCCTGATCGGTTTCGGCGTCCAGATAGGTCGCTTCCGTGATGAGAATATCGACGTTTTGGGCCAGCATGAGGGCATTTTCGCAGGGGCGTGTGTCCATGACGAAGGCAAAGCTCTGTCCCGGTCTGCGGATGCTGACGTCTTCTACGCGGATGATTTGGCCGTCATCGAGGGTGATTTGGCCGAGGCGCTTGAGTTCGCCGATTTTGGGGCCCTGCAGATTGTATTTTTGGAGCTGGTCCATGCAGATCGAACGGGATTCCGGTTCTTCGATGCGATAACCCCAGCAGTCGACGCGATGATCGAGTTTTGCCGTCGAAATCGTGAAGGCTTCATTCTGAAAGAGGATGCCGGGTTCGCGGATGGGCTGTGACTCGATTTGGACGACGTTCTGAAACATGGAGGCGTGGCTCATTGCGTTGAAGAAACACTCTCCGGATGCCGGGAAATAGGCATGGACGGGGTGGGAGGTCTTATCGAGGCTGAGGCGCTGAATGACGCCGGGCAGACCGAGGCAATGATCGCCGTGGAAATGGGTCAGGGCCAAGTGGGTGATGGCCGATGCGGGAACTTCGGCAAACGTCATCTGACGCTGCGTTCCTTCGCCGGGATCGAACAGGATGCCTTCGGCATCCCATCGCAAAAAATAGCCGTTATGGTTGCGTTCTCGGGTGGGAACCTGAGCCGCAGTACCGAGTATGATGAGTTCGCGTACAGACATGGGCGGTTATTCAGAAAATGTGCACGAATCGCCGTTGGAGTATCCCGAAATCCATTCGACGTCGTCGGGATTGACGGATTCGAGCTTGAGAGTTTGTTCGAGGGATTGAGCCAGGTGTGCCTTGGCTTTTTCGATGGCTTCGCGGGAGGGAACCTGCGCGAGGACGGAGGCCGGAGTCAGGAGCAGAGCGGCAGTACCGAGATGTTTGAGAAATTCGCGTCGGTTCATATCATAAATTCGATGGCGCAGGCCGCGAGTTCACCGCATCGGACAGGTGAGCCCAGGGGACGGGTTTCTTTGAGGAAGGATGATATTTCATAGGGCGATTTGGGCGCGACGGCGTGCCCCAGAAATCTCCCTTCATGATACAGAATGCCGCCCAGGGGGAAGAATATTTTTCCGTCGGCAACGACGGTTTTTTCGATGAACAGGATCCGGCCGGGCTTTTGGGCAGAGATGGAATCCGGAGTGTAATCCATTTGGGGCTGTTCCGATGCTGCGCAAAATATCGGTGCGTACAGATTGAGTGCTTGATCCGGGCGCGAGCAGTGGCCGTTTTTGATGGACGGCACTGCGTTTGCGCGGCCATTTTGGATGAGGATGAGGGGCTGTACGGCGCAGCCGCCCGCGTCGATGATGCCGGAACGTGCAAAGAGGTCATCTGCAGGTGTATCCAGCAGAACGTAATCAGATCCGAGAGCGGAAGCCGTTCGGGTATTGTTGGGTGCATCGCGCAGGATGCTGTTCAAAAAGTATTCTGCGATGGGGGCTGCGGCACTCGGGAGCAGGATGACGCGATCGATATTGTTTTTGCTCCATGACAGGATGGGGGCCTTGGCGATCAGGGATTCTGCTGACGGCTTGAGATCCGCGAGGTCGTTCAGGCGATAGGTGGTTTTGTGCAAATAGCGCCGGATGTTGGGCCTGTCGGGATGATAAAGGCTGATGCGCTCATCGATGCAGGTCTGCGGAATAAAACAAAATCCGTTGTTGTCGTTCCAGGCGAACGGCATGGGCGCGTCGTTCCAGAAGCGTCCGCCGTGTGTCCAGAGCACATCCAGATCGGCCAGCAAGCCTTGTTTGAAAGCCGATTCGAGGGTCTGAAAGAGCCGGTGGAATATAACGGCCGAGATGGCCTGGGCAACTTCCGGATCGTAGTGCGTCAGCCCGGATATTTCCTCGACTTTGGGATTGTCTGCAAAAGCCGGTCTGGGATCGGGCTGAGGGCGTGCGCCGGCCATCATCCGTTCGGCAATCTGCGGCCAGGACTGAAGATCCCCGAATTCGGCACAGAGATCTGTCGCCACGCGCCAGGAACCGGAATTCTCTGCGACGAGACGCTGAAAGATCAAATCGGATGCAAATTCGAAGTCCCGAATCGAGCCGGAACGAATGCACACCCTGACTCTGTCCGCACCGCAGGCGCGGAGCTGCTGATACCGAGTGGAGGTGCGCTGGTTCGCGAGCGTCTTGTGTATGGCAAAGAATGGAGCCTGATAATCGCGTAGATCCGCCATCTTGTGATTACCTGAGCCGCATCAGACGCGAAGCGTTGATGATGTGGTATCCGACTTCCGCAAATGCTGCTTCGGTATCCTGATCGTTGGCATCGACGTACATCAGAACTGCCGGTGACTTTTCGAGCAGCAGTTCTCCGAGTCTGGCATGAATGCCGCGCATGACTTTTGGACGCCTCATGGCGACCGGAAAATGCGCGTTGTCGAGGAATGTGCCGACCGGTGATTCGCTCGTTTTGGCAATGAATGCCGGTTTCCCTCTGTGGTATCCCAGATACAGCGAACCTTCGCCAATCAGCTGCGAACAGTTCTTTTCGTGCGCATCTTTGCTGACTCTGCGCACATCCATGCCGAGCTCGTCGATCAGGGCTTCGCCGTAGAAATCAAAAACGAGCGGAAAATCCTTGGCATTGGCTGCCCGCACCATATAGGCATCGTTCTGTTTGCAGGCAATTTCATTGAGCTCCCACAGGTTGAGCTTGATGTCGGCGATCACGGTTTTGTCCGTCATCTGAAATCCCTGCCAGAATGCGCGAACCAGATCGTCGGGACCAAAGACGGAGTGCGTACTGCTTCCGCTACGCTTTCCCTGGCTTCGTGCAAGTGATTTCCCGAGGTGCATCATGGGCTCGCTTTCCTTGCCATAAAGATACACGAATTGCTTGGTAATATAGGCAACGCAGATGATCTGATCATTATAGAATGTGCCGTTCCACCAGCCTGAAAATCCTTGTGCCAGAGCCTGTTTCATTTCGAGGGCTTCGAATTTTCCGGCATGATCGAGCAGTGTCTTGAGCTTGTCGACATCCTTTGCCTGCAAGTCCCAGCTCTGGTATTGCTTTTCTGTAATATCCATGCGGTTAAACCTCTTCTGCATCTGCGACGAGCCGTTTGAAAGCCTCTGCCTGGTTCATCGCACATTTTTCGATATATTCCGGCTTCATCGAACCCATATTTTTGGTCAGTGTTGCATCGGGATCGGGAATTCTTACGCTGGGTACATCAATGCCCGTTGCTTCCAGAACGCGCCGGCGCTGTTCGGGCGTCAGCACGACTTCGACGACGGCATCGATATTGACATCAGTTTGGGGGGGCTTGAACTGATCGGCCCTGGCCTGGAGTTCCTGACACATCTCCTGAAGTTTCTGAGCCGATTTCTGGATTTCTGCAATGAGCATGTCGCGCGTGTCGTCGTCTTTTGTGTTCTGAACTTCATTGGCGAGGAGCTGAAGGGCTTTCTGCTCATTTTCGATGTCGGTGGTGTCGAATTTTGGAGGCTGCGCCATAATCTACCTCATTGTGCTGACCCGGGATTGTCCTTTTTGCCCCAGACAATTTTGGCAATTTCCCGGGCATTCTGGCATTCCTGAGCTTCCTTTTCATAAAAGAGTTTAAGACGTTCGGCTTCCTGAAGTGCGGCAATTTCCATGGCATCGTTCAGGTCATCCATCGGATCGGGGCTGTTCTGCGCCGCCTGCCACTCGGCGAGTTCCTTCAGATACTCGTGATAATCCTCGTCATACTCGTTGAGACGTTTGGCCTGACGAATCGCGAGTATCGTAAAATCATCGGGATTGGACGATTTCATGCGATGCGTGATCAGTCCGTCACTGTCTTCGAGGATGAGTTCGTGCATTTCGCGGCCCGTCTGCTCCCTGACAATCCGTCGCTGTTCAGGCGTGAGCTCAATCTCGCATTTGACATCGTAATCAAATGGAATCTTTGGCGGCTGCGGCATGTTTCCCTGGGCCATAACAATCTCCCAATCCCCCGGTTCGGCGTGCTTTCTATCACAAAAAAGAATTTCGATAAACGATGTTGTGCTTTTTGGGGCGTGCTTTTCGGTGCCCGAATACGCACGCCGGAGCACGGGCTATTTCGCGCTGCGAAATACGCCGTGCTGTGGTTTGTTTTTTTGTATCCCGGGACTATGGTTTAATGGAACGAAATTTGCTTTAATGCCGTACCCGTTTGTTGCTGAAAAAAGGCAACAATTCGTTTTTTTGCGGTTATCTGGTCTTTTGTGAGGTGAATAATGAAAAAAATTGCGATTTTGTCAGTTCTCGTTTCTCTGGGCTTTGGTATGGCTGCCTGCGATGAAGAAGGTGAGTCCGGAAGTCTCATCAATTGCAATAACTATCCGAACAGCAAGGCTGCGTTTACCAGCATGATTAAAGCGACCGACAGCTGTGATGCGGTTCAGAGCGCAGAGCAGAATTTTTATGACACTGCAAATGCTGAGAATTTCCCCGATTCTGACCTGGCCAAGAGTGAGTGTGTCGCCGAATGGCTGACTGCACAGACGACTGAAGATGCCAATAAAGCTCTGGACGCATGGAACGGGTTCGGCAATACATGCAAGAGCGATATGATTGATGTCGTCAAACCGATTCTTCAGGAAACTGTCGGCAAGATGTCCGGCGGATCACAGCAGGGCGGCAATGATAATAAGCCGGCTGAAGGTAAGAATGACGAGATCAAATGCGACGACTATTCCAAAACAAAGACCGAATTCCTCGCTGCGGCCAAGCTGGATGGCACGGATTGCGAGGCATTCAAGGCGGCTGCCGACAAACTCAAAACGGCTGCAGTCGAAGAAAAAGTCATGTCTTCTGCTTCGGATGATGAGGGACTCGGAAAAGTCCTTTCTGCATGCTACGAAAAATGGGGCGCAACCAAGGATCAGAAAGACGCATTCGACAAGAACAGCAAGGCGGAATGCGGTGGAAATCCGCAGGATTCCGGCCTTAAATGCGATGAACTGACATCGACAAAGGAAAAACTCCTGGCGGCAATTGCTTCCGATGGCAGTGATTGCAAGGCCCATAATCAGTTGGTGGTCGATTTTGCCACTGCAGCAAGCGATGAAAAAGTCATGTCTTCTGCAGATGACGCCGAGGGTCTTGCGAATCTCGTCAGTTCATGTTTCGAAGCATGGGAGATTACCGAAGAACAGTTCAAGTCTTTCAGGGACAAGACGAAAGCATGTGCATCGGCTGCCGGTGAGGATGAAAAGATCAAATGCGGCGATTATACCAAAACGCCCAAGGCCATAAAGGATGCCATCAAACTGGATGACAAGCACTGCGATGACCTCAAAACGGCCGTCGACGCAATTGCTGCTGCGGCAGCAGAAGAAAACCTCATATCGTCTGCAGATAAGACGGATGATCTCAAAAAGGCGATCGATGCCTGTGCCTCTGACTGGAAAATCACCAAAGATCAGCTGGATTCACTGGAGAAAGTCAAGACTTCCTGCGCATCACAGCAGGGCGGCGATAATGATGATATCAAGTGCGATGACCTGAATAAAACAAAGACAGCATTTCTGACCGTGGCTGAGGTAAAGAAGGATGAATGCGATAGTTTTAAAGCTGGCATGACCACACTTCTAAGGGAAGCCGCCTCCGAAAAAGCAATTTCATCCGATGTGGATGCAGTGGGACTGGACAAGGTCCTGCATGCCTGCGTAGATAAGTGGAAGGTGACTCAGGATCAGGTCGACAATTATAATGCCAATATGAGCACCTGCTATGCGTCTTCGAATGTCAAGTGCGAAGAATTGTCCAATACCAAAAATGCATTGCAAAAAGTGGTCGAAGCCTCGGACAAGGAATGCAGCGACTTTACGAAGGCCATGGGCGAACTCCAAAATGCCGCTTCCGCCGAAAAAGCAATTGCTTCTGAGGCAGATATTGAAGGGCTTAACAGTGTCATTGCATCATGCTGGCAAAGCTGGAACATGACGGCGGAACAGATTCAGAAGATCAATGATAAAAGCAAGACATGTCTGCTTCCTTCAAACGAAATTAAATGTAATGATTTGCCCAATACAAAAGCAGAGGCGCTCAAGCTCATTAAAATAGATGATAGTCATTGCGCTGATTTCAACATCGCATTGCTGGCACTTCTCAATGCGGCCAAAAATGAGAAAGCCATTGAATCGTTAAAAGACATGGAAGAAATGGCAAAAGTGATTGGATATTGTTATAGTGAATGGGGAGTGTCAGATGATGAGGTGAGCAATTACCTGAAAGTTCTTCAGAAGTGTGCGGGTTCACAGCCTTAGTCAGAAAGCAGTTTCCTGCCCGCCTGCAGGCAGGAAACCTCACCGCAGGGACGCCGACCAGCTCGACAAGATATTCCAGCCTGCGGGCAGGAAACCTGGACAGGTAAATTTGGCATTCTCCGGATGTTGGAATATATTGTATTGTAGATGAATCCCAATGAATGCCGGGATTTGTTTAATTATACAAACAAAATGACCGAGAATGCTCAATGCGAAAATATATCTTTTTGATATTGTCTTTGATTTGTTCAGCCTGTGCCGGTAATCTGAATCAACAGAATGAGCAGGTGCCGAAGCCGGAGCCACAGATAAATGTCAATAATAATGAAACTGCAGAACATTCCGGTGAAAATATCTATCATTCCGAAAACGCAAAGCCATCTATGGAAAATGAAGATAAAACAGTTAATAATATAAATGATGCTGCACAGGACGATGCCAGTAATGCGGCCGAAATTCCTGAACCCGAACCGCTTGAACCGGTTCAGGTCGATCCCGAAGAAGTCAAAAAACTCCATGTTTCGGCGGACTGGTTTGTTCCTTCTGCATCCAGAAGATGGTACAAACAGATATCCAAATATGCCAATCGAACCTATTTATCGGAATTTTTTGATCTCATTGGCTATAAACTTCCCGAACATACGTATGCCCTGATCGCTCCGCTTAAAACTCGCCATGGCAAGGTTTCGATGCAGTATTATTCCTATCTGGACACGGCTTTTGAGTATTCGATGACCGAGGATGGGGAAGAGAATTACTGGCCTGCATCGACGGTCAAGCTGACTGCGGCCGTCATGGCACTTCTGAAATTGAGTGAATTCGGGGCAAACAGTCAGGCCATTGTCAGCTATACAAATCCCGAAGGCGAATATAACGATACTGTCGAGAAACTGTGTCAGGATGCGATTATTCCAAGCAGCAACGAAGCTTATAACCGATTGATGGAAATCGCCGGTTTTGATGAAATCAACGATAACTATCTTCCAAAAGTATTCCATTTTCCAAAGATGGTGCTTCAGCGCAGGTACGTGCGAAAAAATCCCGATGACAGTCTTCGCCATTCTCCCGAAATTCATTTTATTCAGGGAGAAACGGAGGGCACGATTCCTGAGCGCAGCAGCTCCGGTAAAATCCGCGAATCATGCCCGCGGGAAGCCAATTGCACGACGCTTGCCGAGCTCGCCGAGGTGATGCTGCGCGTCGTGAAGCATGAGGAATTATCCGAAAAACGACGGTTTGCACTCGAGCTTTCCGAAATTGATATGCTTCGGGATGCACTTAAAAAAGCGCCATCCTGTATCGGCGACGGAGTCTCCATCGCTATGGGCAGGAATGCCGTTGTATACAATAAAGGGGGAAAAGTGATTGGAGATGACAGGCTTGAGATTGCCGTCGTATCTTCGGCCAATAAACGTGAGCAATACCTGATAGCATTGTCCATGCCTTATTATGAAGGTGTGGAAAGAGAAACGAACAGGCTTGCGATGCGTTTGATCGAAGCCATGCAGCTGCGGCAATAAAAAAAGCCCCGTATCTGCGGGGCTTTTAATGATGATACTGAATTCGATCAGTTTATCGGAGTACGGCAGTTGGCTGTGCAATTTCCCTGGCTGCCGTTCTGCTCACCATCATCGCATTCCTCGTACTCTTCATCGACGTGGCCATCGCCGCATCTTGGCGCGAGCTTGCATTTCTCCGTACAGGTTCCGTATTTGCCGGTATTGTTTTTTGTACCCAAATCGCATTCTTCGTCATTGGTTGTATCCAGTACGGCATCGCCGCATCTTGGCGGCAGGTAGCTGCAGCCGAGACCACAGCTGTTGTACGCTCCGTCATTGACGCCATTGTCGCAGACTTCGCCGAGCCATTTCTGAACGAATCCATCACCGCAGTACGGACGTTTGCAGGAGCTCAGGCAATTGTCTTCTTCATCGGCGTTGCCATCATCGCATTCTTCGTCGCTTTCGACGATGCCATTGCCGCAGCCGACTTTGAGACAGTTAAAGAGACATTTGGAGCCTTCTTTTCCATTATTTTCGCCTTCATCACACTGTTCATGGCCTTCGACTTTGCCGTCCCCGCATTTGCTGTCGCTGTATTTGCAGTCCTCGCCGCACCAGGTTTCGCCGTCGCATTCCTCATATCCTTCGCGTTTGCCGTTGCCGCAATAGGGTTTGATTTTGCATTCCGAACACCCCTTCTTGGCAGCATCATCGAGTTCTGCCTGTGTCGGATGCGCAGGATCGGCAAACGCGATGGGATCGCATTCTTCTGCGCCGCGCACGAGGCCGTCACCGCAGACGGATGAGCAGGTTGCTTTACCGGCATTGACAAATCCCGAAAGAGAAAGCTGGAAGGAAGATCCCGTCATCATGCGTTCGGCATTGAACAGCGTGACGTTATAGATGCCGCCTTCATAAACATCGAATCTGGGATCGTAATTCTTGCCGGTATCCTTGTATTTATCGCTCTTCAGCACGCCGGTTTTCGTTCGGCTTCCCTGCATGCCGCCGAGATCGACGAACAATTTGTTGTTCAGGAATACCCAGACATCGTCGTTGCCCTGGAATGAGAGCTCTTCGCCGCCTTTATACTGGAAATACGTTTTGATTTCGGTCGTAAATCCACCGATATCGAGCTCGTCGCAGTTTCCGGCACTGCAGTACCCGGATTTATTGATGGGTACGAAGTTTCCGATGGGCATGTCTTCGCCCGAGGCAGTCTGCGCATGCATGGCGCCGGCGCCGCATGCAAAGTCGGAACAGGGTTTGGACGAGTCAAACCGGTAAACGCCCTTTTCCTTATTAAAGAGGAAAAGACGCAGGTGAGACTGAACGAGGCGGTTGACGCCGGGTTCATAGCGATACCAGTAGTGATAGGAACCTCCGCACGAAAGATGATGGGCTACCGTGGGACTTGAACCGGCGTCGGCATTGGTGCATTGGGTCTGGATCGAATTGAGCACCGGTTTGCCTTCGCTGTCGAGTGTGTCATGGACCATGCCGTCACATCCGGAGCCGCCGTAGCGCTGAAAATCGGGGAATCCACGGCCTGCGGAGACGCGGCCGGAACACTCAGGATCTTTGGCAATCATGCTGTTGATGAATGCCTCCGTCATATAGCCATCGCCGCTGCCTGTATGTGAGTAGTTAATAAAATCATAGTAATTGGCCGGGACATCGATGTAATCGGGGACGGTATTCTGGAAATCGGTGCACGTCCATCCGCTTTCCTTTTTGCAATCCGCAGAACATCCGTCACCCGATATGGTGTTGCCGTCATCGCATTCCTCGCGGATATCATTGGGAAGCATCCACATGGTAATGCCATCGCCGCAAATGGGTTTGCACGAACCGGATGATTTGCAGCTGAACATCATTTCCTTGCGGCAAAGCGGGTCGCAGCCGTCGCCGGCGACGATGTTTCCGTCGTCGCATGCTTCGCCTTTGTCGAGCGTACCATCGCCGCAGTCCCCTTTGATGCAGCTTGCCCCCGGTGTCGGACAGCGCCATCCCGGAGCAATGATGCCATTGCTGCATCCTTCCGTTTTATTGCCGGGAGCTGCAATTTCTCCTTCATCGCATTCTTCGGCACCTTCGAGTTTCCCATTGCCAAGGGTCGCCGTCTTTGTGCACGCTGCACCAGGTGTCAGACATTCCCAGCCCATCACGATCTTGCAGTTGGCGCATCCTTCCGTCTTGTTGGTACCTTCGTCACAGGTTTCATCACCTTCGACGGTGCCGTCTCCGCATTTGGTCGCATGACAGCTTCCGCCGGCTTTGGGGCATGCAAAGCCCGATTCCCGTTCGCAGTATTTGGTGCAGCCATCGCCATCTTTGCTGTTGCCATCGTCGCAGTCTTCATCTCCAGCTACGATGTTGTCTCCACAGCCTGCGACATGGCAGTTCTTGCCGTTGGGGCAAATCCAGCCTGCTTCGATCTGGCATGATGATGAACAGCCATCGCCGTCATCCGTATTGCCATCTTCACACGATTCGCTGCCTTCGATGGCCCCATCTCCACAAACGACAGGATGACAGTTTTTTCCATCCACACAGACGTAGCCTGTTTCAGGTACACAGTACTGCGAACACCCATCACCGTTGGCGCGGTTGCCGTCGTCGCACTGTTCGCCTTCATCCAGAGTGTCATTGCCGCAGTTCAGGGAAACACACGGAGAACCGGCTGTTTCACAGAAATAGCCGTCTTCAGTTTTGCACTGAGCAGAACAGCCGTCGCCATCGTCCGGATTCCCATCATCACAGGTTTCTTCGTGTGTGATCTGTCCGTCACCACAGTAAAAACTGCGTTTGCATTCCAGCGTGCAGCCATTGTAATCAGCACTCGTATCCGTACCTTTTTCGTCGCATTCTTCACCATTATCCCGGTCTATCTGCTCGAATAAACCATCGCCGCAATAATGCGCCCACTGACAGTTTCTTGCACACAGCTCTTCATTTGTCTTGGTATAATCGACGGCAAGATCCCCGGCATCGCAGACTTCGTTATCTTCGACGATATTATTGCCGCAGGATTTCGGAATGCAGCTGTAGCCTGGTTCTTCGCAGCTGTAGCCGTCTTCAGTCTGGCAATCCGATGAACAGCCATCGTCGCTTTCTGCGTTGCCGTCGTCACAGGTTTCATCGGCGTCCAGCTTGCTGTTTCCGCATTCTGCAGATGCCTTGCAGGGTTCGCCTTCGGCTTCACAGGTATATCCGTCTTCGATTTCGCATTTGGATGAACAGCCATCGTCGCTTTTGCTGTTGCCGTCATCGCATGCTTCTCCGCTTTCGATCTTCCCGTTACCGCATTGAACAGCCTTACTGCAGGCTTTGCCGGCGGTTTCACAGATGTAACCGTCTTCAATTCTGCAATCCGAAGAACATCCATCGCCGGCACTTTTATTGCCATCATCACAGGCTTCGTCGTCTTCGAGTTTCCCATTTCCGCATTCAGCGGCCGCAGGAATATCCTGTTTGGTGCATGCGCCTCCTTCCTTCGGACACGTATAGCCATCCTCGACATTCAGACAGTCTGCGGAACAGCCGTCGCCGCTTTCTGTATTGCCATCGTCGCAGGTTTCGTCACCTTCAACCTGACTGTTGCCGCATGCTTTAACCGTATCTTCGCCGCTGCTGTCATCGCCGCAGCCATAAAATATCATGCAGCTCAGAGCTGCCAGTATCATCCATTTTTTCGACATGATTATCTCCTAAGTCCATACCCGTTATGGGAACAGCCCGGTTATCATAGCAAAAAAAAGATAATAACTGTAGCCAGGAACGCATCTGCGTCTTTTATTGTGAGCTACGACATACAAAAATAGACCATGCCGTAATGAACGATCGTCCCAAGAACGATGAATACATGGAATATTTCGTGACAGCCAAATCGGGGATTATTGCGTCCCGGCCACTTGAGCGCATAGAGAACGCCTCCAATCGTGTAGAATATGCCGCCCCCGGCCATCCATAAAATAGGAACCAGTCCCGCATTCTGCCACACAAAGGGTATCGAAATCACGCTTACCCAGCCAAGACCCAGATAAATACCTGCCGTTACCCAGCGCGGTGAATTGATCCAAAAAAATGAAACAAGTCCGCCTGCAATCGCCAGCCCCCATATGATGGACAGCAATACAGTGCCGACCGTGCCGTTCAGAATGGTCAGACAAAGGGGAATATAAGTTCCGGCAATCAGAAAATTGACTGCGATATGATCGAACTTCCTCAGCGCGATGCGCCCCTTCACGCTCGTATTTACGCTATGATAAAGCGTACTCGCCGTGTAGAGCATTATCATGGTCAGACAAAATATCCCGTAACCAATGTTATTGCCGACACTGTGTACCGGGATGGTCTTGATCAAAAGAAAAATGGTTCCAATGATTGCCAGAATGATCCCAATCCCATGCGTAATGGCTGACCAGGGTCTGAGGCCATCGTAGGGATTGCGTCCCTTCTCCATCGGGCGTTTTGAGGAAGTATTTGAATCAAATGAGGTATCCATATCTGAACTATTATTATTCTACAAAGTGGCTATTGTTTGGCAAAATCCGGTTCAGAATACTACGCCGTTGTCATCAATTTGTCACGGATGGCCGGGCTATCTGCGATACGCCCGGCTCCCATGCCTTACGCGCTGACGCTTGTTACGGCATGGGGTGCGCCCTGTTTCGCCTGCGGCTCAATACGGGCGCCTGTACAGACGTGTCGCGACGCGTCTCTAACCTCCGATCATCCCGCATTCCGCATCCCGCATCCCGCATTGTCGTTGCCGGAATCCATTGGGTATTCTGCTATTATGTGGTAATGACTGAACGATTGGGTTTGCCTCAGTCCCATTCATTGCCGATGGTTCGGTTGAGGATGAATCAATCATCAGATTTAGAAATTCTGTTTATTTTCCGGAGAATGCAGCATGCAAAATTTTGATTATCAGACACCGACGAGATTGATCTTTGGCAAAGGTGTGATTGAAAAACTGCCTAAAGTTATGGCAGCGATCGGCAAAAGGGTACTCCTGACCTATGGTGCAGGCAGTATTAAAAAAATTGGGCTTTATGACAAAGTCCTTGAACTGTTGAAAGACTTTGAAATCACTGAACTTCCAGGGATACAGCCGAATCCCAAATACGATCCGAGCGTTCTGGATGGAGTCAGACTGTGTAAAGAAAATCATATCGATGTCATTCTGTCTGTAGGCGGCGGCAGTGTACTGGATTGCTCAAAAGCCATTGCTGCCGGTGCAATGTATGACGGTGATCCCTGGGATTTGATTTCATATAAAGTAAAAGCCAAAGCCGCACTGCCTATCGTCGATATCCTTACACTTGCTGCAACAGGCAGTGAATATGACTGCGGCGGCGTTATCTCCCGAACCGAAACCAACGATAAAATCGGTTATATCGATCCATTGTTGTACCCGGTCTGTTCATTCCTCGACCCCACCTATACATTTACCGTTTCGAAAAAGCAGACGGCAGCAGGTTGTGCAGATGCCATGAATCACATCATGGAACAGTACTTCGTTGAAGATGCTTCATTGCTCAATGATGGATTCTGCGAAGCCGGCCTGAAAAGCCTGATGATAAATACAAAGGCTTGTCTCGCCAATCCAAATGACTATCGCGCCCGCGCTGAAATGATGTTTGCATGTACACTTGGCTGCAATGGTATATATGCACTTGGAAACAGTCCGTCCGGCTGGCCATGCCATGGTATAGAGCACGCGCTCAGCGCATATTATGATATTACGCACGGCGAAGGTCTGGCCATTATCACTCCGCGCTGGATGAAATTTATACTTTCGGATAAAACCGTCGATCGGTTTGTGAAATATGGTGTGAATGTATTTGGTATCGATCCTGGTATGGACAAATATGAGATCGCCAATAAAGCCATCGATATGACCTATCATTTCTTTGAAGAAATCGGCATTCCCATGCATTTGCGCGATGTCGGAATCGGTGAGGAACGCATTGGCGAAATGGCACACCACATCGCAGTCAATGAAGGACTGGATCATGCCTTCGTGCCGCTTACCGAAAAAGATATTGCAGAGATTCTCACTGCATCATTATAATATTAATATAATCGATAATATTATATAATTGCGCACTCATCTGGCTTCAACGGCCGCTTTCAACGGCCGTTTTCCCCGCCTGCCCAGTGCGCAAACAGTTCCTCGAAATGTGCACGCGTTTCCTTTTCCTTGACGATGACTGCGTCGTAGCGGCTCTGGAATGCGATGCTGTACCAGCCGTCAGATAAGCTCTGAATTTCGATGATTTCATCGATCCGTTTGATCATGGACGTGCCGCTCGTCTTATGGCTTTCGTAGTGGATGCCGTCGGCAGTGACGCTGATATCAACGGTCAGATCGAATGCAACCGTAAACACGTAGTCCATTTCGACATGCAGATCGTAATGGTGCTTCGTCGGTTCATCGGTTGCGTTTTGGCGCGATAATGCCTGCGTGACGTTCGATGGTCCCATAATCATGGGATCGTTCATATCGCGGACAAAAGCCTCCGATGTTCCGCGGAAAAAGCCCTTTCCCTCGAACCAGGCACCGTCATCGTTGGATCCGCTTTCGATGGCGTACACGGCTTTATCGGCATGTTTTATGTCGAATGCCGGCCATTCCACCCGGGATTCAAAGAATCGTACGGATTCATCCAGGTCGCGGGCTTTGGCTGCGTCCGCAATTTCGGCATCATCTGTGGTTGGGACTGCAGCCGCAGGCTGCGGTGCAGCCAATGGCTGCTGCTGATTGAGGGAATCGTCTTGCGATGGCGTGGAATTTGAGCGAGTGCATCCCATCGAAAAGATGAGCAAACCCATAATGATAACAAAACAATACTTCATGTGAGAACCTTTCACGGTTATGCGCTTCGGCGGTCCACACGTTGTGCGGCAACCGGAGCTTTAAGCAGCAAACGCGCCCCGTTCCGGGGCGCGTTTGTTTTATCATTACACGCCCTTACCGGGCGTGTTGAACATGGGGCCGAAAAATCAGTCAGAACTGCAGCTCCCCGATACCGTCGTTGAATCCACGTATTCGGGTGCGCATGAAAACCCTGTATAGGATGTATCATCCACACAATTGCATTTGTAGTTCATGCGGACAGCATAGGACTCGCCGCCATCGGCAAACTCATAGCAGTAGCTGCGGGTTTTGCTGCTGTAATATTCTTTATCTTCGAAAAGACCCTCATCATCAATGATAATGTTACTGCACCAGGCTGTATCCGAGGGGGTATTTTTGCTACTGCAGTTGAAACCATCGACATATTCTGCCGGGCATTTGTCTTCTTCCCATGTGGTACTTTCAGCAAACCAGCGACAATCGCTATCCCTGCAGATACATCGTCTGGAAAATACATTATGTCTGTCATACTCCACTTCGTGGCCGGATCCTGGTGCATCACCATCTACCCATACAGATACTTTGTAATTTTCACAGTAAGCTTTAAGCAGACCGACATTCTCTGGGGTACAGGTACAATCGTCGATATTCTCGAGATCCCATTCTGCACAACCAATGGAACATTGTCCGCTCTCGCATTCGTGTGCTGCGGTCACTTGCCAGTAAAGCTTATCGCTTTGGAATGTACTGGGCTGGCTTGCAAAAGGCGGCAGGCATGTTTCGGTTACGTACCATTCGGCCATTGCCCCCCGGGAATCATCCAAATAATCCCTATTAAAACATCGGCCTTGTGTTTCGCCAAATGTGGTGCACTCCGAATCATCGGCAAGCAGATCCAACCACTCCGTAAGGTCTGCTTCATACTCTAAATTATGATCACAACTGGCATCATCTACGCAGTATTTGTATCCCGAACAAGCACTCTTTGTCAGGCTGCCGCTTGAGCAAGTGTATTTGTATCCATCCTCACAGAAGTTATCGGAACTATCCGTACACGACATGTTCGTTCTGCATTCATCCCCGTCGCAGCCATTGGCACAGGACGTTCCCGAACCCCAGCTGCCATCTGAATAGATATATGCTTTTTCGCCGATGCACATCTTGTCGCCATCGGAATGCGCGACGATTCGGCAGGATTTCCCCCTGCTGTCGCATCCGTTCGGGCATTCTGTTCCGGCATCATACCTGTGCTCTGTTTCGGAATATTTGTATACTTTCCCAAACACACAAATATCTCCGTCGGGGACTGGAGGTACCTCTGTATTGCATTCTTTTGTTTCTGTGTTGCATCCGAATTCTCCGCAATCCGTCCCCGTTCCCCAGGAGCCGTCAGCACATACGTAAGCTTTGTTGCTTTCGCATTTCTTTTCGGTACCTGTGCACTCCGGCGGTACCTCCGTATTGCATTCCTTTGTGGCATCGTTGCATCCGAGGGTTCCGCAGTCGGTTCCCGTTCCCCACGAACCGTCAGCACATACGTAAGCTTTGTTGCTTTCGCATTTCTTTTCAGTTCCAGTGCACTCCGGCGGTACCACTGTATTGCATTCCTTTGTGGCATCGTTGCATCCGAGGGTTCCGCAGTCCGTCCCCGTACCCCACGAACCGTCAGCACATACGTAAGCCTTGTTTTCTTCGCATTTCTTTTCAGTGCCCGTGCATTCAGGAGCATCGGTATTGCATTCATTTGTTTCTGTGTTGCATCCGAGCGTCCCGCAGTCGGTCCCCGTTCCCCACGAACCATCAGAGCATACGTAAGCTTTGTTATTTTCGCATTTTTTGTCACCGTCGGTGCATTCTGGAGCTACACCTTTATTGCATGCTGTTTTGGCGGCATTGCATCCAAATGTCCCGCAGTCCGAGCCTTCGCCCCAGCTTCCATCGGCGCATACGTATGCCTTGTTGTCTTCGCATTTTTTGTCGCCGCTGGTGCATTCGAGTACGACAAACGTCCTGCATTCATTGGTCGCTTCATTGCATCCAGGTTCCCCGCAGTCCAAACCATTGCCCCAGCTTCCGTCGGCACATACGTATGCTTTATTGTTTATGCATTTTTTGTCGCCGTCGCTGCATTCCGGTTCGTCCTCTTTTCTGCATTCATTGGTTGTTTCATTGCATCCGGATTCCCCGCAGTCCTCACCATCGCTCCAGATTCCATTATTGCAAACGTATGCTTTGTTGAATTCGCATTTTTTATCGCCGTTGGTGCACCCTGGCGCGACATTTGTTCTGCATTCCTTCGTGATATTGCTGCATCCGAGTTCACCGCAATCCGTGCCCTCGCCCCAGCTTCCGTCTGTGCATACGAAAGCCTTGTTGTTTTCGCATTTTTTCGTATTGTTGATGCATCCCGTCGCGACTGGAAATCTGCATTCCTTCGCATTATCGCTGCATCCGAGGTCGCATGCCTGTACTGCGATCCATGCGGCACCATTGCAGGCATAGCGAATGCTGCCTGAGCAGTAATTGTCATTTCCTGAACATTCCGGGCCGATCTCTGGTTTGGGCAGATTCTGGCATTGGCTGGAATCTGCGTCACATCCGCCATAGTTGTCACACGAAATTGATACCGTTGAATTGTCGGACAGATGTGCAATCTGAATTCCGTTTTGGCATTCGATGGTGAGTCCCTGACTGGTTGACGTCGAATTGTTGTCTTTTTTGTCGTTGTCATCGCATGCATACAGAACGGATGCAATGCAGAATAATGGAACAATGCTGCGCAATCTCATATTATAACTCCACCGGGATAAAGTATGGCACGTTAAAAGGTATCTTTTTTTTGAAAAAAAACACACTTTGGGTAAAAATACCTTGCGCAACATATACTTAATGACGAATGTACACAAGGTAAACGTTTGATTTTGGGTTATTTAATGATGTGACACACCGGGGCATCCCTGTGTTCAGGGTCTTCTGGATTGCGTCGTGCCGGCACCTTTATGGTGTTTCTGCACCCATGAGTGTTGATTGTAATGTTATTTTGTATGGGGGAGCCAGCTCCCCCATCCCCCCTGAAAAGCTTCGCTTTTCTTTGTGGTGGTGTTTGGGGTGGGGGATATTCAATGGTTTTGCTGCTGACAGGTACGATTAATGAGGCCGTATGCCGCCAGAGGCGGCATAGGCCGAATCGGGCGGCGTATGGAGCGCAAGCCCATAGCCGCACGAACGAACTGCAGCGGCATCAGCCGCCAAGTGAGTTATAATAATATATATTATATGATGGAACCAGAATTTGTATGGCAGGATGATTCGCAGCAGAATTCGAATGACCGGAGGCCGGACTGGCAATGATTGTGCAAAGAATGCCGAGGGGAATGTCAGGCAGGAAAATGGCGCTGGAGGCGAATTCCGGATTCCGGAAAGCGAGTCAGTTCAATGCGATTTGTGGCGAGCGAAGAGAGTCAGGGATTGGGCGGAGGAAGATTGGGGATGAAATTTCGGGCACAGAGCGAGTGGAATGGTACGCAAAAGCTCTGAAATCAAAAAATTGATTCTGGATATTGATTTTTTAGGAACAATAGCTTACACTAAAAAATAGTGTTTTCTGT
>JAEEGL014295315.1_pt1 | contig 19225 bp, 13 predicted proteins | sample 9134231 | NCBI WGS metagenome assembly JAEEGL01 (sample SAMN16246548, study PRJNA631951) | gut metagenome | biome: gut microbiome; feature: rumen; material: fiber-attached | host: Bos | place: Iran: Karaj | collected 2018-10 | reverse complement strand
TTACCACTCATATTGATCACTCCTTTCATAGTTATTCCTAATTGGTAGACCGTACACCGCAAGGTGTATGTAAAGGGGTAGTTAGGGGCCACCCCTGACAAGCGTTCTGTATCTGGTGGATAACCAGATACGTTGCTTGCTAAAACAAAAACTCCTATCAGGCTCCCATCAGCTGAAATGGGATCATGGGACTCTCACCCCAGGTAGCTGATACGCCCCCGCTGCTCATCACAGAAGTATCATTGTCGCCTGAATCCGTCATCGCCGCCCCAGGGGAGCAACCCCTGTTCTGTCTCATCCGTGTTAGCGCTCTCTTCCTATGGGAAGGTCATGGCGCACTTGGAGATACCTTGGCTCGAGATAAAGGTAAAGTAACTGTTCGGATATATGAAGTTGTCAAAGTCCACGAAGGGAGCCGTTAAAACACCCTTCACTTAATAGGAACGGGAGAGGCCATTTTTAGACTCGCAGATTCAACAAAAACGCAAGGCTTCTTTTATGCAAATCGGCAGGAAGCCCGTCATTACTGGGCTTGGCCCATGCCCAAAAGCAAGAATCCTCTCATATATATCGACAAAGAACCACGTTTTGATGGGGTATCAGATTGCACAAAAATGAAAAACGCCTCATGCTTATGAGGCGAAATCATCAGTATGCTGGGATAAAAGACAATACTTACAAATAGTAGTATTAGCGGTTACGGTACATTGATTATGTATTCTTTCCTTTAATCGTAGTATTCCCAATGATAGCCGCCAGCCGTCTTTTGTTCTCCAAGGCAACACTTAGAGATTGGGTTACGACTTTTCATACCATAGGCTTCTGCAGCGTCATTCATCGAATCAAATACTTCTCCGGTATCTGTATTAATTACCCTTTTACGCATGCCACCATTACAATAAGGACACCCATGGCCATCCGCCCGATGCCCCACAGACGACTGCCATTCATGACCTTTATTACATTTCCACCATACTTTTTCTCTGCTTTGACGCGAATACAATGAAGGATCATCGTTTTTTGAATAATCCCATTCATCTAATAAAGACTCACAACCACTGCTTTGACACCAAGATTTGAAATCGTTATATCCTTTTATGTTCTCTTTTGAGAACAATAAGGGCATCCATCACCACGATTAGTCCTATGAGATATTGATGTTTGCCATTCATGTCCGTTTTTACATTTCCACCAAACCCGTGTATCTGAACCAAAGGTAAACATATCAGGGGTAAGAATACCGTTTCTTTGATAATCCCATTCGTTTGCAATCTCAGGAAACTTGTTAGTAATACTTTCATCTTTATTATAGAGATTAACGCGCTCTCTGATTTTCAAGAGATCACGCTTAACATTCACATCTATATGATTAAATCTGTCATTTCCTGTTAATCTGGCAAGCCAAATACAAAGAGTTTTGATTGCCCACTCGTAATTATCTTTCAAATAATCAAAGTCGTAATTGATAACCAAGGGATTCCCTTCTTCGATATTATTCTTGTCCGACTCTTTAATTCTTATAAGATGAATACCTTGCTTAATAAGAACTGCGTCTTTATCTTTCTCTCTGAGCGCGTTTTTAGAGCTATGATAATAAACACCATCATATTCAACTCCAATATTGTAATCAGGAATAAACACATCTATTTCCTGCTTCTCGACATATTTTCGTTGTTCTATTCTACAAATAGACTCCAAATAAAAAGCAACACCTTGCTCAGGAACCGAAGTCCCGGCACTTGAACATAGAGGACATCCCTTACCATTAGTTCTGTTGGAGATTTTTGCCTGCCACTCATGGCCTTTACTGCATATCCACCATACCTTTTGTCCGGAAACGGCTGTTACCATTTTGGGAGAAGAAACGTCTACGCCATTACCATTTGTTAATCCCGCATTTCTTTCATAGTTCCATTCGCTAGCTAGAAGAGGATTAATTGTTTCAAGGTCATTGTATCCTGGTAACACTCGTTTATTTGAACAATATGGGCACTGGGTTCCATTTTTTCTATCACAAACGGCAGCTCTCCAAGAATGTCCTTTAGCACATTTCCACCACACTCTTTTACCTGAGCCCATACTCACATTCTCTGGTAAAAGAGAATCATTACTTGCACGATCCCATTCTGCCAACAGATCAGTTCGTCCATTATGCTCACACCAAGACTTTAGATCATTAACACCCACAACAAGTCTAGCCATACGAACACCATAATCTGATAATGTTATCTTACCCTGAACGTTATCATGTCATCTAAATCTATCTTATCTATATCGCATTCCTCATAATCCCGGAGATATGGCTGAATATGGTAAAACAACATACACTTCTGTATATGCGCAACGATAGTATCGCTTCGCCTTTTGTACCCATAATGCTTAAGCAGTGTCCGAAGCTTCATGCGAACATAATCTTTATCACCTTCATAAAGTATCCTGAGCCGCATTATCATAAAAAACAGATCAACGTCAGGATAATCCGACATCAGTTCCTCACTGACAAATTCTCTTCCGGAAGCCTTGAAATCCTTTTGAACTACCGGGAATTCCTTATCCAGATCCTCTTTATCCATCAGATAGGCAGTCCAGTAAAGCACATCCAACTTGAAGTTCTTTCTATTCCCCTTATATTTCGGATGAAGAAACGAATACTCATGCAGGTATATATCATTCAAAAGCTCCATCTGTTTCCTCATACTCATATCCTGGCTCACAATAAAATAAGCCACAGAATAGGAATCGTAATAAAGCTCTATCATTATGAATCACCCTTCTTTGCATTACAGCTACAGCAAAGGATCTGTAAGTTCTCCGGCACGGTCTTTCCACCTTTATTCAGCGGAACGATATGATCTACCTGGAACGGACGCCTGCTTCTATTCTTCAGGCCACATCCTGAGCAAACATAGCAACCGTCCTCGTCCAAAGAAGCCTCAAACGCATCATCTCTGAGCTTCTTTTCATAACCGGGATTTATCTTTCCTATCTCATGAAGAGACATATCTTCAAAATCCCTTGTCCCATACTTCACGTTATCCACCTTATCAAATTCATCCGGGTCTGATATCTTCAAAATCTCAATATTTAACTGATTCCAGAAATATGCCTTTCTTCCAAAGAACAGCTTTAAAATATTGTCATCCGAAGCAGCCCAAATGTCATCCACATATTCTTTTTTCTTCTTATCACTCATTTCCTCATCCCACATATACTTTGCAATTGCCGCAACATTCAACTTGCTCCTATCAATTGCATCAAATGTATAGAATTGTGGGATCTCCTCATACTGAGCGTAATACTTCAGAATATGAATAACATCCTTTTCCTCGTATGGAGGAATCATTTCACCAAGGAAGTACGTATCCCTGATCTGATCAGCCATCTTATGCAAAAGATCATCAGGCAGAAACTCATCTTCCGCCTTAAAATCCTTGAACAATTCAGGAAGCTCATTCATCATTGCCTCATATGCTTCCTTAGTGCTGTCATATACCATCACTTGGTAGAAATGGTCCATACCATTCTCTTCAAGGTATGTAAAGGTATACGCTCCAATCGGTATTCTTTTTTCAAACGGCACGCGCTCTATCGCAGTTGTATCAACGGAATCATCCAATAATGCAGCAAATTCCTCAATCTTTGAAATAGCAATCATCCGAATCTCGCGATGCTGCAAGTCAGATTCAGTATCTGAGAAATCTTTACCCGCATCAATGAACAGGCTCTCAGGATTAACCCATGCAATATATTCATTCCAGTCATCCACAAATGATACGATATGCGCATCAGGTGTACCTCCTGCCGCCTCACCTCTGAGTGCGCGTCCAATCATCTGTGTCATCAGTATCGTGGATACTGTCGGTCTTGCAAGGAACACCGTATTTGTCTGTGGAAGGTCAACTCCTTCTGTAAGAATATTTACATTTACAAGAACCTTTGTATCGCCGTTTCTGTAGCTTTCGAGTTTTCTCTCATTATCCTCCCTGCTGACCGTAACTCCAGTCACCATATCCTTCACATCCGAAACAATAAATTCAGCGGAAATACCGGCACGGTTAAACAGCTTACAGAGAGCAATAGCGTGTACCACATTCACGGCAAACACAATGGTTTGACCGTAGACATCCTGATTCTTCTTGTAAGTTTCAACAATCAGTTTATTACGTGGCGCACTATCAGCCATCTGGCCTGCAATAGTCTCCGGCAGAACATCCAAATGAGATATCTTTTCCCAATCATCAAGCCCCAGATCATCTCCAAAAGCTTCTTCTGTATAAAAGCTTTCAAATATCGGCTTAGACAGGATTCTTCTGTTGATCAGATCCTTAAGCCCTATCTGGTAAGTTATTCCTATATTTCCTTTAGCAACCTTACCGGTTTTCACACCATCAGAGTAAATCTTTGCTAAAAGTCCCTGCTCGCTCTCAGCCGTGCGGAATGGAGTAGCGGTAAGCCCGATAACTTTTGCATTCTTAACCTTAGACTTCACATGATCGATTATCTTGCGGTATGTCTTCGCCGTAGAGTGATGTGCCTCGTCGATCACCAGATAGATTTCATCATCACCATTCAGCCAATTATCAAGCGCCTCCATATTCCTGCCGATACTATCTTTGCTTGCGATCAGCAAGTTATCCTTAGGAGTAATATCTATCGTCCTATCATGATTCGTAGAGCCAGATACAATCCTGTATGTAAAAGAAGAAATATTAGGAAGCGTCTCAGCATATGCATACTTATGGAATGACTCAGCCGCCTGATCAAGAAGCATCTGTCTGTGAGCAATCCAAAGAATCTTCTTATGTCTGTTAAGTGCGTGTCTTAGGAGCCACATGGATGCAGTATAGGTCTTCCCTCCACCTGTAGGAAGGACAACCAACGTACTATATCTTGATGTCTCATCAATGATATCCAGATTCTCCATTGCCCTTTTCTGATGGTCGTATAGAATCCTACTGTTGCGACCCTTCTTAGCAGATACTATCCCGTTTGATTTTACTTCGATAAATGTATTTTCCATCCTTCATTCCTTTCTTCACTTGTAAATACCTTAGTAACAAAAGAACCACATTTTTTATTCATAATTATAGGCACTATATGTTAATAATAATGGTTGACGAGAGTGTGATTTTATTAACTTTTTGAAAACATCACCATCCTTATCGTTGCCTATCGTTACTTATCATTCTACGCCCGTATGAGGGTTATAAAACGGACTTTTCACAGGCTTTTTCGCGTTATACTATGGGTGGATAAATATGCTTGGATAAGGAGGTGAACGATGGAAATTACAAAGAGAAAAAACGGTTATAAGATAGCCGTTAGCTGCGGTTTCGAGAACGGAAAGCGCATTAGGAAAATAACAACCTTCGTTCCCCCTAAGGGATTGACCGCCAAGCAGGAGCAGAAGGCCGTACTTGAGTTCGCCGAAGAATTCGAGCGTAAGATCAAAGGCGGCACCAATGTCAAATACACTAAGATGACATTCAAGACATTCTGCAATGAACTCTATGCAAAGAACCATCTCTCTTTACTGAAGCCGAGGACCGCTAGCGGATACAGAACTATCATGGATAGCAGACTGATACCATACTTCGGTAATATGCAGATGCGTAACATTACCACACTTGATGTAAGAAGCTGGCTGGCAAGTCTTGAGAGGAAAGACGGCAGAGGTGAAGTATTATCCCGTAACAGTATGGGAGTATGGTTTCGCACATTGTCTGCGATAATGGGCAAGGCATATGAGTGGGAAATCATAGATGAGAATCCGTGCAAAAGAATTAAAGCTCCTGCTAAGACTCAGTCCGAAGTACAGGCCTTAAAGACCGAGGACTTCGAGAAGGTATTAAAGAAGCTCCCGGAGTATCCCGACCAGAGAGCACGGATATTCATTATGCTGACTCTGACCACAGGTATCAGAGAAGGTGAAGCCGCTGGACTTGAGTGGCGGGATTTTGACTTCAAAAAGCATACAGTATCTATCGTAAGAACCTCGCAGTATATAGAGAAAGTCGGAATGGTCGAAGGTACACCTAAGAGTAAAAACTCCGTCCGTACTATTCCTATCTCCGAGGGCATCATAGATGAGCTGAAGAAATATAAGAAGGATCAGGACAAGCAGATCAAGAAGATGGGCGAGTTATACGAGGGCAAGCCGGGAGAAGAAGCAAGACTCTTCACAACATTTACAGGCAAACCCATCTATGACAGCACACTCCGTGACTGGCTGAACAAGTTTCTTGATTGGTGTGATGTACCCCGTGTGACAGTGCACGGCTTAAGACACACTTTCGCAAGTATCCTGACCGCCGACGGCGTTGATCCGAGAACCACAGCTGCACTCCTCGGACAAAGCTCTCCTGCACTTGTAATGAATGTATATGCCAACCCTCAAAGCGAGGCCAAAAAGAGAGCGATCAAGACTCTGGATAAGCACTTCAACAAAGATGAAGAGGACACCGAATCAGAAGACGAATAACTCTATATTCGTGGTGGCAATTTGGTGGCAGTTTGGTGGCAACGGGCGGGAAAACATATAAAATCTTATTCTTCGAAGCAAAACGAAGAATCCCTTGAAACCTAATAACCACGGCACTTTCAGCCGTCTGCTACCACGATAAACACGCTGATTTGACGATCTTTGTAATCAGCAGGTCGTGGGTTCGAGTCCCACAAGCGGCTCCAAGCTAAAAGCCCCGTAATCATAAGGTTACGGGGCTTTTGTTATGCCTTGAAATCATGTTAATTGCTTTTAACGACGATATCGGACTAGAACATCTTATTCAAAAGTTCAGGGACATAAACAGCGACCATTGCCCCGATAAATCCCACCGCTCCTGCAACTGCCAACGATACCGGAATAAACCACCAACGCCACTCTTGTACCTTCTTGGCACCTACTACGATATGGACGATCGTCAGGGCAAAGTATATAACGACTCCGATAACGAGTATCACTCCCATGATCGAGTCGTCATGGTTCCCATAGAAATCAAAACCTGCATTTATGAGTGCAAGATACCAGATAACCGCTGAGAGAATGAGCGACCAAACAATTTGTATGATGAAGTAGACCGCTCTTCTCATAGGATCATTACCACTCTCCGTACAAGTTCTGCACCGTGGCCTGTCCTACTTCACGTCCGCCGGGAAGGCGAACACGGCAGGACGCTACTGCCACCCAAGTATAATCCGCGTCTCTCATATTCGCCGCATGTCCGGGAGATCCTATGAATCCGTTTATTATGCGTGAACCAAACGTTCCTACGCTTCCACTCGCGATATTCTCACCGAAACCAACTTCCCACCAATCATACGGCATCCCGTCAGCACACGATGTACCGTTCGGCCTGGTATGCGAGAAATAGAGCGAACTCTCGACAGCCCTCAACCTCGCATACTGATACTCGGGAGCATTAAGATCCGTGACGCCTCTAAGCGCCGGCACTCCGCACTGCGCCCTGTAGGCATTGATCTCCGCGATGTGTCCGGAAGGATCATCGAACTTAGCTTCAACCTGCATATACCCGTCAGAAAACTGTATGTAATACGTCTCCCACCCGTCTTCCGTGATATTAGAAACTATCCCGTAAGAGGCACACTTTAAGCCAAACTCTACGCTGTCTGAGAACCCGTCGAAAAGCACCGTGATCCCGTCACTTCTCCCCGCTATCAGCGAGGCCCAGTAGCTTCTGCCCTGGTCATCTGATGACCTGTTAAGGAAAACTCTATAGTAAGTCTCAATAAGCTGAGCATCTGTCATTGACGAAGCCTTGGAAGCGAACTCGGTACTGTAGAAGAATCCTCTTGCACAATCCTTACCGGATATAGCATGACTTCTTAATCTCGAGTCCCAGTAATTGAGTCCGTCGCCATCCGGCGATCTTCCGAGACAGTCACTGTAAAGAGATGTCACGAATGTAGTGATCCCGTCAGCATCCGCTCTGACCTGATCGGCTCCTAAGGAGACTGTGCTCATAAGAACGACAGCAGCCGACATGATTACCGCTAACAACTTAATGATCCGCTTCATAGTCATCACTCCTTCCGCTTTATCCCAAGTTTACTCCATTCTAAGTATCAGTTCCAACACATGCTTTGCTGCAGCATAAAGCTCCTCATGAGTGATCTCGCCTTTATCGAAAGCTATCTTAACTCTATCAGGATACCCGTTACCCATCTTAAGATCGTTGCCGGCCTTAGCCTCAAGATAATGTTCACCTCCTGTCCACCAGTCGGTCATTACGAGTCCTCTAAAGCCCCACTCGCCTCTTAGTATGCCGTTAATAAGCTCCTCGCTCTCGGAGCACTGTGTACCGTTAACTTTGTTGTAAGCGGTCATTATGCACCAGGGATCTGCTTCACGCACAATGATCTCGAAAGGCTTGAGGTAGATCTCACGCGCTGCTCTTTCGGACAATCTGGAATCGCTGAACTTACGGTTAGTTTCCTTGTTGTTAAATGCGAAGTGCTTTACTGTGGCGGCGATGTTCTGAGACTGCACACCCTTAACAACAGATGCGCCGATCTTACCTGCAACAACAGGATCTTCGGAATAGTACTCGAAGTTTCTTCCGCACATCGGTGTCCTGTGGATATTAACGGCAGGTGCGAGCCAGATACCGATATTGTTCTCCTTAACCTCGGACGCAGCAGCGCGGCCGATGCTCTCGGCAAGGTCAGTATTAAAGCTGCAGGCTATCATGGTCGCACACGGCCATGCCGTCGTATAGATTCCGACCTGCGGAAGGATTCGAAGTCCTGCAGGACCATCTGCAGTAGCAATCTCCGGCACACCATATTCAGGCATATTACCGACACCGAAAGTATTAGAAACTCCAATGTTCTTCTGACCGCCTGTAAGGTGGATAAAATCATCGTCACTTAACTGAGCCATAAACTCATCAAGAGTATTCTTTCCGTCAGCAACATCCTCTAACATTATGTCTGCCCTGTCAGAGAGGTTATAGATAGCTCTTCCTCTTTCAGAAGGACACATTCCCTCGATCTCCTTAAGCGTCATTCTCGGGAAGATATTCTCATCCTTCTTTGAAGGGGATGTCTCCATCTTCTCCATAGTACCGTCAGGTCTCAGTCTCTCTGTAAGAGCAGTAGGAGCGATCCTCTCTTCCAACACTGAGACAACCCGGTCTTCATCTATGCTGTAAACATTCTTAAGTTCAATAAGCTCACGAATGTTGTTACCGACGAAGAACTTATAGTCACCCTTCTCAAGTATCAGAGCTGACTTACGAATCTTGCCTGTATCATCGTAAGATGCCATCTGTGCGATATCGAATGTGAGCGTAACTTCTTCAGCTTCACCGGGATTAATTAAACCTGTCTTAACGAACGCACCGAGCTCCTTCGCGGGTTTACCGAGAACACCCTGCGGAGCAGAGTAGTACAGCATGATAACTTCCTTGCCTGCCATGTCGCCGGTGTTCTTAACGCTGACCTTTACCGTGACCTTATCGGCATCGATATTGAAGTCTGTAACTTCCTTCCCGAAGCTTGTATAAGACAAGCCGTAACCGAAGGGATATACCACTTTATCTGCTGCACCGGGGATGGTCTCGAAATACCTGTAGCCTACGTAGATATCGTCTGTATATTCAGCATAGTCATTGCTGTCGTGGAAGTTGTAAGTGGACGGATAGTCTTCCAAAGATCCTGCGAAGGTATCCGCGAGTTTACCTGAAGGATTAGCGTCGCCCACGATGAGATCAGCTGCCGCAAGACCGCCTTCCATGCCCCCCTGCCATGCATAAAGCGCTGAAGAGATCTTTCCGTCGTTCTTGATCCAGGTTGTATCGATGACTCCGCCTGCGTTAATTACTACGATGACGTTATCGAACTTCGACTTAACAGCTTCGATCATTTGCTCTTCGCCGTCCGTTAAGTAGAAGTCGCCCTTGGGAAAGACAGATGCAAGAAGATCTTCCATCCTTTCCTCACCTTCCCAGACGTGCTCGGTCTTCTCAGAGGAAGACATACGGTCCCAGCCTTCACCTGAGAAGCGGCAGATGGTAACGATAGCCGTATCGGCAAATTCCCTTGCACCGTTCAGGAGGTTATCGGGGATAACAGGCTCGACCGTCATTCCGGGATCGTGCTGCGCTTCATACTGCGCCTTGATGTCTTCCTCATAGAACCTGACAAGATCGTGGTAGATTCTGACCTTACCCTCAGCCTCCTTGATCTTCATGCCTTCATAGAAGTTTCTTACGTACTTAACGGTAACGTCGCCTGAGCCGCCGCCACCTTTAACATAATCGACCGTACCCTTACCAAACAGGGCAACTTTCGCTCCCTTTCTTACAGGAAGAGTATTGTTCTCGTTCTTAAGAAGGACCATGCCTTCTGCCGCGCCACGGCGCGATAATTCGATATGTTCGGCGGAACCCGTTACGCGTCTTCCGTCTTCCCCCAAGGGAAGCGCCGGCTGGTATAGATGTCTGATCCATTTAGTCATGTTAGTTAGATCCTTCCATTAATCTTTGTATTTCAGTTCTCTCGGGCATCGACTTGATAGCACCCCTTTTCGTTGTGACAAGAGATGCAGCAGCGTTAGCGAAGGTAAGCATGCTACGAAGCTTCTCCTCATCCAAGTCATCGAGACCGTTACTGCAGATAAAGTCCAACACACATCCGCAGAAGGTGTCACCCGCGCCTGTAGTGTCGACGATATTCTCCTGCTTAAAGCCGGGCACCTCGACGCGAAGATCCTTGTAGTAAGTACGGCTTCCGTCCTTGCCCAGTGTAAGGCAGATAAGCTTGGTATCAAACTGCTCTCGGATAAAACGGATGCCTTCGTCGTAGTCGTCCTTACCTGACACGAACTGCACCTCGTTATCGGATATCTTAAGCACGTCGCAGAGGGAGATTGCTTTAAGCATCTGATCGCGTGCGTTCTCCATGGAGTCCCAAAGAGGAGGACGAAGATTAGGGTCGAGCGAGATGATCATGCCGTTGCTTTTCGCGATTTCTACTGCTTTTAGCGTCGCTTCCCGCACTTCAGGTGCAGTCATGGAGAGCGTGCCGAAGTGGAATATCTTCGCCCCTTCAAGCATCTCCTCTTTGATCTCAGAAGGCTTAAGCATCATGTCAGCGCCGGGCTTCCTGTAGAAGGAGAAATCCCTGTCGCCGTCGGGCAGCGTGTGCACGAAGGCGAGCGTAGTCGGGATATCGGGGTCGTCCAGAAGATACGTGCTGTCTATGCCGACATCTTCGATAGTGCCGCGCAGAAGCTTACCGAACTGGTCGTTTCCGACCTTGCCTATAAACGACGTGCTTCTGCCAAGCTTACTTAACATGGAAAGAACGTTACACGGAGCGCCTCCGGGATTCGCTTCGAAAAGCTGATTTCCCTGACCGCTTAAACCGTTCATTGTAAAGTCGATAAGAAGTTCTCCCAGAGCAATTACATCTGTATTCATGATCAGCCTCTCTTTCTTTGGCATGCGACAGCTACTGAAACAGATATATCACAGTAAGGGATCAATGTGGACTGCAATGCGTGGTAGATGTCGGATTTGCCCGGCCATACAGTGCCGATCACATTGTTCTCACGGTCGAGCTGATGGAACCAGGAACCGTTCTTGTGATCTAATACCTTATCGTCCAGGTACTGCATAAACTCGGAATACATATCAGCGTACTTGGCTTCACCTGTTGCTCTGTAGAGAACTGCAGATGTGTTGATCGCCTCAGCCAAAGTCCAATGCATTCTGTCGTGAACAACGGGCTTACCTTCCCAGTCAGTTGTATAAACAATTCCAGGCGCACCGTCTGAATTCCATGCGTCACTTATGGCACGGTTGAACAGGTTTGCTGCGGCATCTATGTACTTCTTCGCCTCTGCCTTATCTTCGTAAGTTGAAGTAGCCCACTGGGTTATAAGTCTTGCCCATTCTATGCCGTGACCCGGTGTCGCACCATAAGGCTTGAACTGATCTGCAGGTCTGTCTTTGTTGCATTCAAGATCAGCTTCCCAATCACTTGTGAAATGCTCAGGGATCCTCCAGTTGTTGTTCTTCGCCCATGTGATTACATGATCGATTATCCTGCCTGCGCGCTCTCTGTAAAGCTCATTTCCGGTAACGTCTGCTACAGCGAGGAAAGCTTCAACTGTATGCATGTTAGCATTAAGACCTCTGTAAGGATCACACACGGTAAACTCCGTGTTCCATGTATCGCAGGATAAACCTTCTTCATCGTTCCAGAATCTCTTGTCGTAAAGATCCAGTGCTTCCTTAAGAAGTTCAGAAGCTCCCGGTCTTCCTGCAAGCAAAGCGGAGCTTGCCGCGAGGATCACAAAAGCATGTGCGTAGCACTGCTTATTGGGAAGGATCTTACCGTCTGCTGTTATCCCCGGATACCAGCCTCCGTTTAAATCGTCGTGAAGCTCGCCTCTTATTCCTTTAAGCGCCTGATCGATCAAGTCCTCCGAACCCTCGTGGCCCAGGACGGAACCGATGCTGTATACATGTGCCATACGGCAGGTTATCCAAGTCTCGCGCGCCCTGTCTGTCCAAGGCGTGCCGTCGTCACCAAGATAGTAAGAAGATCCTGTAGGAGCCGGGAACTTATGACCGAACTTAAGAAGGTCTTCCGTAAGCTCCTTCATGAAAGCCTTATTCTCTTCTTTATCGATAATGTACTTACTGTTCATATGGACCTCCTTAGTTTATGTCGTATACACTTCTAAGTCTTAAGCTCGTTATCTCACCGCTTATAACCTCAACGGTCTTTGTTCCTGCGTTCATGTCGAAGAAATTATCTGTAAGGATAAGATCATCGTTATCGTTTCTTATCTCGACACTCTTGGCAAAACTTTCTGCATGTATCGTGATCTTATTGCCGTCGACTTCATAACTTAGATTTGGATCTATGAATCTGAAGTACTTAGGCAGCGAGAAGATAACCGTTCCTTCTGAGATTACCTTATCCCCGATAGATGCCTGGTAACTTACATATTCGTTATAGATATCGATCTTCGGCAGTTCTTCCTTATCGAGCCAAAGCGAAGTTTGCTTAGGAACTATCTTCGTGATCTTGGAAGACTTAAGGACATTTGCTTTACTGTCTCTTATCTGCCAGCTGATCTCTACTTCCTGGTCTTCCAATGTCTCATTAGATATGCAGAGTCTGATGGACTTATTAAACTCGAACGGGAGCCTTACTAACTCCTGTCCGCTTCCGAGCATTCCCTCTTCTTCACACGAGATCATTACCGGAGCGAAGAAGCGTCTCGCATAATAATGAAGTGCTTTAAGTCTTCCCTCGTAGTCGACACTGGACCATGAAGCGACCGGCCAGCAATCGTTAAACTGCCAGTAAACCGCACCCATGCATCTGTCATCATTACGGTTTCTTCTGAAGTGTTCAACACCGTAACGGATCGCATCTGCCTGCAGTAACTGTGACGCATAGATCAGCGTGTCAAAATCCGTCGGATATCTGTAGGTCTGCTGCATGTAATTCATTATCTTGCCGTTAGCAGAACCGTTACGCTGATGTCTCTCCATGATGTAGGAGAAGATATTCATGTCGCGTACATCATCAGTAAAAGTCTCAACCGTCTTTACTGACGGGAAGGACTGGAATCCGAACTCTGACAGATATCTGAAATGGAATTTTCGATATTCAGAGAAAGGCTTGTTGCCATGCCATACATCCCAGTAGTGAACGTCTCCCCTGTTCTCATCCTGAGGCTCATCAAAGCCTCCGCCGGATGAGGGGCTTGCAGGCCAGTAGAATACCTGCGGAGCTAATTCCTTCATCATCTCAGGAAGGATCTGTTCGTACATTCTGGTGTAGTCTTCAACCTCACTCGGTTTACTTACCCAGACACCTTCCTTAACGAACTGCTCCATCTCGTTATTGCCGCACATAAGTCCGAGCGAAGCGTGGTGTCTTAACCTTACGATATTGTCCTTAAATTCAGCTCTGATATTCGCTTCGAATTCAGGTGTCAGATCGTATACGGCACAGGCGAACATGAAGTCCTGCCACACGATGATTCCCATCTCATCACATAAGTCATAGAACCAGTCATCCGGATAGTAGCCGCCGCCCCATACTCTTATTGAATTGAAGTTCGCGAACAAAGCTTTCTCCAGAAGCTTTCTTGTAGTCTCGGGTGTAACTCTGCCGAGCAGGTGATCCTCAGGGATGTAATCTGCACCCATAGCGAAAATATTAATTCCGTTCACACATACACAGAACTTCTCACCCCACTTATCGGGTGTTCTATCCATGGTGATCGTTCTTATACCTACACGCTTGGTCATTGAATCAAGCAGGCTCTCACCGTCATAGATGTTAACGGTAACCGTGTACAGATTCTGCTTGCCGTAACCTCTCGGCCACCAGCAGTTATCGGGGTCAATGGATATCTTGTTATCCTGTCCCTTGTAAGTAAGAGTAGTGCCGTCAGGAGCCGTGACTTCATATTCCACGGTAATCTCTTTGCTGTCATCCAATACATCGTACTCTGGGTTTATCTCGAGCATAAGCTTTTCGCCGTGGTGCTGGATGAAGTTAACGGAGTTGAGCCTTACTGTGTCGAAAGCGATGAGCGATACGTCTCGCATTATGCCCATGTCAGGAAGGTGCGCACCCCAGTCCCAGCCGAACATACAGTGAGCCTTACGGATATGCACGAAGCCATTCATGCAGTCTTCAGTGCCAAGTGTAGGAGCCGCGGCGAAAGCCTCCGCGATATACTTTGTAGGAGAGTGGAATACTACCCGTAACGTGTTCCCCTTCTCCTTGAGGAGCGACTGTACCTCATGCTCCCACGTTCTGTGCATGTTGTTCGCGGTAATGATGTGCTTGCCGTTAAGGTAGACATCCGCGAGTGTGTCCAGGCCTTCGAACCTGATGACCGTCTGCGTGCTTGTAAGGAACCGCTCATCCGCATCGAACGTGGTCTCATATTCATAGTCGAAGTCCATCAGCTTAAGCGCTTCGATCTCGTTGTCCTTCCAGAATGGATTCTCCATCTCATGGTTGTTAAGAAGATCGCCGTAGACTGACCCCGGAACTGTCGCAGGGAGCTTCCTGTCAGTATCCGTTCTTCGCATCGTCCAGTTGTTGTTAATAAGCATCTTGTTCATGCTTTCATTCTCCATAATCTTCTGATATAAATGTGTTAAGAATGGTTCAAAAAATTGTAAAAACCTATTATCAGTATGGAATTGTTTGAATACATAGACCGCCAGGACACACCGTATGATGTCTTCTACACCTCGTCAGTGAATTCGCCAAAGCACTGGCATTATTACTCTGAGATCCTGTATATCAAAAGCGGCAGAATCAAATTGATATGTAACGACTACAGTTTTATCCTCGAACCCGGCGATATATGCTATATCTATCCTCTTCAGCTTCATGAGATTACCCGCGCGGATAATGATACGGGTGAGGATGTGGATTACGCGGTGATCAAGTTCGATATCCATACTATCGGTATCCCCGAGGCATATGTTCAGAAGATGTACGATTATTTCGTATCCAGAGGGTCGGATCAGGACTACTGTCTTATTGTAAAAAATGCGACGGACATATCAGACTCCGTTATCTCCGCAGTGAGTGAGTACAATTCGAGGGATATACTTCATACCTTTAAGCTGCAGTCCGATATTATAGGAATCCTTATCTACATCGCACGCATGTGCGACAAGACCATATCGGAGAAGGGCAACAAACAAAGTGATGTGTCTTTGTCTTTCTACCGCATTCTAGAATACATAGACATGCATTCATCAGAGAAGCTCGAGATAGCCGATCTCGCTGAGAAGTGCCACTTAAGTTATTCTCACTTCGCGAGGCTGTTCAGGGATAATTACGGCCGTTCCTGCAAGGAATACATTAATTATATCCGCCTTCATAAAGCTGATGAATTGCTGATGCATACCAATTACGACATATCGTATATAGCATCGCAGACAGGGTTCTTCGACAGCAGCCATTTTATCAAGGCGTATAAAGAGTGGAAGGGCAAAACGCCCAAACAGCAGAGATTTCTTTATAACAGGTAAGGCATTAGGCAATAAGTAAGCATCAGTGCTTATTTAAGCAAATCAAAAGGGGCTGTCTTACGACAGCCCCTTTCTCGATCTAAGATCGGTTAATAATTACGCAGGAAACTTAAACGTTAACTGCATAGAATCCGCAGAGAGCTGCCCACTCGGGAGATTCTGCAAAGGATGCGAGAACCTGCTCTCTTGTTGCCGAACCATCATTCAGAGCTGCTACCCAGTTTGCAACAACAGCCTCATCGGGAGCTGTGTTGAAGTAAACGATGTAAGCTCTTCTTACGAACTCTTCATTAGAGATATTCTGCTGAATGAACTCAGGGCTTCTGAATACGCCTCTTGCTACTGCAGAACCGGAACCGCCTGCGAGAAGAATATCAACCCAGGAATCTCTGCCTGTAGTCTCAGAAGGTCTGCCAAGTCCGTATACATACATTCTCTCTACGAAGTGAGAAACGTTCAGTCTTGTGATCTGCTCAGGTGTGAGTGTAGGCTCGGGATCAGGACCGGGTTCCTGACCAACTGTAACTGCACAAGTAAGGGTAATACCTTCGTACTCCATTGAGTAGAATGTAGCAGTGATAGTAGCCTCACCTTCACCTACGGGAGTAATGTAAGCACAACCGTTTACTGAAGTGTCGGCCGTTACTGTTGCTACAGACTCGTCGGAGGAAGACCATTCAACTAAGTAAATCTCCGTCTCAGGATCAGTAACTATATTAACCTCTGCAGGATCATCATCGATAGCTAAGTTAATTGAATTCGGATTGATAGAAACCTGAACACCGGACTGATATACAGCAATATACGAATTCGCTGTCTTACCACCGAGTGTAACAGAAATCTTTACAATACCTTCGCTTACGCCGGTAAGCAAACCAGTGCTGTCAACTGTAGCAATAGTCGGATCATCAGATGACCATATAGGCTGTGTATATGTCGTGTTTGTGGGATTAGTTGTATAAGCAAGCTGAAGCTGGTTGCCAACAGTAACGAAAACTTCAGGAGCATGGATCTCTAAGCCAGTCACAGGAACTTCTACATAAACAGTGATAGATGTGAAGTAAATTCTGCAACTTCCTGAAGATGTTCCGTGAATGCTTAACGTGATCGAGGATGCTGCAGTACCGGACCAAGTAAATGTGGAATTGGATGCTATAGGACCCCAACCAGATGTGCTTGCTTCATTAATAGAGATGCTAGTAACGTCTGTAGTAGCGATCTCGATCTTTGTAATCTTACCGCCCGCATAATAATTAATATCATCGGCTATCGAGAACTCATAAACAGCATCACTATTGCCGTCAACCTGGAATCTCTTTTTCTGATCTGTACCTACCTTAATTTCCTGTGCGGCTGTCTTAGGAGTCAGTATAATACCGTTGATAGGAGTAGTATTACCAACGTTAACAGTCTGCTGAGGCGTTACATCAACCTTAACTATACCGTCCTGAATGGCATCATCAGCTGTCGCTGCGATTCCGGGGAATAAACTGAACACGAGCGAGCAGGTGATAAGGCCGCCCAACAGCTTCTTTCCTAATTTAGTGTTTGTCCGTTTCATATGTGGTTACCTCCTTATTCATATGAGAGTAGAACTGTCATGTGTCATATAACGTTAGTTCAACGAACTACTCACACACTAACCCTTGATAAATATCAATACAACATTACAAAGGCCTGTTTTACATAATGTTTATCGGGAGATATAACCTGTTTACATTTAACCCCGCAAAAAACGGGTTATATGAACGAATTATAAATAAACCTGCCATGGTGCAGGGTTTATAAGATGCCCTCTATACTCTCGTAAAGCCAGTCAATAGACAGTATCTCACCGGGTGTAACCTTACCTATGAATGATCTGTCATTACCCTGATTATCCCTTATCTCACCGGAGAAAGGATCCGTTCCGCTTATGACTGCATCCTTGAAGAAATCCAACATCTTCTCGGTCTGTTTACTAATATCAGGTATCCTCAGATCAACAACGCCGGTCGCAAGGCCGAACCAATAGTTAGCTGCGACATGCCTGTCCAGGATCTCATTAATATTCCACATTCCGTTAAGAACTGAGCTTACGATCTGAAGATAGTACTTGCCCCAGTTATAGTATGAAGCACCGACGTAAACTTCTTTGCCATCCTTAAGCTTATAAACACCCGGACGGAGTCCGTCATTAGACGTGGGGGAATACTCCATATCGGAGAACACCTTGATCCCTTCAGACTCCCACTGCTGCCTGTAATCTCCATCGCGGTCTGCTACCTTCAGCGATATCTTGCATTCCGGATCTGCCATGGAAACACCTATGGCAAACGCATTAAGATTAATTCTGTTTATCTCATCGGTACCGCGCGCGAGATATCCTATCTTACGACAGTCACCATTACCGTACTCCAGCAGCTGTGTCTGCGCGGCAAGCACGCCGATCAGGAAAGAACCTTCATATAACTTGCCCTGATAACACCTTACAGAAGGATTGGTCTGTCCTGCAGAGCAGCTCGCGAACTTAACCTGCGGATGCTTAACCGCAGCTTTCAGAATATCGTGATAGTGTTCGGGACATACGGAGAATACAAGCTCACATCCTTCGCCGATACACTTGCTGACAGTCTCGTTGATCCCTCCTTCTTTCTCCGTGTAGTACACGGAGGTCGCGACATTCTTACCCGTCATTACATCGACATAGAGTCTGCCTGCTTCATGGCTGTCTATCCACCTTGAATCGTCCACACCCTTATCGTATATGAAGCCGACCTTAAGCGGATCAGCTTCCGTATACTTACGCGGCTTAGAGAACAGATTGGTTATTACGGAACTTTTCTGCTCATCATCAGACAACTGATCAACAAACTCTACGCTGTCGATCGAGCCTTCCGTCAGAAGCTCGTGTCGTGCGAGTCTTACGTTCTTCAATATCTGCTCATTAGTATCCTCAGAGAAAGTCGCCAGAGGGAAGATAGACAGATATATAAGAAATGAACTTCCGACATCATACGGATCTTCCATCTTGAATTCTTTCTTAAGCATCTTCGCGAACCGGAAGTATGCAGACTTAAGATCCTTACAAATATCTTCCGGCCAGACATCCTTAAGATTCTGTCCCACCAGCTCCGCAAGTCTTGTATATTCTCCCGGATTCGTGAACACGATAAGGTGATTCTTCGTAACCTTAT
>JAEEGL014188911.1_pt1 | contig 19225 bp, 14 predicted proteins | sample 9134231 | NCBI WGS metagenome assembly JAEEGL01 (sample SAMN16246548, study PRJNA631951) | gut metagenome | biome: gut microbiome; feature: rumen; material: fiber-attached | host: Bos | place: Iran: Karaj | collected 2018-10 | reverse complement strand
TGGACGTATACCCATCTGATAAGAGTGGAGGGATAAAAGGTACATACATTAAGTGCTTTTATGATAGTGTAAAAAATGTATCAAAATCAGTTTATTTTGAGTATTCTTTTAAAGAAAACTTGAGTAATAATCAGTCACAAAGTGAAGTATCTGATAAAAAAGATGAGGTTGAAATTCAAAATCATTCTGAAACAAAAACAAAAATTCAAAATGAATTTCAAGATAATGCCTCAGGAAAGACTAAACAAACATTTACAGATAGTTCGATTTCTGTAAGAATTGAGGAAATCGATGGATGTTTTGTGGCAAAAGTGTGGGTAAAGGATCCTTCAAAACAATTTGGAAGAAAAATGGCAGATTGGCAGAAAGCTGTAAAACAAGCAGGCCCAATGCTAAATAGTATACCTAATGCGATTGTTGGAATCAACGGAAGCGGATTTTATGTGCCAGGGAAGTGGGAGCCCGATTCTGTAATAAAAAAATTAGGCCAATCAAAATGGCAATATACTACAGAGGGATATTTAGTAGTTTATAAGGGACTTATTTTAAGGAAGATAAGTGGACAAAGGTGTAATGCAATTTTAGGAGTGCTTAAGGACGGAACACTTAAGTATTATGAGAATACAAGTTATAATGCAGCCATAAATGATGGTGTTTATAATACTATAAATTTTGGACCACTAATGATTTATAATGGTAAAGAATATAAGCAAAAGGTTGGTCATCCAAGACAAAACTATACAACATCAAATCAAAGAACTTGTATAGGGCAAATTGATTCAAATAATTATATTTTTATAGTTGGACATAAGAGTTTAAATTATCTAACAAAATTAGGATTGAAGCTTAAGTGCCAAACTTTATATAACTGCGACGGAGGTGGCAGTTCATCAATGTGGTTTAGAGGAGCATATACTGGCAATGGTCGCTATATAAAAACTTCAAGCAGAAAAATAGGGGATGTATTATATTTCAAAAGCCTCGGCAACTAAATTGTACTTTTAGGGACAGGCCTCACCCGGATTTTTGTAGCGGGCTATTTACGTGCTCCGACGGAGAACTAGAGTTCTCCGCTACAATCATGAACTGAAATTCACTTGACATTCAAGTCAAAAGTCTTTATAATATATGTTGTTACGCATCTCTAGCTCAGTTGGTAGAGCAGCTGACTCTTAATCCGAAGGTCCGGAGTTCGACCCCCCGGAGGTGCACCAAACTCAAATGACGACAATCAGTCGTCATTTTTTTGTACAAATTGTATGCAACTTGGTTCTTCGTAGCGCAGACCAGTGGTCTGCGTTTTTGAGGCCTGTCCCCAAAAGTCCAGATTTGTACTTTTTAGCAGTGTCCCTAAAAGTCCAAAATTGTACTTTTTTGCAGTGTCCCTAAAAGTATTGTTTTAAGGTGAAATTTGTGATAAAATGCAGCATTGAAAAGAAAGGTTGTTAAAATATGGCTAATGCAATTGATTATATCAAGTGGCGTGGAGATTTGACTTTCTCTAATAGCCCAATAAATGAGATTGATTTAATGATTTTAGCGCGTCTTTCATATATGCCTTATGACAAGGTTGAACTTACCAAAAAAACACCAATTGGCGTAATTGCAAATCAAATGGTAGACATGAAAGATGATTTATTTGTTAGCAATGGCGACAAAGATTTTATTACTGCTATGGGAAAAGCTGAAAGATTTAAAAATCTTATTATAACAGACTTTGAAAAGAATTACGACAAAAAAATGGAATTGCAATTTGGCGCAATAACAATACATCTTCCAAATCACAAATTATATGTTTCTTTTACAGGAACTACCCAAGAGCTTTTTGCTTGGAAAGAAGATTTCAATATGTCTTTTATGGAAAAAGTTCCATGCCAAGAAGAAGCAAGAAAATATCTTAATAAAATAGCGAAGAAATATCGTGGGAAAATATATGTTGGAGGACACTCAAAAGGTGGAAATCTTGCAATATATGCAAGTGCTTTCGCAAAACCAGAATATCAGAAAAGAATTTTACAAGTATTAAATTATGATGGTCCAGGTTTTAGAGAGCACATTATAAACACAAAAGAATATGCAAAAATACTTCATAAAATCATCACATTTATTCCTCAAGATTCAGTGGTTGGAAGACTTATGACTCACAAAGAAGCGGTTGAAATTGTAGAGTCTAATGAAAAAGGTATTGCACAACATGAAGTTGTTACATGGCAAGTATTTGGAACAACTATTAATAGATTAAAAGAAAACACAAAGGAAAGTGAAAAAATAAATGCCATTATGACTGAATGGCTTGAAAATACTACAGATGATCAAAGAAGAGTGTTTTTTGATTGCATATTTAATATAATAGAAGATACCCAAATAGAAACACTTAGTGACTTGCTAAAAAACTGGTATAAAAAAATAGATACAATTACAGATAGTTATAAAAAACTTAACAGTGAAGACAGAAAAACTCTAAATGAAATGATTAAGCTTTTTGCAAAATCAATGGCAGATAGAAGAAATCAGGATATCAAAAAAGCTATAAATCAATATTTAGACGACAAACCAAAGGTTAAAATCGATTTAAAACCACTATTAGGTAAGAAAACAAAATTTAGCAATGATAAAATGAATATGCCCAAAATGAAAAACAATAATTAATAGAAAAGGAAAACGATATGTTACAAGCAAATGGAGTTGTAGTTAGATTCGGAAAAAGAGTTTTATTTGAAGATGTCAATATAAAATTCAACAAAGGATGTTGCTACGGAATAATTGGAGCAAATGGTGCTGGAAAATCAACATTTTTAAAGGTTTTATCAGGTGAACTTGAGCCATCAAAAGGTGATGTTTCAATGGATAAAAACGAGAGAATGTCGGTTTTAGAGCAGGACCACTTTAAATATGAAGACCTTACAGTAATTGACACTGTAATGATGGGAAATGAAGAATTATTTAAAATCAGGGAACAAAAAGATGCAATTTATGCAAAGCCTGATTTTAACGAGGAAGATGGAATCAAAGCAGCAAAATTAGAGGAAAGATTTCAGGAATTAGATGGATGGAATGCAGACTCTGATGCGGCTACTTTATTAAATGCGCTTGGAATTCCTGTTGAAGAGCACTATAAATTGATGAAGGAAATTGACCCAAAAGAGAAGGTTAAGGTTTTACTTGCAAAAGCATTGTTCCAAAACCCTGACATTCTTTTACTTGATGAGCCAACCAACGACTTAGATTTAAAGAGCATAACATGGCTTGAAAATTTCTTAATGAATTATGAAAACACTGTAATTTGTGTATCTCACGATAGGTATTTCTTAAACAAGGTTTGTACAAATATTTTAGATGTAGACTATGGTGAAATTAAGTTATACCCAGGAAACTATGACTTCTGGTATGAATCTAGCCAATTGCTACAAAAGCAAATGAGAGACCAAAATAAAAAGCAAGAAGAGAAAATAAAAGAGTTACAAGAATTTATTAGAAGATTTAGCGCAAATGCTTCAAAATCAAAGCAAGCAACATCAAGAAAAAAGACATTAGAGAAAATTGAATTAAATGATATTAAACCTTCAAACAGAAAATACCCATATGTTGACTTCAAGCCTGATAGATTACCAGGTAACGAAATTCTAGAAGTTACTAATCTATCAAAAACTGTTAATGGCGAAAAAGTGTTAGACAATGTTTCGTTTAAGTTTAAAGCAAATGATAAAATTTTGGTATTAGCTGAAAACGAAAACGCTATATCAGTGTTATTTCAAATATTAGCAGGCGAGATGGAACCTGATAGTGGAAATATAAAATGGGGGACAACAATTACAACATCATATTTCCCAAAGGATAACAATTATTTATTTAGTGGGAAAGAGTCAATCACAGATTGGCTAAGACAATATTCGAAAGACCCAGATGAAACTTTTGTTAGATCGTTATTAGGAAGAATGTTATTTAGTGGAGAAGAAGCACTAAAAGCAGTCAATGTAATATCTGGAGGCGAGAAAGTTAGATGCGTATTATCAAAAATGATGCTTTCAGGAGCAAACTTCTTAATATTTGATGAACCAACTAACCATTTAGATATGGAAGCAATAACATCTCTAAACCAGGCAATGGTAAAATTTCCAGGAAACATGATATTTACATCACATGATCACGAGCTTTCACAAACAGTTGCTAATAGAATTATAGATATTAAAAATGGAAAAATTATAGATAAAGACATGACTTACAACGAATACTTAGGAATAGAATAAAGGAGAACTATTATGAAGATTAATTTAGGAATTATTTTTGGTGGAAGATCAGTTGAACATGAGATTTCAGTTATCACGGCAAACCAGGCAATGTCAGCAGTTGACCAAGACAAGTATCAGATTATTCCAATTTACATTAGCAAAAAAGGATTGATGTATACAGGAGACGAGTTATTAGAATTAAAGAATTTCAAAGATTTAGACAAATTAGTTGCAGGACTTACTCAAGTAACGCTTGTGAATGATGGCAACAAGGTTAATGTGATTAGATATCCATATAAAAACTTCAAACAAAATGAGTTAACAACAATAGATGTCGCATTTCCTATAATGCATGGAACTCATGGCGAAGATGGTACAATACAAGGCTTTTTGGAAATGATAAATGTGCCTTATATTGGTTGTGATATTTTATCATCTAGCGTTGGAATGGATAAAATTATGGCAAGACGTGCTTTAAAGCAAGCAAACATCCCATCTCTTGATTTTGTTGCATTTTATAGAAATGATTACATAGAAGATGAAGAGAAATACTTAAAAGAGATTAAAGAAAAGCTTAGATTGCCAGTAATTGTTAAGCCTGGTAACTTAGGTTCAAGCGTGGGCATAAAAAAGGCTAAAACAGAAGAAGAGTTGAGAGATGCAATTGAATATGCTGTTCAATTCTCTGACAGAATTATGGTAGAAAACGCTATAGAAAATTTAAAAGAAATCAACTGCTCAGTTTTAGGTGACTATTCAGAATGCGAGCCATCTGAGTGCGAAGAGCCAACAAATGCAGGAGAGATTTTAAGTTATCAAGATAAATATATGTCAAATGGCGGAAGCAAATCACCTTCATCAAGCTCAAAAGATAAGGGAATGGCTTCACTTCAAAGAAGACTACCAGCTGATATTCCAGATGATATGAAGGAAAAGATTCAAAAAATGGCAGTAGAGACATTTAAAGTTTTAGGTTGCAATGGTGTTTCAAGAATCGACTTTTTAGTTGATAAAGATACAAACGATGTATATGTTAATGAGATTAACACAATTCCAGGTGCTTTATCATATTATCTATGGGAAGCAACAGGAGTTCCATTTAGTGTAATGATAGATAGATTAGTTAAATTAGCTCTAGATAGACAAAGAAAGAGCGAAGAACTAACTTTCTCATATTCTCAAAATATACTTGCTATGCAAGGAAGTAAAATAAAAAAATAAATGATTTTTTGTAGCGGAGCTTGTGGCTTACGCCATGGCGCACTCTAGTGCGCCGCTACAAGTGCTCCACTAAATTGTAGAGAATAAAATTCTTCGTAGCGCAGACCAGTGGTCTGCGAAAAAGGAAATGATATGATTAACCAAGAAACCAAAGATTTAATTGAAAAAATAAAATCTGACATGCAATTTGAAATGTCAGAAAAAAGATTTAAACATAGTATAAGTGTTATGGAGATGTGCTTAAAACTGGCAAAATGCCATAATTTAGATGAAAATGAAGCGGCCTTAGCTGGTTTAACACATGACATAGCAAAAGAAATTCCTGATGAAATAGCGTATAAAATGCTGGATGAAGAAGGCTTACAATTAGATGAAATAGAAAAGAAAACACATTCTCTTATTCATCAAAAAGTAGGTGCAATTGTTGTAAAAAACAAATATGGCTTAAGTGAAAATATTCAAAAAGCTATAATGTACCATACATGTACTTCACCGGATATGAATGATTTAGGAAAAGTGCTGTTTTTGGCTGATAAAATTGCTGATGGACGAGAAGGAGATTATCCTTTAATAGAAGAATATAGAGAAACAGCTAAAAGAAATTTGGATGAAGCGATAATAATGATACTTGACAATAACATTAAATATTTGATAGATAAAGAAAAAACGATACACCCAAATGCGGTTTTAACAAGGAATAAATTAATAGAAGACAGAAGTAATTGATTCTTCGTAGCGCAGACTTTTGTAGCGCAGACTTTTGTAGCGCAGACCAGTGGTCTGCGGAAGGTCTGCGGAAGGTCTGCGTAATAACAAAAGACAAACAAATTGATGATTGTTTACCGGAGGAAAAATGGCATTAAAAAACTACTATGAGATTCTGGGTTTTAGCACTAGAAAAGTAAGCACAGAGCAAATAAAAAATGCATATAGAGAACAAGCCAAAAAGTATCATCCAGATATAAACCTGAATGACTCAATTTCAGAGGAAAAATTTAAAGACGTCAATGAGGCCTATAGAGTTTTATCAGATGAAAAACAAAGGCGAAACTATGACATCTCATGGATTAGAAATTTTGGCATTAGTAAAAACAAAGAAGAGGTTGAAGAAAAGAAGACTGCCAAAGAATTTTTATATGGTATATTTTTTGGAGATGGAAAAAATTCAAAAGGTAGTGAGAATATAAAGACTGAAAACACAAGAGGTGAGGATGTTTATACTGACCTTAGAGTTTCAATTAAGGAAGCTTTTTTTGGAACTCAAAAACAATTAACATTAAAAAATAGTAAAGGTGAAGATATAGCGTTTAATATAAAAATTCCGGCAGGCATTCAAAACCAAGAAAAAATAAGGATTGTGGGACAAGGCAAGCCGGGCAAAGATCCAGACAAAAATGGAGATTTGCTAGTTAGAGTTAATATTGCAAATGATAGATATTATTCATTAGTTGGAAATGACATTTACACTAAAATTGCTTTAAAACCTTATGAACTAACACTTGGAGCCAGAAAGGAATTGTTTGTTTTAGGCGAAAAAATAAATTTGATTATCCCAAGCGGCTCGACTGACAAGAGTGAATTTATCATAAAAGAAAAAGGTTACAAAGGAGCTAATGGAATAAGAGGTAATTTACACATAAGGTATAAAATAATGTCAGACAAAAAGATTGTAGCAACATAAATTTTTTGTAGCGGAGCTACTCACGTGCTCCATTAAATTGTATGACAATTGAATCTTTGTACCGCAGACCATTGGTCTGCGATTTTTTAATAAAAAATCAAAATAAGTCTTGAAAAATACAGAAATTTTTTATAAAATACATATAATTTCGTTGATTTGAAAAATTGAAAGGAGTTAAAAATGGGAGAAGAAAACAAAAACCCAGTTGAAGCAAAAGCTGAAGAAAATACAACTGCTCAAAGCACAGTAGATGCACAACAAGCTTCAGAAAACATTGCAGAAGCTGTTAACAATTTCAATAACACAGCTGACACAACTGGTGAATATGATCAAGCAGACATTGAAGCAAACAAAATTTATGCTATATTAGCTTATATTGGAATTTTATGGTTAGTTGGATTACTAGCTGCTAAAGATTCAAAATTCACTAGATTCCATGTAAATCAAGGAATTATTTTATTTATCGCAGAATTATTAACCGTTATTCCTGTTATTGGATGGATTTGGGCAATCGTAGTATTTGTATTTGCAATACTAGGTATTGTAAATGCTGCTTCAGGAAAAGCAAAAGAAGTTCCATTAATAGGCGGAATTAGAATAATAAAATAAAAAAATAAGGTAATTTAAATATTTATTAAAGCAGTAAGAGAAATCTTACTGCTTTTTAAGTTGTGGTGTATTGTAGCGGAGAACTATAGTTCTCCATTTTGTTTCATATGCAGAATATTATATGGAGCACTGTAGTGCTCCGCTACGGGGTTCATGCAATTTATGGAGCACGTGAGTAGCTCAGCTACGAAATTAATTTCAACAATTCTCTTGTGGCTCTTGCTCTGTGAGAATCAGCATTTTTCTCATCTGCGGTCATCTCAGCAGAAGTTTTTGAACTTCCATCTGGTAAGAAAATTGGATCATAACCAAATCCATTTTCACCACGAGCTTCTGTGGCAATTTTTCCGGGCCAAATACTTTCAGCAAATAGAGGTTTACCCTCTTTATTAATATAGCAAATGCAACAAGAGAAATGTGCAGTTCTTTTACTATCTTCAACACCTTCTAATTCTTTTAATATCTCATTTCTACGATCTTCATCAGATTCTAAACCTTTGTAGCGAGCTGAATAAATTCCAGGAGCACCATTAAGATAGTCTATGCATAAGCCACTATCATCAGAGATGACTTCATATTCGCCGTGAGCCATATTATATAGAGCCTCAGCTTTAAGCTGCGAGTTTTCTTTGAAAGTGGTGCCGGTTTCGTCAACATCTAGTTTAATGCCAGCTTCAGATTGAGAGATTACATTGTAGCCAAGTGGCTCTAAAATCTTTTTGTATTCTCTGATTTTGCCTTGGTTGTTACTTGCGATTATTATATTCATATTGACCTCCTTATTTGATGCGGTTTTGGGGAATGAAACATTGTAGCGGAGAACTAAAGTTCTCCATTTTGTTTCATATGCAGAATATTATATGGAGCACGTGAGTAGCTCCGCTACAAAAAATTATATATTAATAGGAGAATTATTTCAAACATTTTGCTTGAAAGATTGACATAAAGGGCACAAAATGTTAAAATAGAATTAGAATACTAATGAAAATTGTAAGGAGAGGAAAATGGCTAAAGGATTTTACGGAAAATATTTTAGTATCACAGAACCTCAAGATGTTAAAACAGTTATTTATAGAGTAAATCATACACCAAAAGAAATTTTGAGAAATGATACTGCAAATAAATATCCAAAATACACAATCGAAAGATTGATAAAGACCGAAGAAATTCGAGGTGATTATAGCAAAAAGACATTCTTTGTTGATTACCCTGAGCCTTCAGGAGAAGACTTAGTTATTTTATCATTTGCTAAACAAAAAGTTGTAGTTAACATGGGATTCCTTAAAGATAACAAACTTAAGATAAACAAAAAACCTGCATCTGTAAGATACGAAATGCTTTATTCAAACGACAAATCAGCGGATTACAAGGTATTTAATTATACACCAAATTTTAAAAGGGCAATTACAATTATTGATCCCGAAACAACAAATGAAGTTAAGCCAATGGTGTTTGAAGATAGTCAAACACATCAGCTTAAAGGAAAATGTGAACTACTACCTAATAAACCATACTTCGCATTTGAAGTTGGCGACATGAAAAAATAATTTTTTGGAGGGTACTTTTAAAGTGGAGAGTTTAAATCCCAATAATGCAGGAATTAATATTCAGCAGGATAATCAAAGAGACAACCTAACAGTAACTGCAGCTACATTAGTTGTTGCCGAAAAAGAACAAATTAAAATGGATCCAGCAGGAATTGTTAAATCACCTGAAATAGCTATTGATGCTATTGAAATTCCAGTAATGGATGTACGTGAAGGACAACTTCCACCAGGATTAGAGGCAGAACTAAGAGCTCGTGCTGAAGAGTCTGGAAGATTTAATAAATATGAACAAGATAGAATGCAATAATTCTATCTTTTTAGCTTAAGCTAATAAATATGTGTTTTTATGGAGCACGTAAGTAGCTCCAATACGAGTGAGAATATAAATTAGGAGCACTATGTGCTCCATTATAAACGAAAGAAAATTTAAAGGAAAAGAATGGAATGGATAAATTAAGGGAAAATTTACCAAAAATCGTAATAGGAATATTTATTTACATACTAGTTATCATATTCTTGATAGCTCCGATTGCTGTAGGATTCCATAAAAAGGATCTGTTTAAGGGAATGGAGAGCTTCACAGAAGAGGTAGCTAGTTTTTCTAGTATTTCAAGGGCTTTGACAGAAGAATACAGAGCAGATTTTGGTAAAGCAATCTTAGTTTTCTCAGCAGTTGCAGCAGGCTTAGCAATTTATGCGGCAGTTAAAAATAAAAGCAGAGGACCATATCAAAACAAAGAGCATGGTTCATCAGATTGGTCAAAGAATGGTGAACAATATAGAATTCTTAGCAGAAACAAAGGTTTAATTTTAGCAGAAAACAACTATTTACCAACTGATAAAAAACGGAAATGTTAACGTACTTATCGTACGGAGGTTCTGGATCTCGGAAAGAGTTCATCTTACACAATTCCAAATGCACATCAAGAACTTGGCTCTTATGTTTTCACAGACCCTAAAGGCGAAATATATGATGCAACAGCAGGTTATTTAAAATCAAAAGGTTATAATATTAGAATTTTAAATTTGGTTAATCCAAAGAGTAGTGATAGCTACAACCCATTACTTCATATAAGAGACGTAATTGACGTCGACATCATTGTCGACACTATAATAAAAGGTCAAAAATCTGAAGGAAATAGCTCAGACCCATATTGGGATGACATGGCTTCGGTTTTGCTTAAATCTTTGATATATTACTTAATTGCATGTGCTCCACCAGAAGAGAGAAGCTTAGCAAGTTGTGCTGAAATGGTTAGAGCAGCAAATAACAGCTCGGGAACCAGTGTTTTAGGAAATTTGATTAACCAATTACCTGAAGACCATCCTGCTAGAATGAATTACAAATCTGTTAGTTTAGTTGAGAGCTCAGAAAAGACTTATGGAAGTATTTTGTCTACATTACAGGCAAAACTAGCAAAGTTTGATTCAAAAGATATAGCTGATGTTACATCAACAAATACAATCGATTTTGAAGAAATTGCAACTAAGAAAACGGCGCTATATGTTGTATCATCTGATACACATACAGCCTATAACTTCTTGCTTACAATTTTCTTCTCACAAATGATTCAACAATTATATGATTATGCTGATAAAAATGGCGGAAAACTTCCAGTTCCATGCTACTTTATTTGTGATGAGTTCGCTAACATTGGTCAGATTCCTGATTTTGATAAAAAGATTTCAACATCAAGATCTAGAGGAATTTCATTTAGTGTTATTTTGCAGAACTTAGATCAGCTTAAAGCTATATATGAAAAGTCTTACGAGACAATCATAGGTAACTGCGATACCCATGTTTTCTTAGGAAGTAACTCATTTGCAACTGTTGAATATTTCTCTAAAGAGTTAGGAGAAAAGACAATTACCCACTACAGTGTCAATAATAGTAGAACCACAACTGGTCAAAGAACTGGTTATAGTGATTCTGAAAATATTATGGCTAGAGCGCTTATGACTCCTGATGAATTAAGAAGAATGGACAACAACGAGTGTATCATATTTGAGAAGGGATTGAAGCCAATCAAGGCGAAAAAATTCTGGTATTATAAAAAGAAAAATATACTAAATGATTTACAATCTAATAAGATAGATCATAATGACTATGTGTTAGAAAATAGAGGCAATTGGCGTAAATTTAACCCAAATCATCCTTCTTTCTTAGATGAAAACATTGAAGAAAAAACTGAGGATGTTTCTTTAGAATCTTTAGATGATTTGTTTGAAGAGACTCCAAATAATCCACCTCAACCTGACTTGAATGCAAATGTAAATCCAAACCCTGGAATGAGTACAGCAAGCAATGATATGTTAAATGAGCAATTTTCACCATTGCAAACACCTGCACCTGTTGCAGGGATGAATCCTTCGGGCACTTTGCCAATGGATAATAATGCACCAACTCTTCCAGATACACAATCTGAATTAGATTTAGAAAAAGAATTAGAGAAAAAATTCGATGCACTATTTGGCTCAGTAGAAGATGAAAATAATGCATAAACAATAAAGAGTAAGCCTATCAGGGCTTATTTTTTATTGCTTTTAAGGAATACTATCCTTTTTATAACTTGAGATAATTCAAAAAATGTGCTAAAATAAAGACATTCAATTTCGTAGCGTAGCTTGTTTGCTACGTGAAAGAGGTAAATATGAATTTATTTGTTAAAAATAAAATAAAACAAGGCGTAACATTATTAATCATTTTAGTTGCACTAGTAATGACAATTGTTTTAATGGCCACATATTATAAATATGGAGATCAAAATATGGAGTTTTATGCTTCTGAAATGATTGTAGTAAGTAGTGTTGACTATTCTGAAATAAAAAAAGATGATGGAGAAGAAACAGAGCATTACAAATGGGATTATAACTTAAATCAATATAATGATTTCTATTTTTACTTTACTAAAAACTATGAAAATAATAATCAAGCAACAAGTGAAATTAAGTCAATTAAGATTGAAAACTTACAATATAAAGTTGCTCCAAAAATTGGTGAGCTAAAGCTTATTAAGCCAACTGGAGATGAGAATCATAGGTTTAACTACAAAGAAGAATCTTTTGTTGATGAAATCATTTACACAGGAGAAGAAAACAGCAATTTTGCTAAGCTTGAAGTAAATGATCAAGGTGGAGTAGTAGTATTTAGAATTGCAAATGTTAATTTCTCAGAGCTAAAGTCAAATGATGACGAAATAGTAAGCGATGGAACATTAATTAATAAAGCCGGTGTAAATTACGATGACCTTAAATTTGAAGCAACATTTGACATAGTAGTTAATGTTGGATATAAACAATATAGAGCAAAAGTTGATATGGAATTGCCATATGGAAATATAGCACAAGATGGAATAACGAAGTTACATCAAACAGATGTCAGCAATATAAAATTTATAAGAGAATAGTATGATTTTAAAAAAACAAAAAATATGTTATAATAAAAATATAATTTCGTAGAAGGAAGTGAATATGATGTTTTACATCACTATCTTAATGGTTTTGCTTACTATATACTCGGGTTATCGGGTTATCAAGTCTTTGCTTCACGGGAAACTGTTGGGTACCATCTGCTGGGGAGTTATCACATATGTGTTCTACTTTGTGACTCGACCCATGGTGATGGAGTTTAGTCACTACTATAGCCTCTGGTAAATTCCGGAGGCTGTTTTTTGAATTTTTGGGGGCACCTTCCGAAGGCATCTTTTGGTGCTTTTGGAAGGTGTCCCCAAAAGTTCAGTGCTCCGCTATGAAGAATAAATGTTACGAGAATGTTACATAAATGATATATAAATGTTATATGGTGACAGAGCTCTTAATGCTGTCTAAATCATTGATATCATAAGACTTTCATGGAAACACCAATAATACTGCTGATAAGCAGTAATTTTTTTGTAAATTTTTATGGTAAAATTGTACATAATTTATTATGGCAATATTATGCGATTATTGGATTTGGTAAACATAAGCAGTACCAATAAATTTTACTAAAAATACAGTAAAAAGGGAAAAACTAAAGTGAAAATTAGTAATCTATTTTCAAATAAACCAAAGAAAGAGAATAATACTATGAAAATGAATTCTGAAGTAGATAATGGCTTCTTTTTTAGGCAAGACTTTTTAAATAAAACTAGAATCTCAAATATTGACGAAACTAAAGTTGAAGACTTAGTTCGGATATATTATGCGGAACTGATTTCACTATAAATGAAGAAACAAAAGTGGGTAACGAATACTTAAAAATCAAGCTTTTAGCGATTTCGACATCTGCTTTAATAATGATGCTTTCGAATGGTGCTTATGCTTCAAGTGAAACAACAGGAACGGATACAACAAATATAGATACAGGGGTAAGTTCGGCAATTGTACAACAAATTGAAGATGATTCCGTAGCGGAGAACAGCAGTTCTCTATCTAGTGATGAGACAGAGAATACATCTGGAATCGATACATCAGATGAGATGACATTAAACAATATTCAATCGACAGAGAATGGTAATATGGAGCACTCTAGTGCTCCGCTACGGAGGAAATGAAAATGATAATAATGGTATCGATTTAGGAGATATTGAAATTTCTTCAGAAGACACAAATCCATTAAAAGCGAATCCATCAAATTGGTATACTGATTATACTTATACTCTTGATTCTACAAACCATATAATTACTTTAACAAGCTTTAATAATTCTACAGCAACATCAGCGCAAGTCGATGCATCAGTAACTATAAGTGGTGTTACTTACAGCGTTGTTCTAAATGGAAATGTTTTTAGAGAAAAAAGCAATTTGACAAGTATTGTAATTAGTTCAGGAGTTAAATCAGGATCATCTTGCGATATGATGTTTTATAATTGTACAGGATTAACATCATTAAATTTAAGTAATTTTAATACAAGCAGCTGTACTTCGATGTATGGTACTTTTTGGGGATGTAGCAATTTAACATCTTTAACTTTAACTAATTTTAATACTAGCAATGTTACACTTATGAATTATTTGTTTATGGGTTGTTCTAAATTAACATCTTTAAATGTAAGCAGCTTTAATACAGCAAAAGTCACAGATATGTATATGATGTTTAAAGAGTGCTCATCTTTGACATCATTAAATCTAAGTAATTTTAATACAAGCAAAGTTACTAACATGGAATGTATGTTTTTTGGATGCAGTAATTTAACGTCGCTAAATATAAGCAGCTTTAATACAAGCAATGTAACTACTATGCGATATATGTTTTACAATTGTGGAAAACTGACTTCGATAAATGTTAGTGGTTTTAATACAGCAAAAACAACAAGAATGGATTATATGTTTGACGGTTGCTCTGGAATAACTTCGTTAGATTTGAGTAGCTTTAATACTAGTCTTGTTACAAATATGGTGTATATGTTTGATAGATGTTCAAAATTATCAAGTTTAAAGCTAGGAGCAAATTTTTCTTTCAAAGGTGCAAATTCTTCAATTCAAGATACAGCGTTAAACAATGGAGGTACAGGTTATACAGGTTGGAAAAATACAAGTGGTACTCATTACGATGTAAGCTCAACATCGAATAGTAACTATATACCTAATAATGTAGCTAATACATATGTATGGGATGATATAACAGCACCTACAATGACAGTAAATCCAACATCTGCAACAGCTTGTAATTCTGTAAATGTAACAATTACAGTATCGGATACTGCTGCTTTGTCATCATCAAACAGCTATCAGTATTATTGGTCAACAAGTTCTACTTCACTAGCTGGAGGGTCATGGACAACATACACTAGTGGAACTGCATTTACAGTAGGAACGGGAAATACAAGAACTGGATATCTTTTTGTAAAAAGAATACAAGATGCGGCAGGAAACTATTCGTCAGCAGGAACTAATGTAACTATTAGTGGAGTTATTTATCATAGATTCGGAAGCTATGTTGTTGATAATACTGCACCAACTATTGCAGTGAGTCCGACGAGTGCAACAGCATGTACTTCAAAAAGTATAACTATAACAGCTTCTGATGATGGAACTGGATTAGCAACATCAGGAAATAGCTATCAATACTATTTATCCACAAGTTCTACTTCTTTATCTGGAGGGAGTTGGTCGACTTATACAAGTGGATCTGCTGTTACAATAGGGTCTGGAAAAACAGGAACTTACTACTTATTTGTAAAAAGAGTAATAGATAAGGCTTCGAATTATTCTACAGGAGGAACAAATACAACAATAAGTGGAACTGTTTATCATAGATTTGGAAGCTATGTGTTTGATAATACTGCTCCTACGATAGCTGTTAGCCCAACAAGTGCAACTTCTTGCACATCTAAGAGCGTTACAATAACTGCATCAGATACAGGTTCGGGTTTAGCTACGTCTGGTAATAGTTATCAATATTATTTATCAACAAGTATTACTGCATTAAGTGGAGGAAGTTGGACAGCATACACTAGTGGAACCGCATTTACCTTAGGAAGTGGAAAAACAGGTACGTTCTATTTATTTGTAAAAAGGGTAAATGATGCAGTAGGAAATACAACAACATCTGGTGGAACTGCAACAACAATTAGTGGAACAACTTATCAAAGATTTGGAACTTATGTTTTTGATAATACTGCTCCTACGATAGCTGTTAGCCCAACAAGTGCAACTTCTTGCACATCTAAGAGTGTTACAATAACTGCATCAGATACAGGTTCGGGTTTAGCTACGTCTGGTAATAGTTATCAATATTATTTATCAACAAGTAGTACTGCATTAAGTGGAGGAAGTTGGACAACATACACTAATGGAACCGCATTTACCTTAGGAAGTGGAAAAACAGGTACGTTCTATTTATTTGTAAGAAGGGTAAATGATGCAGCAGGAAATACAACAACATCTGGTGGAACTGCAACAACAATTAATGGAACAACTTATCAAAGATTTGGAACTTATGTTTTTGACAATACTGCACCAACAGCAAATGATATATCTGGAGGAACAACATTAAAAACATCAAGCCAAACAGTTACTATAAGTGCAACAGATACAGTGGGAATTGTATCTTATTATTGGGGAACAACATCTCCAACTACAAGTAGTACATTTACATCTATAACTTCAACAACAAGTTTCAGCACAACAAAAGATATTACTTCTGCAGGAACATATTATTTTGCTGTAAAAGATGCTGCAGGGAATATGTCTACCATTAAATCAATAGAAATAGTAAGTTATACAGTAAATAATTTATTAGAGAAAATAAATGGAACAACAGGAACATATACAAGCAGTAATTATGCAAGTTCAAGTAATAAAACATATATAGTAAAATCAGGAACAAGTTTAACACTAGCAAGTATATATAGTTTACCAACGGGTGCAGTTGAGGCATCAAACTTTAAGGGGTATAGTACAACATATGGGTCAAGTGCAGCAACTATGATAAACAGTGCACCAATAGTTTCTGCAGGAACGACCTATTACATGTGGTTTAATAGAAAAACATATACAGCAACAATAATAAAGCCGACACATGGTGAAATATTGGCGGAAACGGCACGATTAGCAGGACAAGGTGTAAGTGTAAATTCGGGATCAAGTGGCAATGGAACTTTAATAGTTAAGTATGATGAAACAATAAGGCTAATAGCATCTGAAGAAGATGATTACTGTTTTTCTGAATGGGGAGGAAATTATGTAAGTGGAACAACAAATCCAATAGAAGGAAATCCGGTAGATGGAGCAGTTACAATTTCTGCAATTTTTACTGATCAAGTTGAACCAGTTGCATACGATATTACTGGTGGCACAACATTAAAGTCAAACACTCAAACTGTATCATTAACTGCAACAGACTTTGTAGGGATTACAAACTATTATTGGGGAACAACATCACCAACAAGTAGTAGTACATTTACGACAGTAACATCAACAGCAAATTTTAGTACAACAAAAACAATATCTTTATCTGATTTGACTTCTAATTCAGTTACTTATTATTTTGCGGTAAAAGATGCTACTGGAAATATGTCTAACATAAAATCAATAACAATAGTAAAATACATGGTTAATAACTTATTAGAAACAATTGCTGGAACATCGGGACAGTATACAGGAGGTGATTACACAAGTTCAAGCAATTATACATATATAGTAAAATCAGGAACAAGCTTAACACTAACAAATATATATACCATACCAACAGAATCTGAGGAAACAGGTTTTAACGGATATAGTACATCATATTCGCCAGTTGAGACCACAATGATTAACACAACACCAACAGTAACTGCTGGTACCACATACTATATGTGGTTTGATAGAAAAAGAATTACTACAACAATAACAAAATCATCACGAGGAAGTATAACAGCAGAAACTGTGACACAAACTGGAAACAGTGTAACAGTTACTTCTGGGTCAAGCGGTAATGGAAGCCTTGTAGTTAAATACGGAGATACAGTAAGAGCAACAGCTACACCTAATGTTGGTTGTTTGTTCAACGGTTGGGCAGATTATGTATCTGGATCAACTAATCCGCAAGTAGGAAATGCAATAACATCACCCCAAACAATATCTGCAATTTTTTCAGCAAACACATATTACATAAACTTTGACACTAATGGAGGAGATGCTTTAAATACAGTAAAAAGTGTAACCTATGGACAAAAATATACAGATTTACCAACACCAACAAGAGCAGGATATACATTCAAAGGCTGGTATGCAGATTTGACTGGTTCAGATGATTACATTAACTTTGGTCGATCATATATGTATCAAGATCAATTTAGTGCACATTTATCTGCATATATGGATGATTGGACAACTTTTGGCGACGGCAGACTATTTTCATGTACTGAAGGCGGTGGATGGAATGTTGAAAAATTAAGCGAAGGTATTAATTTTGCATGCTATGAATCTGGATATGGATATAATTCTGCAAGGTCAACAGTGGCGTTTGAAAGCTTATCAAGCGGATGGCATGACTTTGATATGATATTTAATGGTAGTTATGCATATCTATACATAGACGGGACTTTGGTTGCAACTTCACCTCAATGGACAACAACAGGCTTAGTTGGCTATAATGCAACCAATTCAATATTTGTTGGAGCAGAAGCAACCTCGAGTGGGACAACTCCAGACAATTCAATTAATTTTAGAGGAAATATTGGAAATATTGTTATTAATCATGATAGTAACCTAATATCAAGTTCAACATATAACACTATTATTGCACCGGCGCAAAATCTAACATTATATGCAAGATGGGAAGATACAGCGGCACCGGCCACAAATGATATTTATGGTGGCACAACATTAAAATCAAATACGCAAACCGTAACCTTATCTGCTACAGATAATGAAGGAATAACAAGCTATTATTGGGGAACAACATCACCAACAAGTAGTAGTACATTTACTACAGTAACATCAACAACTAGTTTCAGTACAACAAAAACAATATCTTTATCTGATTTGAGTTCAAATTCCGTAACTTATTATTTTGCAACTAAAGATGCTAATGGAAATATGTCAAATATAAAATCAATTACAATAGTAAAATACACCGTAAATGACCTACTTGAAACAATAGCAGGAACAACTGGAACTTATACAAGTGCAAACTATACAAGTAAAGATAGCAACACATATATAGTTAAGAGCGAAACAAGCTTAACACTAGCAAACACATATACTTTACCAACAGAAGCAGTGGAAGCAGCAAACTTTAAAGGATATAGTACTTCATATGGAACATCCGCAGCTTCAATGACAAATACAGCGCCAACGGTAAATGCTGGAACGACATATTATATGTGGTTTAATAGAAAAACATATACAACAACAATATCAAAACCAACACATGGAAGCATCACTGTTGAGACTGTAACCAAGACAGGAAATAGCACAACAGTAGCATCAGGAGCAAGCTCAAATGGAAGCCTAACAGTAAAATATGG
>JAEEGL013338533.1_pt1 | contig 19225 bp, 19 predicted proteins | sample 9134231 | NCBI WGS metagenome assembly JAEEGL01 (sample SAMN16246548, study PRJNA631951) | gut metagenome | biome: gut microbiome; feature: rumen; material: fiber-attached | host: Bos | place: Iran: Karaj | collected 2018-10 | reverse complement strand
ATGTAAATTATATTAAAAACTGATAAAATGTAACGGGTAATTAAACACCCGAATATGCGTTAAAGCCGCCGTCAACTGCAATAGTTGTGCCTGTGATGAAGCTTGAATACTCCTCATCACAAAGGAACAGAAGAGAGCCTTCAAGCTCCTTGGGGTCGCCCAGACGGTTCATGGGAGTTGCGGCAAGAATCTTACCTGTTCTTGCGGTAGGCGTGCCGTCCTCATTCCACAGAAGAGTTTTGTTCTGATTTGTTGAGAAAAAGCCGGGAGCAATAGAATTTACTCTGATGCCTACGCCTGCAAAGTGAACTGCCATAAATTCCGTGAAATTCTTAACTGCAGCCTTTGCCGCAGAATATGCGGGAATTTTTGTAAGCGGACGGAATGCATTCATAGATGTAATCATTATTATGCAGGTGTTGTCCTTCTTTGCCATATCGGGCGCAAATACCTGAGTGGGAATAAGCGTGCCGAGGAAGTTGAGGTTAAACACGAATGAAATGCCCTGAGGGTCTAAATCGAAAAAGGTCTTGATGTCGTCATTCTTTTCAACTAAATCAATAGCTTCAAGCGTTTCTTTTGTGGTTGTACCCTTCGGATTGTTACCGCCTGCGCCGTTTAAAAGTATGTCGCAGGTGCCGAGCTTTGCGTTTACGGTTTCTCTCGCCTTCTGCATACTTTCTGTTTCAAGAACATTACAGCCTACAGCAATGGCAGTGCCGCCGTCAGCATTAATTTCGTCTGCAACCTTCTGCGCTGCTGCTTCGTTCAAATCGAGTACGGCGACCTTTACTCCCTGACGGGCAAGAGCCTTTGCAAAATCACCGCAAAGCACTCCGCCGCCGCCTGTTACTACGGCTACTCTGCCTTTAAGATTTTCGTGTTTCATAGTTATCTCCGTCCTTTTATGTAACTTCTATGAAGTCATAATTGACCATTATAGATTATTTTAACACTTTCGGCATTTATTGGCAATAATTTATTATAAAGTTTTTAATATTGTATTATAAATTAAAGGCGGTTCAAACGAACCGCCTTAATTATATTATTTGGAAAAAGAAAAATTATCTTAGAAAATGCCTTCTGCCATCATAGCGTCTGCAACCTTCTCGAAGCCTGCAATATTAGCGCCTGCAACAAGATTATAGCCGAGACCGTATCTTTCTGCTGCGTCAACAGATGCCTTAAAGATGTTAATCATAGCGTTGTGAAGTCTTTCGTCAACCTCTTCTGCAGACCAGCCGAGTCTCATTGAGTTCTGGCTCATTTCAAGACCTGAGGTGCATACGCCGCCTGCGTTAACTGCCTTTGAAGGAGCAACAACAAGTCCGCTTTCCATAAGGTAAGCAAGAGCCTCGTTTGTTGTAGGCATATTTGAAACCTCTATGTAATACTTAACGCCGTTAGCAACAATTTTCTTTGCCTCATCCATACCAACCTCGTTCTGAGTAGCGCAGGGAAGCATAACATCAGCCTTAACGCCCCAGGGCTTCTGACCCTCGAAATACTGTACGCCGAATTTTTCAGCATAGGGCTTAACAATGTTCTTGCCGCTTGCACGCAGTTCAAGCATATAGTTGATTTTTTCTTCTGTTGTGATACCGTCGGGATCGTAAACATAACCGTCGGGACCGCTGATGGTAATTGCCTTACCGCCAAGCTCTGCAATCTTTTTAACTGCGCCCCATGCAACATTGCCAAAGCCCGAAACCGCAAAGGTCTTGCCCTTGATTGAGTCACCGTCATGAGCAAATACTTCGTTTGCATAGTAGATTGCGCCGTAGCCTGTAGCTTCGGGACGGATAAGCGAACCGCCGTAGCTTAAGCCCTTGCCTGTGAGAACGCCGTTCTCATAAGCATTGCGGATTCTCTTGTACTGACCGAAAAGGTAGCCGATTTCTCTGCCGCCGACACCCATATCGCCTGCGGGAACATCGACATCGGGACCGATATGTCTGTAAAGCTCTGTCATAAATGCCTGACAGAAACGCATAACCTCTGCGTCACTCTTGCCTGCGGGGTCAAAGTCGCTGCCGCCCTTACCGCCGCCCATAGGAAGACCTGTAAGGCTGTTCTTGAATACCTGCTCAAAGCCTAAGAACCAGATAACGCTGGGGTTAACATTAGCCTGAAAACGAAGGCCGCCCTTATAAGGACCGATAGCAGAGTTGAACTGAACTCTGTAGCCTCTGTTGGTCTGTGTTTTGCCGTTGTCGTCAACCCATGTTACACGGAATGAAATAAATCTGTCGGGATTAACCATTCTGCCGAGAATGTCTTTTTCAGCATACTCGGGATGTGCGTCAACAACCTTTTCGAGAGAACCGAAAACCTCTGTTACGGTCTGCAGGAATTCAGGCTTGTCGCCGTCACGCTTTTTAACATCTTCAATGACCTTTTTGATATACTCGTTCATAGTAATACCTCCTAAAAATATACACATAAATATCATATCACTAAATTTGATAATTGCAAGAAAAAAATTACATAAACACATATAAAAAGCAGAAAAACACCCTGCCCGGTATATCGGACAGGGTATCGGTTTTAATATCAGCGTAATCCGTATGAATTATTCTTCGTCGGTTACATCAATGATTTCGTCGGCAACATCGGCTGCATCTTCAGAAAGACCGACAAATTCAATACCGTCATCGGTGCCTTCCGCAACAGTTTCATCAACGAACTCAATAGCATTGTCGGAAGAGTCAATGACATCATCGGCTTTTTCTTCTACGAATTCGATAGTGCTGTCAGCCTTATCCTCTGCGAGCTCAACTGCATCTTCAGCTTTATCTTCTGCTGATTCAACTGCTTCCTCAACAGCTTCAACTGCTTCCTTCTTTTTGGGGAAGAGAAGCTTGTCAAATGGGAAGTAAAGGAAGAACTGAATTGCACCGCAAACTGCGCCTGATACGGAAATTGCAAGGTTTTCAGCAAAGTTCCACTTGGTCTCAAAGAAAGTAATGAGTGTAGGTGAAAGCCATGCCGAGAAGCAAATAAGCGCAATAGTGAACACTATGTAAATAGGAAGTGTTATTGCAATGTTAGCGTCAGAATTGAAAGTTTTATCTCTGTTGATAAAGAAAGAAACTATCTGAGCTATAACATTTGCAAGGTTAGCTGCGATAAATACGCCAAGACCTGCAACTATAACGCCTGACTCGTCAGGTGCTTCGTTGTGGAAAATCCAGAAATCATAAGCTCTGTGCAGAAATTCTTCCTTCATGGGAAGCTTAATTATAAGCGGTAAGAAAATCTGAATTACAAATGCTGCAAGACTTACAACGATAAACTTAATGAACTGCCATAAGGTTTCAACGCCCTTGCCCTTTGAAGCAGCGGCATCGTCAATGCCTTTAAGACCTTTTGCCATTGGAATTACCCCATTTCTTTTATTATTTTTAACAAAAATATTTTAACACACTTCAGTATGCTAATGCAACAGTTTATTTTGCCTGAAGCTTTGCAATTGCTTCGTCAAGCATTTTCATTTTTTCCGTGAACTTTTCAAGCTTTTCCTTCTGCTCATTTACAAGCTTTTCAGGAGCCTTTGAAACGAAATTAGGATTATTAAGCTTATTGTTTACAAAGTCAATATCCTTCTGAACGGCTTCCTTTTCTTTGCTGAGTCTTTCAAGTTCAGCCTTAAAATCAACAAGCTCTGCCATCGGAATATAGATTTTTGCGTCAGCGGTAATTATTGTAACTGCGCCGTCATCGTGATAATTCTTTACAAAGTCAACCTCGCTTGCAGATGCAAGTCTTACAAAGAAGGAAGCGCCGTTTCTGAAGGTGTCCTCGGACTGAGTGTCAATGAATACCTTTGCCTTTTTAGAGGGCGCAACATTCATTTCGCTTCTGCGGTTACGGACTGCCTTGATAGCTGTCATAATCTTTTCCATTTCGGTTTCTTCAGCAGTAAATACAAGCTCATCCCTGTACTCGCACCAGTCGGAAATCATAATTGACTCGCCGTCATGCGGTAATGCAAGCCAGATTTCCTCTGTAATGAAAGGCATAAACGGATGCAAAAGCTTTAAGGTGTTGCTCATAACATAAACAAGAACTGCCTTTACGGTTGCTTTCGCCTGTTCATCCTCGCAGTTAAGACGGATTTTAGCAAGCTCAATGTACCAGTCGCAGAAAACATCCCAGATAAAGTCATAAAGCTTCGCAACAGCCATACCGAGCTCATACTTTTCAAGAGCGTCTGTAACCTCTTTTACAAGACGGTTGTATTTGCTTAAAATCCATTTATCTTCAATGCTTAAATTCTCGGGAATATGCGGTGCAGGCTCGTCCTCGCCCAAATTCATAAGAATAAAGCGGGCTGCATTCCATATCTTATTTGCGAAGTTACGGCTTGCCTCAACCTTTTCGTCAGAGAAACGCATATCGTTTCCGGGGCTGTTGCCCGTTGCAAGAGTAAATCTCAACGCATCTGCGCCGTAGGTGTCAATAATCTCAAGCGGGTCAATACCGTTGCCGAGCGATTTTGACATTTTTCTGCCGAGAGCGTCTCTTACAAGTCCGTGAATCAAAACAGTATCAAACGGAGCTTTGCCCGTGTATTCGAGAGCCGAGAAAATCATACGGCTAACCCAGAAGCCGATTATATCGTAACCCGTAACAAGTGTATTTGTCGGGTAATAGTGCTTTAAATCCTCTGTGTCATGCGGCCAGCCGAGAGTTGAAAACGGCCAGAGAGCTGACGAGAACCATGTATCAAGCGTATCGGGATCCTGCTGTAAATTATGTGAACCGCATTTCGGACAGGTATCTACATCCGTCTTTGAAACGATTGTTTCGCCGCAATCGTCACAGTACCAGGCAGGAATTCTGTGTCCCCACCAGAGCTGACGGGATATGCACCAGTCACGGGTGCCGCGCATCCAGCTCATATAATTCTTTGTAAAACGCTCGGGAACGAACTTTATTTCGCCCTTTTCAACAGCCTCAATAGCAGGTCCTGCGAGGGGCTCCATTCTTACAAACCACTGCTTTGAAACCATAGGCTCAATGCTTGTATGGCAACGGTAGCAGGTGCCTACCTCATGCTTGAGAGGCTCGATTTCCTTAATAAATCCGCCTGCTTCAAGGTCTGCAAGTATAGCCTTTCTCGCCTCTTTCGTGGTCATACCGGCGTATTTGCCGCAATCAAGTACCTCAGGCTCATTTTCTGCGCCGGGCTTACCCGAAGCTCTGATTTCATCTGCCTGAGCCTTTTCCTTTGCGCCGGTAAGATAGCCGTCATAGGTAAATGTGCGAACGATAGGCAGATTGTGACGAAGTCCTACCTCAAAGTCATTGGGGTCATGTGCGGGAGTGATTTTAACAACGCCCGTACCCTTTGTCATATCAGCGTGCTCGTCGCATACTATCGGAATTTCCTTATTTATAAGCGGTAAGATTACATGACAGCCGTGAAGGTGCTTGTATCTTTCATCCTCTGCGTTAATTGCAACAGCGGTATCACCGAGCATGGTTTCGGGTCTTGTGGTAGCTAATTCGAGCTTTTCGCCCGTCTCCTTAACGGGATAAAGCAGATGCCAGAAATATGAATCCTGCTCCTCATACTCAACCTCTGCGTCGGAAATTGAGGTATTACAGTGCGGGCACCAGTTAACCATACGGTTGCCCTGATAAATCATATCCTGCTCATAAAGCCTTACGAAAACCTCACGGACAGCCTCGCTGCAGCCCTCGTCAAGAGTGAAACGCTCTCTGTCCCAGTCGCAGGAAGAGCCCATTTTCTTGAGCTGCTCGATAATTCTGCCGCCGTACTGTTTTTTCCAGTCCCATGCTCTTTCAAGGAATTTTTCTCTGCCGAGATCCTCTTTGGTAATTCCCTCTTTACGCATAGCCTCAACAATTTTTGCTTCGGTGGCTATTGAAGCATGGTCTGTGCCGGGAAGCCATAATGTATCGTACCCTGCCATACGGTGATAGCGGATAAGAATGTCCTGAAGGGTATTGTCAAGAGCGTGGCCCATGTGGAGCTGACCTGTGATATTGGGAGGCGGAATAACTATCGTATAAGTTTTCTTGCCCTCCTCACGCTTGGCATGAAAATACTTATTTTCAACCCAAGTATTGTATAAACGCTCCTCAACATTTTTAGGATTGTATTGTTTTTCAAGTTCCTTTTGCATTTATAATACTCCTTTTAAAAGGTAGATTGTTTATTGTTTTAATGTGAGCATATCGGTGTATTCGCTTAAGAACAGCTTTATTTCCGTGCCCTCTTTTGAACTGCCGTCAATATAAATATGTTCACCGTGATATATGTATTTGCCGAAATCTTCAAGGCTGTTGATATCAAACTCAAATTCAAATTCGTTGCTGCCGGAATGCGTTACGGTAATCTTGTCACTTCTGCGGGCGTTGGTTTCTTCAATATTTCCGCTTGAAAAATAAGCCAGATCGAATTCGTAGGTGTTGAAATCGTAAAACCAGGTCTTTGCAGAGCCTTTTACGCACACTCGGTATTTGAATTCGCTTTCCGAACGGTCAAGCTCCGAAGCCTCAACGCTGTCAATTATAAAATTAAGTCTGTGCCAGCGGTTTTTAAGCAAATTTACGCCCAGCACAACCATAGCAATCATGATTAAAACAGTAAGCACTATGAAGGTTTTGACCAGCCATCTGCTTTCTTTCTTTTCCATAGCCCACCTCTGAAAATGTCTATCTTATTTATTTTACCAATATTAGTCATTTGTGTCAACAATTTGTTTTTTATTTGACACGGCAAAGCAGATACAGTAAACCTTTGCCGCACCGTATATTTTAAGCAATTTTGAACACTCTTCAAGCGTTGCTCCCGTAGTTTTGACATCGTCAACGAGCAGTATTGTTTTGTCTTTAATCTTTTCGGGGTTTTTAATATCAAAAGCAGAAAAAACATTACCCCTTCTTGTAGAGACAGTCTGAAAATGCTGAGTTGAGGTTTCAAACTGCTTTGAAAAAACATCAGTAAGCTCAACACCGATAATCTCGCTCAGATTGCGTGCAAGAAGCTCGCTCTGATTAAAGTCACGGCGGCGGTAATCCCGCTTTGAAAACGGAACAAAGCATACTGAGTCAAACTTAATGTCGGAATAAAGCTTTTCAACGGTATCCGCCATATCCTCGGCATATTCCCTGCAAAGAAACGGTCTCTGGTCAAATTTCATTCTGTGAACCGACCTGACAATTGCTCCCTCGTAATAAAACGGAGCCGCAACTGCAGAAAAGAAATGCTTATGCTTTTTGCATTTACAGTCCTTCTCAGACTGTCCGCAATAAAAGCAAACGGGCTGAGCTATTCTCGGCAGATAAGCCTTACAGCTCTCGCAAAGCTCTTCCTCGGGCAATATTAACTTACCGCAGTATTTGCATCTTCTCGGAAAGAAGGCGCATATAAGCCTGTCCGCAAAGGAATTCCTTTTAATTTTCATTGTTCAAGAAGCATTTCCTTTAACATAGAATAACGCTTTGTCTTTTTGTCGTTCTGTGCCATCAGCAGCATCTCATCCGACGAGCCGACAATTATCATATTTTCCTTTGCTCTTGTTACTGCGGTATATAAAAGATTTCTGTATTTCAGCTGAGGAATTACATTTACAACGGGCATTATAACGCAACGGAATTCGCTGCCCTGACTCTTGTGAACGGTAATGGCATAAGCTAATTCGACCTCGTCAAGCTGGTCACGCATATATGTGGCTTCTCTGTCGTCCTCAAAGTGAATTACGGCATACTCGCCGTGTTTATCTATCTGTTTGATTGTGCCTATATCGCCGTTAAATATTCCCTCGCCCGTTTCTTTTCCTTTTTCCCAGGGAATATCGTAATTATTCTTAATCTGCATAACCTTGTCATTTTCCCTGAAAAGCCGGAAGCCTATTCTTATTTCGTTTTTGTCCTTTTGTGGCGGATTGACAAGGGACTGTAAAACATTATTAAGATTTACCGTGCCCGCCTCCCCTTTTTTGGACGGGCAGATTACCTGAATATCGTTAAACGGAGAATACCCGTAAGCATTTGGAAGTCTTGTTGAATAAAGCTCTGCAACCGTGCTTGCGGCTGCCGCAGCTGTGGCTCTTTCCATAAGGAAAAAATCGGAATCCTTTTTATCGGTAATAACTCTTTCGCCGTTTACAATTCTGTGAGCGTTAGTAACTATGAGGCTGTTCATAGCCTGACGGAACACTTCATTCAGCTGCACAACCGGCAGAAGTTTTGAATTTATAAGGTCCTGAAGTACATTTCCGGCTCCTACGGGCGGCAGCTGGTCATAGTCGCCGACCATTATAAGACGGCAACCGAATGGTAACGCTGACAAAAGCGAAGCAAACAAGCTGATATCCACCATTGAAAGCTCATCAACAATAAGAGCCTCGCAGTCAAGCGGATTACGCAGATTTTTCGTAAAAACAGGTCTGTCGTTTTCGTCCCATTCGACCTCTAAAAGACGGTGAATAGTCATAGCGCTCTTGCCCGTAAGCTCGCTCATTCTTTTTGCGGCTCTGCCCGTAGGCGCACACAGAGCTATTTCAAGCCCTTCGTTTTCGAAAAGCTGAATAATTCCGTTTAATGCGGTGGTTTTACCCGTGCCGGGACCGCCCGTAAGAATAAGCATACCCTTATTTACTGCGGTCTGAATTGCTTCTTTCTGATTTTCGGCAAATGTAATTTTAAGTTGCGCTTCAACCGCTTCAATTTCTTTATAAAGCGTTTCTCTGTGCGGGGGCGGAAAACGCAGAAGGGCTTTAATTCTGTCCGATATAGTCTTTTCGTCAAGAAATGCCGACATTAAAAACACATATTCTTTTTTGTTATATTGCTTTGAAACAAGCCGGTTTTCCGAAACAAGCTCGTCAATCAGAATATCAATACTGTCCTCGGTTACGCCGAGATAATCTGCTCCGATTTTAATCAGCTTGTTTCTCGGCAGACAAGTGTGCCCGTCAGCGTAAAGATTATGGGTAACAATATGCTCTATTCCCGCCTTAACTCTGAACTTTTCGTCGGGCGGATCAGGCAGGGAGCGGCTGATAACTTCCGCTCTTTCAAAGCCTATGCCCGAACCGGAAGCGCACAAGTCAAAAGGATTCTGTAAAACTCTTTCAACGGCGTTGCCGCCGAAAAGCTTATAAGCCTTAACGCACTCGTTAGGCGTCATGCCGTAGGATTCAAGATTCATCATAATATTTCTTACGGCAAACTGACTGCGGAACTGTTTTGACATTTCTTCCGCCTTATTTATTGAAATACCTTTGATTGTCGCAAGTCTGTCAGGATGGTTTTCAAGTATGTCAAAGGTATCTTCACCGAATTTCATTATAATTTTTTCTGCAGTTGCGGGACCTATGCCTTTAATTGCACCTGCGGAAAGATAATTGAAAAGCTGCTCGGATGTGTGAGGCATGGAACGCTCATAGCTTTCAGCCTTGAACTGTCTGCCGAAGGTAGCGTGATAAGTCCAGCTGCCCGAAAGCTTAATCTGCTCACCGACGGCAATATCGGCAAAAACACCGACAGCCGTAACAAGTTCATCGTTACAGCCTATTTCAAGAACAGTGTATCCGTTTTGTTCGTTGCGGAATTTTACAGCTTCGACACTGCCCGATATTATTTCGTTTTTTTCGTCCTCAATCATTAAAGCTTTTCCTTTATTTCATCCGAATCTATAAGATAAATTCCGTTAGTCTGCCTGCATATATTAAGGCAGGACAGCCTTTGCGCCTGAGTCATTCCCATATCGACAACAAGCACCTTGCCGTAGCCCGTGTCACCCAGAAGGTCAATTTTTGTTTTTGCCGAATACACCGCCTTTGTAAGCTCCTGCGAGCAGGACGATGACGGCAGGACTATGTAGTAATCGTAACGCTTTTTAGGCGCAAGAGCTTTGAAAAGCAGTAAATAAACAACCGATAATGTGCCTATGAAAACAAGCAGCAGAAACACTACACCGAATATTGCCTCTGACATATTAAAATCACCCCATAACATTGTATGAGGCGAAATAATTAGTGTGAGCAGACCTGTAAGCCGAGTTCTGTCGTTTAAAGCAATTATCTGTCTGGACGCACCGTTACCGATACGCTCAAGCCATCCGTCGAAGTATCTGCCCAGCTGACAACTTCAGTCGATGTTGCATCGGGTAGGGTTTACTTGGCAATATTGTTACCAATATTCCGGTGAGCTCTTACCTCGCCTTTCCACCCTTACCGCAAAAGCGGCGGTATATCTCTATGCACTTTCCCGGAGGTCGCCCTCGGCGGCTGTTAGCCGTTACCCTGCTGTATGATGCTCGGACTTTCCTCATGGGCGCAAGCCCACGCAATTGCTCAGTCTGCTCAGCAATATATTTTATTATATTTTTGTGCTTGTGTCAACAACTCAAAGCCGTTTAAAGAACATTAAAGGGACTTATTTTTTCAAAAGCAGATATTTTTCCTTTGTAGCGATTCCTCCCCGAATATGACGCTCGGATTTATTCTTTTCAAGCACGGCTCTCACCTCTCTGAAAAGTGCGGGATTCACCCTTCTCAGTCTTTGGGAAACATCCGTATGAACGGTGCTTTTGCTTATTCCGAATTCTCCTGCTGCAGATCTTACGGTCGCATTGTTTTCAACTATGTATTCGCCGAGCAGCACGGCTCTTTCCTCTACTGTATATCTCAAAAACAACCCTCCTTACATATCAGTAATAGATATGAAGCAGGGTGCTGATATATGACTTGCCGTTGCGGCTTTGAATTGACACGGAGCTCTGAAATGTGATATTATTTTTAAGAATTGAGGTGAAAGCGTGGACGGCAGATTTTCAAGAACTCAGATGCTTTTCGGCGAAGAGGCTATGAAGAAATTTCAAAGTTCGAGAGTTATCGTTTTCGGCATAGGCGGTGTGGGAGGCCATACCGCAGAGGCGCTTGTGCGCTCAGGGATAGGCTCAATAGACCTTGTTGACGCAGATACGGTCAGCGAAAGCAACATTAACCGTCAGATTTTCGCAACAACGAAAAATATCGGTACGCCTAAGGTTGAAGCGGCAAAGGAAAGACTGCTTGAAATCAATCCCGATCTGAAAATAAATATATATAACACCTTCTATCTGCCCGAAAATGCAGACGAATTTGATTTTTCAAAGTATGATTATATAATTGACGCCGTTGATACTGTTGCGGCGAAATTAAGCCTTGCCGAAAAGGCTCAGCAGTCGGGCACGCCTATTATAAGTTCTATGGGCGCAGGCAATAAGCTTGACCCGACAAAATTCGAAGTGGCGGATATTTCCAAAACTTCAGTGTGTCCGCTTGCAAAGGTTATGAGAACGGAATGTCGAAAAAGAGGCATTAAAAAGCTGAAATGCGTATATTCAAAAGAAATCGCCCGAAAGCCGTTTGAGGTTGAAAACAACGGGGCAAATCCCTTGCGCAGACAAACTCCCGGCAGCGTTGCATTTGTACCGAGCGTTGCAGGGCTGATAATCGCCGGCGAGGTACTTAAGGACCTTGCAGATAAATAAAAAAAGCAAAAAACAAGGCGCTCTGACGAGCGCCTTAATATTTTATATGTAAGAAATTAATTCTTAGTCTTCATTCTTTTTCTTCAAAACTACTGCTACTGCTGCTGAAGCAACGAGGATAGCTGCAACAGAACCGATAACGGGAGTGTTACCTGTCTTGGGTGAAGGAACTGAATTTCCGCCGCCTGCAGGCTTGGTTGTTGCGGGAGCTGTTGTTGCGGGAGCTGTTGTTGCGGGAGCTGTTGTTGCGTCGTCAGCTGCCTTCTCGCCGATTGTAACCTTAGCAACCGTCAAACCGGGAGCAACATCTGTGTCTGTTGCATCAAGGAGCTCGTTAAGAGTAGTTGTAATCTCGGCATTAGCCTTCTTAACTTTGAACTTTGCTGTGAAAAGAGTGCCTGCTGCTGCAGGATCAGTGCATGCAGAAGCAACGCCGATCTGACCGTCTGTAGGATTAAGCTCTGTAACCATAAGGTCTGTAGCAACTGCAGAGTCCTTAACATACTCAAGGTAGTTAGTGTCATACTCAACTGTAGCGTCAACGCCGGTATAACCCTCAGCAATATCAAAGCTGATTGTAATTGTGTCGCCTACTGCTGCCTCTGTTGCAGAGGGAGTGATTTTAACCTCGTCTGCTGCGAAAGCAGGAATGCAGGAAACTGCAATAAGAAGAACTGCCGTAAGAACTGAAAGAATCTTTTTCATACTTTTTTACCGCCTTTTACTGCCGCAATTTGCGGCTGAATTAAAATTTCTTTAACGCAGGGCATAATACTGCCCTATGTTATTAAATAAATAATACAATAAAAATCTGCGGTTGTCAACAGAAATTTGTGCGATTTTTATAAGTAATCCGACGTAATTTGTTTATTTTCCGATTACATCTTCCTTATTATTCTCCTCTCTCTTTTTGAGCAGAATGATTATTACTATCGCCGCCGCAGATATAACGGCTGCCGCAATTGCAATAATAAGAGGAAGAATTGATTTCTTTTCAGTTGCGCCGACTGTCAGGGTGTCGGTGTTTTCACTTACCGCTTCGGTTGCATTTGCCACAACCTCGGGTACGGTGTTTTCGCTAAGCGTATCGGCTGCAGTTGTTATCTCCGCCGCAGGAGCAGTATTGCCGTTCTGCTTGGTTGCATTTGCGTTTGTGTTTGCAGAAGGAACCGAAGCCTGATTTGACGATGAATTGCTGTTCGAAGAAGAGCCTTGATTTGAAGATGAATTGTTACTTGAAGAAGAGCCCTGATTTGAAGATGAATTGTTACTTGAAGAAGAACCCTGATTTGACTGAGATGACTGAGTTGTGGATGCCTGCGTTGCGGGAGCAGAGCCTGCATATATTCTTATTGAAGAACTGTTCATCTGCGAGCTTACATCATTATCTTCTGCATCAAGAGCTTCGTTAACCTTACAGCTTATCTGTCCGCCGGTCTGTAAAACTTTTAATGTTATATTGGCAACGGAGCCTGCATTTGTCGGCTGGGTAGTTGCTCCGGCAAGATGTACCTGACCGGGTTTTGAAGCGCCTACCACTGTTACCATGAGTGAGGTAGCTTTTGCATCAACCAGTTCAAAATAAGCAGTGTCAAAGCTTACTGTTGCATCAAGTCCTGTAAGTCCCGCTCCGACATTGACACTGACGGTTACGGTATCGCCGACATTAGCCTTGCCTTTATCTGCAGAAAGATTGCAGGAATACCCTGCCGCAAAGGCGGGAATTACACACAATACTGCAAAAAGCATTGCAAGTGTTACTGACATTATTTTTTTCATATTTATCACCCTACATATAAATTTTATATTTCAATATCCATATTCGGCTCTACAAGAATTGTATTGTAAATATGGTAAATTACATAACCCGGTCTTGCGCCGTTCGGCTTTTTGATATTTTTAACAAGCGTATAATCAACTGGGATTTTCTTTGCCTCGCCCGACGAGGAAAAACGGGCGGCTATTCTTGCAGCCTCAAATATGGCAGTGTCCGTTATTTCACGGTTGTCGGAAACTATGATTGTATGCGAGCCTGCAAAGCCCTGAGTGTGTAGCCACATATCGTAATTCTTTGCAGTCTTGAATGTTAGCTTATCGTTTTGCGTATTGTTTCTGCCGACAAGCACCTTAAAGCCGTCCGAGGTGGTAAATTCATAAGGCGGCAGGGTTTTGGGAAGTTTAATCTTATCCTTTCCCCTCTTTCTTATGTAACCGCCCGAAACAAGCTCCTGACGGATTTCGGCTATCTGCGCCTCAGAGTCTGCTCTTGAGAGAGAATCAAGCACGGATTCTATGTATTTCAATTCCGCTTCGCCGTCTGCAATAAGGTCGGCAAGCAGTTTTTCCGCCGTAACCGCTTTTTTGTAGTCCTTGTAATATTTCTGTGAATTCTGCACGGGAGTAAGGGCAGGATTTGCAGGTATTCTTATTATTTTGTTGCCGTCATAATAGTTTTCAAGGTCATAATACGCCGCACCCTTTTCAAGTCTGAAAAGATTTGAGCTGATAAGCTCGGCATTTATGCGGAGTGCCTCCTTGTCGGCGCATTTCTCAAGCTGCACCTTCTGAAGATTAACTTTTTTGGAAATTCTCTCGGTTGCATTGTTAAGAAGTTTGAGCATATCCCCCGCCCTGCGCTTGATGCGCATATCTCTGTCCTTTTCAAAGCAGAAAAAGTCGAGAAGCTCGGAAAAGCTGTCATATTTCTTAATGTCAAGCGAATTGCCGTACTGCTTAATGTCAAAAAATGTAAAATCAAGCGGTTTGCCGTCGGTATCAAAAACTATCTGCGGTGATATATCGCCCGAATTTACAAGATTTTTTATTTCATTGAGCTTATTTGCGAGGTTTTCCCTGTCGAGCACCGTAAGCAAACCCGTTTCTATGTCATCACCGGCAACGGAATAGGCAATCTCACGGCACACTATGGGCGAAACACCGAGAACGGTACCGAGTATTGCCGAGGAAAGCTTCTGATTTTTATTCTCGGCTATAATCGGAACAATATCCGCACCTGCCGTTTCAAGCAGATTTATTTTATTCTGTGAAGGCGGTAAAAGATATTTTCCGCCTGGTAAAATCTCACGGTAAGTGGATTTTGTTTCGTCAACTCTTTTTACGGCATCAATTATAATATCATTTTCATCTGTCAGCACAATATTGCTGCGCTGAGCCATAATTTCTATGTAAAGCTTCAAAAGCTGTTTGTCGCCTATTTCATTGGTTGCGTCAAAATGCAGTTCAAGCACTCTGTCGCAGGAAATCTGAGTTATGCTTTTCAGCGTTGCGCCTACGAGCCTTTTGCGAAAAAGCATACAGAGCATCGGCGGCTGCGAGGGATTTTCGGGAGTGTACGAGGTAAGGTGTATTCTCGGCGAAATTGCCTGAGCAGACATATAAAGTCTGTAAGCGCCCGCCCTTGTTCTCATAACAAAAACAAGCTCGCATTTTGAAGGCTGATAGATTTTCTCAACCTTTGAGCCTATTATATATTGGCTGATTTCCCTGTTTATCAGACCTAATGTAATTCCGTCAAGTGCCATATAATCCTCAGATGTGCTTCATCGGTGAAGCTTCGTTTGCAATATAGAATTTAACTTCGGGAAATTCTTTTTCAAGTCTTTCCTTTAGCGGTCTTATTGAAATAATCTCGGTTTCAAAATGACCTGCGCATACAAGCGGCAGACCGTTTTCGGCAGCGTTTATAAATGCGTGGTGTCTGTCCTCACCGGTAAAAAACACATCGGCGCCCTCGTCCATAGCGTCATACATAAAATCCGTTCCCGAGCCGGCAACTACCGCAACGGTTTTTATCGGTTTATCTTCTAACGAATAAGTTATATCCGTATCAAAAACATCCTTTGCCTTTTTTACAAGTTCAAGCACGGTTTTGCAATCCGTTTCGCCGAGTGTAAAAGGAACAGATGACGCTTTTCTGATATTTTTAAGTCCGAGCGCCTCTGCGCAGATGTCGCTTACTCCGCCCTCGGCAAAATCATAACAGGTATGAGCGGAAATAACTGCAATACCGTATTTTGCGCACTTATATGCAAGGCAGTTGTCAGTAAGGCTTTTCAGACCTCCCATAAACACGGGATGATGCGAAACTATCAGTTCGCATCCGATATTTTCAGCCTGCTTTATTGTTTCGCTTGTTATATCAAGACATACAAGTATCTTACTGACCTCTTTGTCACTTTCACCTACAAGGAAACCGCTGTTGTCCCATTCCTCCTGAGAAGAAAACGGCGCAAAGCTGTCTATGTAATTATAAATATCAATTACCCTTGGCATTTTCAATACTCCTCAAGGCTTCCAGAGCTGCCGCATCCTTTGAGCCTTCATATTTTTTGGTTAAAGCCTTTATAACCTTGCTGCAAAATGCAATATCGCTTTTTTCTTTACTGTTCAAAAGCGAACCGACATAGTACCAGTACGCAGGTTTTGTTTCCGTTTTACCCGTATATTGTGCCGAAATAACAAGATAAACTCTTTTGCCCTCCATAGCCGTCTGCTCACGAAGAATTTCAAATCCGTTTTCATTCAAAGCCCGTCTGACATCTTCAAAATGTGTCATAGGCTGTAAAACAAGATGATATTTTTCATTTTTAAGCCATGCGGTTTTTTCAAGCATTTCGGCTATCATTATTCCGCCCATGCCCGCAACTGCAATCTGAGTTGCTTCGTAGGGTTTAATATTTTCAAAGCCGTCCGAAAGGCGCAATTCAACCCTGTCGGAAAGTCCTTCGCTTTCAAGAGTGCTGCGTGCATTCTTCAACGGGTTGGGATTTATATCGGATGCTATCGCCCTGACGGCTACTGAATTTTCGATAAGATAAGCAGGCAAATATGCGTGGTCCGTGCCAATATCAAGAAAACATTCGCATTTTCCGACAAGCCGAGCCACACATAAAAGTCTTGTTGAGAGCTTAATCATTTTTTAAGAGGTTTATTTGTTTGCAAGAAACTCGTTAATCTTCTTAACAAGAGCGTCTGCGTCAACACCGTGAACAGCGCAAGCCTCTTCAACCGTTTCGCCTCTTGATGCGGGGCAGCCTAAACAATGCATACCCATTTCAAGAAAGAAGGGTACGGTTTCTCTCTCCTGATCAAGAATATCGCCTATGGTCATATCTTTTGTAATTGAAGTCATAATATATACCTCCGTAAATTTATTACTTTATTTATTCTCGCCGGAATCCGGCTCAATATTTGTTTCATTGATAAGATAATCGGGTCTGTTTTTGACCTCCATATACATTCTTGCTATATACTCGCCGGTAATTCCGAGCGAAACAAGAACAAGTCCGCCGACAATAAGAATTGCACAGATGAGTGACGGATAACCGTTAACATCAGGTCCGAAAATAAGCGTTTTAACTATGGTGTAAAGCGCATACAAAAAGCCGATAAGGCTTGTAAATGTGCCCACTATAAGAGAAATCTTCAGCGGTGCTGTTGAGAAGCCTATAATTCCGTCAACGGCATAGGTAAACAGCTTCCAGAAAGACCATTTTGTCTTACCTGCAACTCTCTCTTTGTTTTCGTGCTCAAACCATTTTGTCTTAAAGCCTACCCAGCTGAATATTCCCTTGGAAAAGCGGTTGTACTCGGGCATTGAAATTATTGCATTTACAACCTTGCGGCTCATAATTCTGAAATCCTGAGCGCCCTCTTCTATCTGAGCGTCTGAAATACGGTTGATTAACTTGTAAAACGCTTTTGAAAAAGCGCTCTTGAATTTTGCTTCTCCGCTTCTGTCAATCCGTCTTGCCGCCGCTATATCATAACCTTCCTCGGTTACCGCTTTGAGCATTTCGGGAATAAGCTCGGGAGAATGCTGCAAATCCGCATCAATTATTCCTACAAAATCGGCTTTGGACATTTTAAGCCCTGCAAGCATGGCAGCCTCTTTACCGAAATTGCGGGAAAAGGAAATATACTTAACCGAGCTGTCTTTTTCGGCTAAGTCTTTAATTACATCAAGGGTATTATCCCTGCTGCCGTCATCAACTATAATCAGCGAGCAGCTTACATTTTCAAGTGAAGCAAGTATCTTGCCGACAGTCCCGTAAAACAAGGGCAACGCTTCGCCCTCATTATAGCAGGGAACAATAAATTCAAGTGTTTTCAAGACCTGACGCCCCTTTTACTCCATTATCTGTATTATTATACAATTAAACGCCTTCAAACGCAAGTAGTTTGTAACAGTCCGAAATAAAATTTTACAGCGTATTCACATTACTGTAAAATTATTCCTCAATGCCGAAAAGTATTTTGTCCACAGCCTTTGCGCTGTCCTCTACAAGCTGAGCGCATGGGCGCTTCTGATAAAACTCGTCTGTTCTGATTTCCGGAGTTGACGGCGTTGCGGCTATGGGTGAAAGTCCGAGAAGCTCACGGCATACTATTGACGGGTTGAGTTTTCTGAATTCGTCAACTATCTCCTGCACCTTCTGATATGTAAGCGCTTTGTTGTCGTGGTCGCTGCCGTCTGTTGCGCCGTAAAGCATACCTGCAACCATAGCGGCTCCCGTAACCGTACCGCAGACCTCACGGAGCCTTCCTACTCCGCCGCCCAGACCCGCAGAAACCTTCAAGGCTGTTTTTTCATCCATGCCGAATTCGTCACAGAAGGCTGCAAAAACTGCCTGCGAACAGTTAAATCCCTGTTTAAAAAGCTCAACGGCTCTGTCTGAATGTAATGACATAATATCACCTCAAAATTTTATAGAGTTATGATAGCATAAAATGATTTTTTTATCAAATAAAGCAAAAAATAAAAAAAGTTTTTCCGAAAATCCTCAATTTGTTACAGAAAAACCGCACAAACACCCCTTGTTAGAGCTATATATGGAAAGACTTTTTCCGAAATATTATATTAAGGAGTGTTTTTATGCACAGAGGCTACATTAAGCTTTACAGAAAAATCGAAAATTGGGGCTGGGCAAAGGATATCAAAACCTTCCGTCTGTTTATTCAGCTTCTTCTTGACGCAAACAGGCATCCGACAAACTGGCGCGGCGTTGAGGTTAATACAGGCGAAACGGTTACAAGCGTCGGCGCTCTTGCTTCGGAAACGGGACTGACGATGAAAGAAGTTCGAACTGCGCTCAACCATCTGAAAAAAAGCGGAGAAATAACCGTAAAAACGACACAGTTTTATACATTGATAAGTGTTGTAAACTACGGGTTCTATCAGGGTTTTGAACATTTTGAACAACAAAGCGGCGGCGAAGAAAAGGCGAACTAAGGCGAAGTTGGGACAAACTTACGGCAACAAACAATAAAGAAATAAAGAAAGAATGAAATAAAGAAAAAAAGAAAAAATATCTACTACTAAACGCTGCGCTTGAAAAATTTTTCTTTTCTTTTCTTTTTTTAAAAACAAGTTTTTAATTGCCGATAAAAAAAGACCTGATAACAGGTCTTTAAACTGAATAATCCGTTTTGAAATATTCGCTGTATTCAAATTTCTCTTTTACGCCGCCGGTATGGACATGATAACAATTCTGACCGAGCGAAAAAATCGGTCCGTCATGTTCCATACTGTCGGAATAGACATTGACTACCTCTATGTCCTGACCGTCAAAGAACTCATGAAAGCGGCGCAGCTTTTCAACGCTTCTGCAGTTTTTGCCCAGCAGCGTTCCCGTTTTAGGGTTATGGCGTGTGCAAATAAGGTATTCAAAGCCGAGCCTTTTCTGTATT
>JAEEGL011459880.1_pt1 | contig 19225 bp, 1 predicted proteins | sample 9134231 | NCBI WGS metagenome assembly JAEEGL01 (sample SAMN16246548, study PRJNA631951) | gut metagenome | biome: gut microbiome; feature: rumen; material: fiber-attached | host: Bos | place: Iran: Karaj | collected 2018-10 | reverse complement strand
TCCATATTTAAAAAGAACACAAAAAAATCATAAAAAAACAAACACACTTGACGCAAATTTTGTCTTTTTTGTGCTTTCACGTTAGTATAAATAATACGGTTGGTCTATTCGCAGCGTAGGTCCTAGCGAGGTACGCTACGCTCAGGACCTTGACTCAATCGTATTGACGCTTGCTATCAATTATCAAGCGGCAATACGACTGTTCTATTCGCAGCGTAGCTCTTAGCGAGGCACGCTGCGCTCATTGCCTTTACCAGTAGTTTTGACGCTTGTCTAATATTGTCAAACGTCAATAAGCAGAGACATTTGAATCTTTGCATATTTTATTACTCAAGAGGCTCAACATGAAACAAAGAGAACTAACGCCCGAAGAGAAATGGGAACAGGCAACGCTTGCGAATAATTTCATTTTTTACAAAGTGATGCGCGATAACCCCGATGTATGCATGAGGTTACTTGAAATCTTGCTCGAAATCGAGATTGACAAAATCGAGATTAACACACAGGAAGTCATAGACATCGACTGGCAGAGTAAGGGTGTCAGACTAGACGTGTATGCAAAGAACGCTACACAGGCTTTCGATATCGAGGTTCAAACAACAGACACTGGAGAGCTACCAGAACGAGCGAGATACTATCAAGGCGCTATGGACGTGGACTGCCTTAAATCGGGGCAGGACTATAAAGATTTGAAGAACTCTTACGTCATTTTTATCTGTATACCAGATATTTTCGGTAAAGGTCTACCGGTGTATACGTTCGAGAACCTGTGCCGGCAGGACGCTTCTGTTCCACTCGGCGACCGTACGCTTAAATACTTTTTCATTTCGGAAACATGTGATAAACTTTTGAATGAGGAACAAAAGGCGTTCATGCGTCTTGTGAGCGGGTGCGGAAGCAGCGATGCGTTCACGGACAAGCTATCACGCCTTACTGAAAAAGCCAAACATACGGCAGAGTACAGGAGGCAGTATATGGAATGGGAAAGACAGAAAGCATACGAATATAAACGCGGTAAGGCAGAAGGCAAACAAGAAGGTTTGCAACTCGGAATACAGCAAAAAGCCGTGGAGGATGCACGGAGTTTTTATGCGAACGGAGCTTCTATAGAGCTTATTGCAAAGTCTCTTGGAATGACAATTGAGCAAGTTGAAGAGATTGTCCACGTGGATGCTGCTACAGTTTAGATAGTTGACTTGCTTTGAAACTTCCACAAATTAACAAGATTACTATAAAAAAGGCACTTGCTTTTCACGGCAAGTGCCTTTTTTGTTGGTGCGGGCATAAATACCGCTTAGGTACGCCTCATACAACAGAGGCACTCCCTAGCGTACATGGGGGTCTACCCCCTGTGCGCTAGTTCTTCATTTGAGCGATCTCAATAAAGCCTGTGGCACCTTCTGTAATTCCGTAACCAAGAACAAACTTTGACGTACCATTTCCATACCAAGTCTTCGTATTATCAGCATCCCTAGTTCCAAAAGCCTTGGTTATTGTCGGATCCGTTGTATTGTTCGGTCTGGTAGATGTTGTCAAAACTCCTGTTGTTTTGTCTTTCCAGAGAGCAACGTTCATGTTGTCCTCATTGACTTCACTAGAAGTAGGAACAAGACTAACCTCCCAGTTTCCGGTAAACAAGTCCGTCTCGTCATCTGCGCCATTTGGAACGTCAGGAGATGCCTTATTAATTCCGCCCGGCAGATATGCAACCTTCGGCAAACCGTTGAAACCATCTGCATAATACGAGATATAAGGAACGACATTGCCACCATCCGATAACGGAGCCACATCCAGTGATATATTCTTACCAATCTGAGAATATGAATCTACAAGCGCAATCTGCTTATCATCATATTTATCGTAACCTGGCATATAACAATAGTACAAATCTGCACCACCACGATTGTAAGCTGCAATATGGACTCCACCCTGAACATCTGCTTTTATTGCACAATACTGTCCAAATCCTTCGAATATAATTTCTGGTTTTGACCACTTGTTTGCAACACCAGCAGAACTACAATCTGTGTCATCCTTTGTACCGTAACGATATGTATACATCAAGTTCGAACCATCGTACCAGACAATGACTACAGTGTCTGCATTCTCATTTGCACCAGCTATTACATCAAGTGCAACATATTCACTTGTACCGTTGCTTGTATCAGTCTGTGTCCGCCCCTGTGTTTTTCCGGCAAGAACGCTATAGTAATCTGTATGAGCTTCGAACATTTTATGCGAACCATAATCAGTAGCTCCAGTAGACGTATCATTACCCATCGTACCAGAGGCCACTTTGTTATCAGAAAGCTGACCGTTAGTACCTACTCGACCGCTCTTTGTATTACCAACAGCTCCATACCTGAACCTTATCTGGTCATTATCCCCGTCATAGTAAGCAACATAGACTCTGTTCGTTCCAGCAACTGCAATCGTTGGTTTTCCAAATCTATCTATATCGATAAGATTTGCATCTAATGCTGTTCCGCCAACATATACACCGGAAGGTATACCGACACTTTCCAATGCGGCAGTTGTTCTACCATTCCAATTGTACATATTACTTATTCCGTTACCGCCCCATCTGCTGTAGATGTACTGCATATATCCTGCATAACCTGAATTAGGTTCTGTATCAAGACCTGTAGAAATACTATGAGCATATCCAGATGAATCATAAACAAAATTTATACCCGAATAGTCTGCATAGTTCTTTTGCCATGCGGTATAAGAATTGTTACTTCCGTTTGGTAAACTTAACGCATCAGCACCATTTGCAAATGCAAAACCAATCATTCCATTAGTAGGATTAATTCTCATAACAGGCTCACTAATCTTACCAGACTTAGGAGCGGCTGCTTTCTTAATTTCCCAAACATCAAACTCAACATCATCGTTTAACGTAAGGTTCGTTACGAGGCCAGGATTCCTGTTATACATATTGCTGACTCGTGTTTCCTCAGAAATCTCTGGGTTTGCAATATTATATGAACCGTGCGCATCGTCATTATTGACATTATTAAGCGTTGATACGCCATTGACAGTATGCGTATATTTACCGCTTGTTAATGTCGATACCTTATTGGAAATATCAACATCAGCATTGCCTTCTGCAAGGTTATATCCCTGCAACATTACAGAACCTGCCTCAGTTTCACTTGAAGAAATAGGATAATGACCAAGTGCAGTCCTTGAATACATTTCCTTGTTTCTCTTTGTTCTACCGGCGAGCCATGTTTCAACACCCGTAATGTATGGCACAATATCCATTCTGTAGCTTGGTTTGTTGACAACGTTACCTGTCTCATCTGTCTGTTCCGCAGTAGCGTTGGGGTTGTTACCAGAATCACTTACCTTTACGGAGACGGTCTTATCAGTTGCAGCGACACCACTAACTCTACTTGTGTCAAGATCAAGTTCCCATTTGACCTTATGACCAGAAGATGTGACACCTTCTGTATCTGTAACGAAGAAGTGATATCCGTCCTTAAGGCTACCGTCTGAATTGACTTCACCGCTCTCGCTCCAAGAACCACCGCTGAACGTTGACTCTACCTTACCAAATGCATTAAGAGATGCAAAGCCTTCTACCATAACAGTGATGGACTTAAGACATGTCTCATCCTCAGCTGTTCCCTGAATCTTTATGATACCAGAAACTTTCGGGTCCCGGTCGTTTACACCGTTTCCTCCTGCTGTAAAGCTATCCGGCAGTTCGTCCTCAAGCTCAATGTGACCATACTTCGTGTTATTCTTATACAGGCTGTTGTCATCTTTGTTCTTCCAGAAGAACGGATTTATTACAGCTGTCGGAGGAACTGTATCGATAACATTTACATTGAGTCTGACAGAAAGCGATGCCCACTGGCTGGTGTTCTCAGTCATAGTTGTCTTTCCTGTCTCGAGGTTTTCAGTACTATCGTACATTCTGAAATAGAATGTATGATCACCGTTATCAAGACCGGCAAGACGTGCATTTTCTGCATCACCAACAACTTTGAAAGTCATTACGGCATTCGTAGTCTCATCGGCAGCAACATAGCTGCTTGAAACATAATTATCTCCAGATGTTCCAAGCTTTGTGAAACCAGACAAAGCTGATGAATCCGTAGCGTAGTAGTAGTGCAACTCTCCGTTACCACCAACAATTTCTGGTTCAACAGTTGTAACACGGCCTACTGCTTTGAACTTGCTATAGACATCAACTTCAACTTCGGACGATGTCTTACGCCAGTCAGCATCGTAATTGTATCTGTCTTCTGTTGTTGAATCCTCAGTAAGTTTTGTTATAATGCTTCGAACTTTACGCAACTCACCAGGATTATTCTTATCCGTCTTACTACCAATGATTTTTCCATCACCATCAAAGTCGGTTCCGAGCCATACGTTTGCAATTGCCGGTCTGTTGTTCTGAACGCTCGTCGTAACAGGTGTACCACTTTCGAAGTTACCAGCCTTATCGAACGCTACACAGCAAATATCAATAGGTCCGTCAGGAATATTCTTTGAATCTATTGATATAGACCATATACCATTTTCATAAGACTCAATTATTTCGTCACCGTCATCGTTAGCAATGTAATCAATCTCCGTATTGTTATTCTTATATACAGGAGTCTCTATTTTCTGATTATCAACTATAAGCGCGAAAACGAATTCCGCATCTTTATAATTCTGATCAACAGATGGAGTAAACGAAACCTTATTACCAGAAACTTCTGTTATAAGTCGGTATACACCGCCAATCTTTACAAGACCACCCTTACGGATATTCTTATTAATAGTTCCCGTCAAAGTGAGAGAATCTTCTGTCGGACGACCAACAGAACTTACCGCTAACGTAGGAAGTCCGTTGACAAGTTTTACATTCTCAGTGTCGCCAATATCCGTGCGGTTTTCAGAATCAGATTTCGGAATAGCCGGATTATAGATACGTTCGTGAGAACCATCTGTATCAGCACGTTTGAAGTATATAGCCAAGCGATGGAAACCACTTCCAGTTTCCGTTACAGATCCTTCAATACTGTACGTAAGATTACGCTGCATCATCACTACTGTATTATTCTCACCGTTACCAATTGTGCTGGTTTGAGATGTAAGCGTTTCGCTTATTGTCGGCGCTGTATTGTCATATTTTACGGTTATGACCTGAGAAGCAGATGATGAAGTACCCTGTGTATTATCTTCTGCCTTAAGAGTAAACGACAATACAGTTTTTTCTGACCAGCCTTCTTGAGTCGTATCAAGAGGAATCATAAAGTTATAGCCACTACCGCCGTTAGTAAAGCTATTTGCAATACAATTCTCAGCGGTAAGAATTCCTGAGTATGTACTTCCGGTTACGGAGCCTTCCAAAGTATTATGGTCAGCATTAGTTGACTCCTCAACTTTAAATGACTTAATACCACTCTCATCTTCCACAGAACCAGTAAGCCACCATTTACCTCTAATCCACGTTTCAGCTTGGTAATCCTGTTCCGCCACAATAGTGCTATAATCAACAGTACCATCCGCTTCGTTTATAGCGAACTGTCTTAACTTAAGCGGCTCACTTGATCCGATACGAGGAACGTTCTTATCCACATTTATAATAAGTGGAGCACTCCAGTCACTGCAAAGTCCGTTATTATCCACGGCTCTGAAGCGAACTTTAATAGTTTTCGTCGTAGCTGTACCAGTTGGATCAAATTCGCTATACGCATTTATGCTCTGATTCCAACTCATAGTACCAGAAACCTTTATTCCCCACCATGCAGTGTTATCATTGAGCTTTTGATCAGCTTCGAAAGTTTCAACCGTATAGGTACTTACGTTATTGTAACCTTCTTTGTGTTTATATCCCGAAAGTGTTGAAGCATCATCATTGAATCCGTTACCGTTCGTATCAATCTGCATATATACCGCACTAACAGATTCGTTATCTTCTGCGGTACCGAACATACGGATTGTACCACCGAGCGTCAGATCCTCTGACTTAGGATCAGGATAAGATATTGTTACCAAAGGTTTATCACCATTTGGATCAACATTGAAATAGAAAGTCTTGTCAACAGCCTTGTTTCCAGAGTTGTCCTCAGTAAGGAAATAGACAGGAACTTTCCACCATGTTGAATTTTCAATAGGTGTCGCATATTCTTCTTTTGCATACTCTTTGAGCATGTTATCTTTATCAAAGACTATCTTCCAGATGGACGAACCTATTTCTTGTTGCATTTCAATCCAACCGGCTGAGCTTTCAGTTATCAAATTGTCTCTGACCGCAACACTAGTAGGTATCATGTACTTTATGCTCTTTACGCCAGAAACAGTATCTCCAGCAAGACCTTTAAGAACTACGGTACCTGTTATACGTTCATCTTCTTTACCTTCTTCTCCATCTTTAAGATGTGACGTTACATCGAACGTAGGAGCTTCATTATCGACACGGACAGTTACCGTAAGAGTCTGATCAAAGCCTGAAGAATCTGTTGCTGTTACGACAAGTTGCTGAGAACCTGTAGCCATATTGGACATATCCATTCCGTCAATCTTCCAGACATTACACTTATTAACAGAATCGACTATATTGGCAGCAGGTTGTTTAACAGTCTTTGTAACTGCATTGTCACCAGAACCAATCTTTATGGATACTTCCGAGATTCCGTTCGGGTCAGATGCAGATACATAGAAATCTACGAATTTATTGTTACCACCGAGGACAAGTGTTTTCTCAACAGAATCGAAAATACTTGCATCATCGTAACTTGCTCCAGTACCAGAATTATAAGCCGTTATCTTAAATGTATCTCTGAAAATCTTCGGAGGATTCATATCGATTTGGAAACTAAGCGGTTTCATTGCTTTAGCAGTTCCCTCTGAATCGGTTATGAAAATTCCTGTAAGTGTATTACCTTCATTTTCAGACGTTGTGAATGTGCTTCCCTTTGCATCAACAACACGGAAATAGATTGTCCGAGTTCCATCTGCATTATCAGTGTCAGTATATGACCATGAACCGTTCTTGACAGGGCATGAAGTCGTAGCCGTGAACGAACTGTTCTTTGACACAAGAATTTCATTTATATTTCCGTCATCATCCTCGATATTTCCGTAAATTGTCTGAGTACTTCTTAGACGACCGCCAGTTGTCGTTATATTACTCAGCGTAATTACCGGGCAGTCTGAAAGCTGGTCGATAGTACAGCTTGAGTAAGCACGGCTAGTCTTTCCGTCAGACGCATTGGTGTCGCAGTTGCCTGCCTTATCTACAGCTTCTACCATGAAGTGAAGCTTATTCGTAGAAGAAGTATAGGCAGAATCTGTTGTGTCAATTTCTTCGCTCCAGTTGTAGCCATTGACACCCTCAAATGTTCTCAAAAGCTTCCATGATGTACTTGCGTCATCACCAGTTGCAGCTGAAGCAGGCTTTTCGTCTGCCGTGCTGTAGTACAACTTAACGGATCCAAGTTCCTGATCGTCTCCAGCTGTTCCCCTTACAGTAATCGTCTTGTTCAGAACAGTATCATCAGACGGTGCTGTTATTGAGACTTCAGGATCTTGCATATCTTTCTTGAACGTGAACTGCTTGACAAGGTTCTTGCCTACCTTATCAGTTACTTCTATATAAACGATATTCGTCGTATCTGTTGTTCCAGCTATCTTGTCTTTTGTAATAACAAGCGTTGCTGTTCCGTTTGTAATAGAAGTTGTAGATGCTGTAACTGATTCTGTGAAATCAGCACTGCCGATATTAAGTTTCACGCTGTCAATTCCACTTCCGTTACCGTCGGATGCAGAAACTTTAACCGTATAATCGTTCTGTCCGTTCAGAAGAGGTATTCCACTCGGCTCGATAATTTCGAATGTCGGTGCATCAAGGTCTACATGTATTCCGTTGACATCTACCGTTTTTTCGTTACCAGCTTTGTCTTTGGCTTTAAGCGTGACCGCAAAGTTATCTGTAGTTGAAGAAACAGGGATTGTTCCTGTGAAAGTATAGATTGAACCATTCTGAGTCTTGTCGAACGAACGGTATGTGCTGTCATCAGCATCAAACAGCTTCCACATTATGCTTTCTATGCCATTAGCTTCTGTGAGCGTTCCTGACACATTAAGGCTTGTAGAACCGTACCAACCTTCAACAGATGTTTCACTGATTTCGAATACAGATTCGCTGAATGCCGGTTTCTCCGTATCAACTGTAACTGTCTTTGTTACAAACGTTTCACGGCCAGATTTGTCAGCGGCTGTTATCGTTATAGTGTAAGTGCCGTCAGCAAGCTTGTTCGCTGCGTTTGCAGCAGACTTCTCTGTGTTGAACGTGATGCTCCAGTCTCCGCCCGTTGCACCGCTCGTCATTGTCCAAGTGCCGTCTACCGCTGTTCCGTCCGACTTCTTCACAGTTGCAATCACTGACTTAATGCCGCTTCCATCGTCAGTAGCGGTTCCGCTGAGTGTGAACGCTGCGTTTGTTGGCGATGCACTGTCAATTTCTACTGCGAGCACAGGTGCCTGCGTATCGACAAAAATATGTTCGTATTCATTTTCTGCCGCCGGATACCTTCTCGTATTTCCGGCTCCATCAGTTGCGGTGAGGTATATCTGATTCTCGCCTTCTTCAAGCGGTATTGTTGTTGTCCAATTACCTGATATCTTTCTGAATGAACCGGACTTACTACCATTTGCAGTAGCATACTCGATTGTGGCAAGCTCGCTTCCGTTAGCTTCATCACCTGCAGAAATTGTCAGTGTGACATTAGATGTCATTCGCCATATTTTACCATTTTCTCCAGGCTCTTGTGCCGATGTCGTTCCTGTGTAATCAATAACCTTACCATTAGTTGCTGTGAAAGTCGGAGCATTAGTATCAACTTTTACAGTACGCTGAACTGTCGCAGTCTTTCCTGCAACGTCTTTCGCCGTTATCGTGAATACATAAGTTCCGTCGTTTAGATGCATTGCATCGCTAGGTATAGCTATGTTGCCAGCTGTTGTTCCACCAGCAGTTTCTGTACCGACGCAGAATGACTTCGTCCAACTGCCATTCGTTCCAGCTAAGGTTATCGGCTCAATGCCATCCGCTGTTATAGTGACAGAATCAAGGGCATTTGTATCGCTTGCCGTACCTGACAATGTGAACATTGTGTTCGTTGTTGTTACACCAGAACCGATAGTTGTCTCTTCCAAAGTTGGACTTGCTGTATCAACATAGAAGTTCACAGGAGCCAACGTCTTAATGATGCCCAGTTTGTCTTTCGCAGTTACTGTCAGTCTGAAGCTTCCTTCTCCAGAACCAAGACCAACGTTCTCTGCTTTCCAGCTCTTTCCTGTGAGGAATGCATCCGTCTCTGATACGATTTCTGTCTCAGTCGTGCCGCTTACCCTCGTTATCTTGTAGCTTACGCTCTCTACGCCACAGCCATCATCAGACGCAGTTCCGCTGATCAGGGCTATATTGTTCGTCACGAGCGACTCACCCTCTGCCGGTGATGCTATAACTATCTCTGGTTCTGCCGTGTCTCGGTACAGCGTGTAGTTTCTCGCCGTTGTCTTTCCAGACAAGTCAGTTGCCTTGATGGTTAGATCTATAGCGGTGTTAGGCGTTACGTCTACATTATAGTTCCATGACGTGCCATTTACATTTGCGTCCGATGTCGCAGCCTCTGCGTTTCCGGCTTTTGCCGTCACTGTTACGCCTGCTATTCCGTATGTATCGGTTACCGTTCCCGCAAGAGTAAATCTATTTGCATTATCGTTTCCGGACTGCGCGTTGTAATAGTACGTTGCGTTCTCTTTGTCCTTTATTCCTGTGGTTCCGACTGCGAGCTCAGGGGCCTTCATGTCCACATGGAAGTGCACTTTCTCCACTCCGCTCTCGTTTCCTGCCTTGTCCATGGATTTCACGAAGAAATACCAATGGCCCTCGTTCAGAGTCTCCGCAGAAGTTTCTTCCGTTCCCTGAGCCAGTGTCATCGTGATTGACCATGCACCGTCGATTGTCTTTTCTATCCACTTGTTCTCAGCTGAAGGTTCTGCTGCATTCAGGGCATCTCCGGCTTTTACGAATGCATACTTAAGAGTTGCGATACCGACTCCGGCAACACCGTTATTAGTATCAGAAGCCGTTCCGCGGAACGTGTACGATTCGCCAGAAAGCGAGTCATCGCCCGTCTTTCCGACCGTCGGCGCCGTTATCGACACCGTAGGCGCGTCCGTGTCCACCTTCACGGTCACGACGGAGGATTCCTTTTCTTTTCCTGCCTTGTCCACTGCTACAGCATAGTATGTGTACGTACCTGAGACAGGCTTTCCGTCTTTCGTGAGAGTCTTAGTCACGTCTGCCGGGTCACGCGGCAGGTTGTCCAACGTCCATGTATCAAGCGTTCCAGAAAGCCCGTTACTGCCCAGAGTGTCGCTTATCAAGACTCCGGCTCCGTCGCCTGTCTTCTGGTAGACCCTTACGCCCACGACCTCGTAGTCGTCCGATGTTTTTCCAGTCAGGCTGAATACTTTTCCTGTCTCGAAGCTGCCGTCCGTTATCTCTACTGATTCCGTGACGTACTCGTTCTTGTAGTACTTGATCTCGCTCGTCGGCTTCCTCGTGTCGTACGTGAATTCCTTCGTTACCCAGCTGCCAACGTTGCCAGCCGTGTCTGTCGCCCTTACATGCACTTCCTTGTTGCCTGACGTTCCGAACACGCCGTTCTGCTCAGCGAACACCAGCGTGTAGTTCCAGCTTTCCTGTCCCGAAGCTTCAGCTATCGTGGATATCGTGCCGTCCTTGTCCGTAAGCGCTATCTCTACTTTTGCTACTCCGCTTCCGCTGCCGTCGGATGCGGTTCCGCTGAACCTGTAAGACGTGTTCTCCGTCTCGTTGGCCGTTGGCGCTGAGTATGTGCCCAGTACCGCAGGTGCCGTCGTGTCGATCGTTATCGTCTTTGATGCGAACGCCGTCTTTCCAGCCAGGTCCGTAGCCGTCACGCTTAATGTATACGTGCCGTCACCGGACGTATTTGGAATCGTTACTGTCTTGTTTTCGACTTTGCCGCTTGTCGCAGTGAACGTCACAGGCCAGCCTGTCTCAAGGGCATTCTCACCATTCTTTGCCGTTACCACGACATCCTTGAGGTTCGCATCCTCCGCGGTTATCGTAAGGACATAGTTTTCCTTGCTGTAGCTTGCGCCCGTGTTCGCGCTGACGGTAAGAGCCGGATCCGCCGTATCGAAATAGAACGTCGTCGTCACTGGCTCCGTTGTGTTGAGCCCGTCCGTCGCTTTCACGTATATAGTCTTCTCGCCTTCCGCTCCCAGTGCTCCTGTCGTGAGCGCTGCTGTCCAGCTCGTTCCGCTTTCCATATTATGGTAGTCGTTTCTGTCAAGCGAGTAGCTTACGCCCGAGACTCCAAGTCCCGTGTCGTATGCGTTCGCGGTCAGCGTGAATCCCTGTGACACTGCGCCTGGATTTGCTACTGTCAGCGTAGGAGCTGTTTTGTCCACGATGATGGTCTTCGTCGTCTCGGACGTCCTTCCGGCTGCGTCCTTCGCCACTATCTTGACCGTCTTCGCGCCGTCGCTGTCCGCAGGAAGAGTGAAACTCCATGTCCTGCCAGACTTGCTGTAAGTTGCCTTGCCTTCTCCGGTCACTTCCGTGCCGTTCACCGATGCCGTCACTGTCATTGCGTCGAGTGACAGCGGGTTCGTGTCCGTGACCGATCCGGTCAGCGTGAGGTCGCTGTTTATGTATATCTGACTGCTTCCGTCACCGTTCTCTACGATCTTGCATGAATCGCCTGCCACGACTGTGTTCATGCCGATTTCTGGGTTGTGCTGGTCGATCATGAACGTCTTGCTTGCCGATGCTCCGCTGTTTCCGGCGTTGTCCTCGGCCTTCACCGTTATCGTCAGGCTGCCCTCGTCCCAGTCACCGAGCTGCAGGGTGTATTTCCATACGTTGCCATCCTGCGTCGCGCTGACATTTTCCTCGGCATCAGCTCCGGTCTTCTTGCCGATGATATTGAACTTGACGCTCTTCACACCGCTTCCGCCGTCATCGGATGCGTTTCCTGTGATTTCGGCGGTCGTTCCGCTCACGTAGCCGCTGACTGCCGTGCTTATTGCCGCGTCACCCACCGCAGGAGCCGTTGTGTCTATCTGTATCGCCCTGCTCGTTGACGATGCCGTGAACCCTGCCTTGTCGGCGGCCGTTATCGTTATGCTGTATGTTCCGTCGGCGAGTTTGTTCGTCTCGCTGCTTGATTTCGCCGTGTTGAACGTTATGCTCCAGTCTCCGCCGGTCGCCCCGCTCGTCATCGTCCATGTGCCGCCGACCGCCGTTCCGTCAGACTTCTTCACAGCCGCCGTCACTGACTCGATGCCGCTTCCGTTCTCGTCGGTCGCAGTTCCGCTCACAGTCAGCGTCTCCCCGTTCGTCAGCGTTGCGCATTCGCCCACTGTAATCGCCGGAGCCGTCGTATCTACATAGATGGATTCGTACTGCTGCTCTCCGTTCTGAGCTGCTGGATATACGGATTCGTTTCCTGCCGTGTCCGTCGCCGTCAGGTATATCCTGTTCTCGCCTTCCGCAAGATTGACAGTTGCCGTCCATTCGCCAGTAGCTGCATTCTTTGACAGTGCGCCTGACTTGCCGTCTGACGTCCTGTACTCGACTGTCGAGAGTCTTTCATCCGTGACCGCTGCTGCTATCGGCACGGAGGTCGCTTTCCACCATCTCCTGCCGTTCGAGTCGTCCGCGTAGTTCTCTCCGGTGTATTCGATCGCGCTGCCGGCCGTATCCGTGAATGCCGGGGATGCTGTATCCACAGTCACTGTCCTCTGCAGCGTCGTCTTCTTACCGGCTACGTCCTTCGCCGTTATAGTGAGCACGTATGTTTCGTCTGCCAGTTCTGCGTTTGCTCCGCCTACGGTGAAACTCTTAGTCCACTTGTATTGTCCTATCTGAGCTTCCGTTGCTCCTAGATCGGTGAGGTTCGTTGCATTCACCAGCTCTATGTTAGCCGTACCTAACTTGATGCTTACTTTTCCCTTGTCGTCTGTTATTTCGACCGCCTCGTCACCGGACAGCTCGTTGCTATCGTATACGAATCCGGTCAGTGTCACCGCTTCGTTCGTCGTCACGACTCCGTTGCCGATGCTTGTCTCGCTCAGTGTCGGAGCCGATGTGTCCACGTAGAATTCCGCAGTCTTTTCTTCCTCGTTGCCGAGCTTGTCTTTTGTCGTTATCGTCAGTCTGAAGCTTCCTTCTGTGATTCCTGCGCCGCTTCCAAGCTCTACGTTCTCCGCTTTCCAGCTCTTGCCCGTGAGAGTTGCCTCTGTCTCCGGTACCGTTTCTGTCTCGCCGGTGCCGCTTATCCTCGTTATCCTGTAGCTTACGCTCGCTACGCCGCTTCCTTCGTCGGACGCTGTTCCGCTGATAAGCGCTATATTGTTCGTCACAAACGACTCTCCCGCTGCCGGTGATGTTATGACTGCCTCCGGTTTTGCCATATCGCGGTAAAGCGTGTACTTCTTTCCGGCTTTCTTGCCAGAATTGTCTGTCGCGGTTATCGTTACGTCCACCGCCTTGTTGTCAGGTACTGTGACCGTATGAGTCCAAATACCGTTGCTCAAAGTTGCATCCGATGCTACTCCGTCGCCTGCTTTTACGGAAACGTTCTTTATTCCGTATGAGTCCGATGCCGTTCCTGCAAGGGCGAACGATGTGCTTTCGTTCTTGTAGTAGTACGTGCCGTTCTCTTTATCCGCGATGCCGTCCGTTGTAACTGCAAGCGTCGGCGATGTCTTGTCCACGTGGAAATGGGCTTTACCCACAGTACTTTCGTTACCAGCCTTGTCAACTGACTTCACGAACAAGTACCAGTGACCTTCGTTGAGGGAATCTTCAGACATTTCGCCTGTTCCTTCTTCAAGGGTTCGTGAGATTGACCAGTTTCCGCTTGTTGTAAGCTCGTCCCAAGTGATATTCGTAGTCGCAGGCTCATCTGAATCAAATGAATTGCCGGCTTTTACAAACGCGTACTTTATCTTCTCTACTCCAACACCGATATTAGGTGCTGTTCCGTCGGAAGATGTTCCACGGAATGTATATGAGTCACCAGAAAGCGAATTCTCGCCTGTCATTCCTGCAGTTGGTGCCGTTATGCTTACAGACGGCGCGTCCGTATCTACTGTTACGGTTACTTCTGCGGAGTCTGTCGTCTTACCGGAGAGGTCCGTAGCTTTTACGTAGTATTTGTACGTGCCTGAAACTGGCTTTCCGTTTGTTCCAGTCAATGTTTCTGCCGCATTTTCAGGATTCCTTGGAAGACCGGTAAGGGTCCATGACGTTGAGCCAGAAAGACCGGAAACGCTTACGAGTTTTTCAACTCCGCCAATCTTCTGGTATACGGCGACGCTTGCTATTCCGTAGGAATCTGATGTAGAGCCCTTAAGCTCGAATACTTTTCCTGTCTCGAAGCTGCCGGACGCTATTGCGTCGTAGTTTCCTGCGCCGTCGTTCTTGTATTGACTGATCGTGCTTGTCGGCACGCTCTTGTCGTATACGAAGTCTTTCGTTATCCACGGACCGATGTTTCCTGCCGTGTCGATTGCGCGGATATGTACTTCTTTGTTTCCTTCCGTGCCGAATACTGAAGCCATGTCCGCAAAGACGAGCGTATACTGCCAGTTGTCCTGACCAGACGCTTCCGTCTTGTTCGCTTCTATGACGCTTTCTTCCGCTCCGTCAGCTGTGAAAGAAATCTCTACCTTCGCGATGCCGGAGCCTGTGTTTCCGTCAGATGCCTTTCCGCTGAACCTGAATGACGGGCTCTCCGTGTCCGTCTTTGTCGGAAGCTTTATCATGCCGTCACCGGACGCTTCGTCCGTGACAGTCGGTTTTGTAGTATCAACCGTAATCGTCTTGGATACGAACGCCGTCTTTCCGGCATTATCCGTCGCTGTTACGTTGATCGTGTATGTTCCGTCACCAGATGAAGATGGAAGTTTTACAGTCTCATTCACGACTTTTCCAGTCTGTCCATTGACCGCGTTCAATATCTTTGGCCAGCCTGCACTAAGCGTCTCACTGCCTTTTTTCGCCGTCACAGTAACGTCTTTGAGGTTAGCATCAGATGCTTCTATACTAAGAGTGTAGTCGTCCTTCGTGTAATTTGAGTCAGTTGATACTGAAACAGCAAGCTCAGGATCAGCAGTATCAAGATAGAATGTTGTCTCAACAGCATCAGACTCGTTGAGTCCGTCAGTTGCCTTGACATATACCTTCTTTGCACCTTCGCTGCCCAAATCTGTGATGTTTGCAGTATATGTAGAGCCTGTTCCGGCTGTCATGTCTTGCCAAGAACCGTTGTCAAGCTTGTACTGTACGCCTGTCACACCTTTACCAGTGTCGTAAGCGTTTGCAGTAAGCATAAAGCCTTGAGATACTGAACCTGGGTTCACAACCGTAACTGTCGGAGCTGTCTTATCAACAGTGATTGTCTCTGACTTCTCAGTCGTCTTTCCAGCCGCATCCGTAGCCTTTATCTTTATAGTCTTAAGTCCGTCTGTATTGGTTGGAACAGTGAAGCTCCATGTTTCAGCGGTCTTGTTGTATGTTGCGGCACCTTCTCCGCTGACCTCAGTTCCGTCCACATAAGCTGTGACGGTCATCAGGCCTGATTCACCCACAGAAAGCGGGTTCGTGTCGCTTACCGTACCAGAAAGCGCATAAGCGCTATTTATGTACTTGTTTGCAGCCGGGATTTCGTTAATTGTAAGTGTCGGGTTCGCAAGGTCAACCACAAACGTTGTGTTTATTACGACCGCATTGTTTCCGGCGTTATCACCAGCAGAAATCTGTATAGTGTGTCTTCCTTCACCAATACCGCCGTTACCAAGCTGTACAGGCAGTGACCAGTTTGTACCAGAGAGCGTTATACCGTCAGATACATAGTCTCCGTTGTCAAGCTTGTAAGCGATTGTTTTGATGCCGGATGCGTCATCAGAAGCAGTTCCCTTGATTGTGTATGTGTTGCCGTCTATCACAGTAGCACCAGTAATACCGGAAACGACACCAAGATTCGAGAAAGCCAATTCTGGCGCGACCATATCGATGCTGACCGTTCTTGTTATCTCGGTCGCATGTTTGCCGCTAAGGTCAGTTGCGTTAATCTTTATGACATACTCCGCGGATTCATTGGCTGATATAGTAGCGTTCCAATCGTAACCAGCGCAGTTATCAGCTGAACCAGAACCAGCAACTGGTGTTGTTGTCGGTGTGACGCTCACTGGCACATAAGTTGTGCTGCCGATTGCTTTCTTTGTCACAGAAAGCTCCAGTCCGGCTGTTGAAAGTCCGAGAGAATCCTCGACAGTTCCACCAACCGTGAACGAACCGTTGCGCCACAAAGAGGCTCCTGCACCAAGAGATGTTTCTGCTATAACAGGAACGTTCTGGTCAATAACGAACGTCGTAGCTGTAGAGGTAGTCTCGTTTCCGGCTTTATCTTTTACTATTGCCGTAACAGTAAGATTACCCTCGTCCCAGTCGCCGAGTGGCAGGCGGTATGTATATTTATTATTTTCAAGCGTCGTGCTTACAGTCTCTGTGTCTGCAGATCCGCTCTTATTTCCAGAAATGGTAAGTTTCACACTTTCAATGCCGCTTCCTGCATCAGAAGCAATTGCATCGAGGCTTACTGCAGTGCCAGTTATGTACTTCTCGTTCTTGACGGAGCTAGAAGTTGGAGCTTCTGCATTCGGTCTTGTCGCATCAATCGTAATTGTCTTTGTTACAGAAGTCGTCTTTCCAGCCAAATCTGTCGCAGTTATGGTGAAGACGAATGTTCCATCTATTGTTCCGTTAGAAGGGTTGTTGTCCGCAGGAATTTCCAAAGTTGCTGTCTTGTTCTCGACAACTTTGTTCTCAGCATTGAACGAGACAGGCCACTTTCCTTCAAGTACAGTTCCATCTTTCTTTGCCGTTATTACAACATCCTTGAGGGTTGCATCGGACGCTTTGACGATAGTCAGTGTGTAATCGCTGTTCGTATAGCTGCCGTCAGTAGAGGCTGTAACAGTAAGTACAGGATACGCTGTATCGAAGAAGAATTCCTGGCTTACAGGCTCGGACCAGTTAAGTCCATCCAAAGCCTTTACAGATACGTATTTTACGCCCTCTGCTCCAAGGTTTCCTGTCGATATATTTGCCGTATACGTTGAACCGGAGCCTTTTGTCATCGGTTCCCATGTCTCACCATCAAGCGAGTACTGAACAAGAGAAACGCCCTTGCCAGAATCATAAACACTTGCCGCCAGAGTGAAGCCCTCAGCTCTTGAACCTGGGTTCGTCACGGTCACTGTTGGAGCCGTGGTATCAACGTTTATAGTCTTTGAGACTTCCGCCGTCTTTCCAGCCGCATCAGTCGCGACTATTCTTACAGTCTTGCTGCCGTCGTCAGAGCCATCTTTAACTACAGACAGTGTGAAGCTCCATGTTCCGGCATCTTTGTCGTAAGATGCGGAGCCTTCTCCCGTTATCTCCGTATCATTGACGTATGCTTTTACAGTCATTGCGTCAGCGGAAAGCGGGTTCGTGTCGCTGACGAATCCTGTCAGTGTCAAGTCGCTGTTTATGTATGCAGGAACGCTCGTCCAGTTGTTTGGTTCTATAGTCGGGTTCGCAAGGTCAACCATGAAGTTTACTCTTACGTCATCGGCTTTGTTTCCAGCCGCATCTTCTGCCTGTATTTCTATTCTATGGTTGCCCTCGGAAAGTCCGCCCTCGCCAAGCGTCAGCGGTACATTCCAGTTCTCGGCTATCGTTATGTTTGTCCAAGCTCCGCCGTCGATTCTGTACTGAAGCTTGCTTACGCCTGCATGCGTTCCGTCCGGCTTATCCACCGCCGTTCCGCGTACTATGTATGACGTGCTCGAAAGAATCTCGTTCGCTCCGATATTGCTTATTGCAAGAACTGGAGCAGCTTTATCAATCTGCACCGTTTTTGTCACAGTTTCCGCATACTTTCCGCTTGAGTCCTTAGCTTCTACAGTTATCTCGTAAGAGCCTGATGAACCTGCCTCAACAGAACTGCTCCATGTGTATTCCGTGTCAGACACTTTTGTCGTGTTGACATCGATTCCTGTCATCACAGTATCGCCGTTCTTTATCTTAATGGTGAGATCGTCTTTTGAAAGTCCGAGGGAGTCCGTTACAGTTCCGCTGACCGTAAAATCGTTATTAAGCCACGCTGACGATGTTTCGCTGCCGCCAACCTTCACTGTTATCGGCTCGATTGTAGGCTTGTTCTGGTCTATCTTGAACGAAGATACTCCTGTCTCCTTCTCGTTTCCGGCTTTATCTTTGACCAAAGCTTTCACAGTCAAAGAACCTTCATCCCAGTCGCCAAGCGGCAGACGATATGTCCAACCGTTCACACCCTGAGGTGCACTAACATCTTCCTCAGCCTCATTTCCACCTTTCTTTCCTTTCAAGGTGAGAGTTACGCTTTCTACACCTGTACCAACACCATCGTTTGCGGTTACAACAACATCAACCGCAGTTCCTGTGATGTAGCTGTTTTCATTAGCGGTCTCTATAACAGGTAATCCTACAGTAGGCGCTGTCGTATCAAGCACTACGGAGCGGTAAATTGTCGTTGTCTCGCCTGAAACATCTTTTGCCGTTATTGTGAACGAGTATCTTCCGTCGCCCAGTTGTCCTTCTGAGGTTCCCGGTATTAATGATGTCTCCCAGTGGTACCACTTTCCTGTCGCAGCATTTGCGGCGTCTGCCCCGTAAGTGCCGTAGTTGCCGCTCGTTATGAGCGTCAGCTGGTTTCTCGCTATGATGGAACCGACGTATCCGCCCGCTGTTATTGAGAGAGGAGCCGTTTCGTCCAGCTCGTTCGAATCGTATATAAGTCCTGAAAGCGTAAACTCAACATTTGCCGTCAGTCCTTCATCTCCGACGGATGTCTCCGTTATTTCAGGATAATTTTTGTCGACGTAGAACGTGCGGTTTGTGCTCTGTGTGTTTCTGTTGCCTGCTTCATCTTCTGCGGTGACAGAAAGGATGAACGTGCCCTCTTCTGAACCTAAGTTCACGTCTGCCACTGTCCAGCTTTCGCCTGTCAGTTCTATTCTGCGGATTATGATGCCGTCTTCGATGGCTCCGTCCGTTGCTTCCGTGCTTCCCCGTGAGATTACGGTATCGCCTTTCTTCAGCTCATAGCTTACTGTTTTTACACTG